>Ga0208568_1000015_pt1 | contig 101503 bp, 100 predicted proteins | sample DeeseametaMP2969_FD_184165 | JGI IMG/M metagenome (GOLD analysis project Ga0208568, IMG submission 184165) | Marine microbial communities from the Deep Atlantic Ocean - MP2969 (SPAdes) | ecosystem: Environmental > Aquatic > Marine > Oceanic | place: South of Funchal, North Atlantic Ocean... | reverse complement strand
GGCTTCAGGAAAAGTACATTCATTTACAGGTCCAATTTATGACCAAAAAGGAAATTTACTTGTTGCTGAGGGTAAAACTGCTGATGACGGAATGCTAGCAGGCATGAACGTTTATGTAAAAGGAGTTACAGGAGATATTCCTAAATAAAACTTCTTAGGATAATTTATAAAAAAGGCCAGTTTTTACTGGCCTTTTTTATTTTTGGTGTTTTTTTTTGATATCTTCAATTCTTAATTCTTCATAAATCTCAAATGGCTGAACTATCCATGGATTATCTGAAAGTCTAACTGCACAATAATCAGGTTCAAATGTAGATTTTTTTTTTTTAAAAAGTGTAGCTGTTTTTATATCTTCTATTTTATTTTTTATTGGTTCATATTTTTTTAACCAATCTATGCTTTTATTAAAGGTAATTCCTGTATCAGATAAATCATCACATAAGAGAATTCTCCCACCCATATTTGGAGCTATTGAACTCATCTCTCTTGAAAAAACAATATCTCCTTGCTCATCCTCAACTCCTTTACCGCTATAAGACTCAACTGACAAATAGGCACATTTCAATTTGAATACCCTACTCAATACATCAATCATTGGAGCGGCACCACGCATAATGCCAATCAATATTGTAGGTTTGTATCCACTCTCATCTATTTGGATTGCTAACTTTTCTACCGTTTCATTATACTCTTCCCAGCTAACAATTAATTTTTCAGACATATATTTCTATAGTATTAATTTTTAAAAATTAAAAGTAAAACTGCAAGAACAACTAAAGATAAAATTGAACTAATTAAAATATACAACCTGTGAATGTTTCTTCCTCTTAAATTAAAATAATGCCTTGCCGTGCCAGAAATTAATGCAACTAAACATAAAATTAACCAGTTATATTTGTGATAAACTATAAAACTGTAGTGACCTGAAAGCATAATAAATAATACCAAAAATGTAGAATAATTATTATGAATTGACCTTTGTTTAGCTGCCAAAGACAAGCTGGCATCAAATTTTTCATTTTTTTTACTACTATTAATTATATTCATTTGATTTGGAATGATTGCCGTAAAAACATTTCCAAACATGTTTGTACCAATGATTAAACCAACACTTAGAAATGCAAATTTTGGACCAAATATTTTTGTTAAAATAAAAGAAACAATAATGAGCAAAATAAATATGATTGATATGAATAAAATATTATTATTAATCAATTTGGACTTACATAAAAAATCATAAACAAACCAAGAAACAATAAGGGATAATAAAGATATCAGAATTGCATAAAGAGGTGATATTTGCAAAACTCTTTTATCAACCATTAAAACTCCAGAATTATAATAATAAATAATAACTAAAAGAAGCACTCCTGTTATAAATGTTAAATAGCTTTGCCATTTAAAAATTACTAAACTATTAAGATATTGAAGAGGTGGAGACTTTTTTAACCTAGTTAATTTATAATAATATCCTGAGTGCATTAAATAACCTTCTCCATCAATATCTTCACTGGAGATATCTTTGTTGAGTTTATTGTCTAAATAATTAAATAAAAAACTGTTACCAACCCACAAAATAGCAAACAAAACATGTCCCCATCTTAGGACAAGCTCAAGCCATTTTAATGCATAAGGAACAAGTTCCATAATTAATATTTTATCTTATCAACTTTCTTATCCCAAATTTCGAAAGCCTTTAAACCTTCTGCTCTCATCATTTGAACCATTTGAATTTTTTTCTCCTCGTTGCTTTTTTGAAGTTCTGTGTAAATAATTGGATCTAAAAAATCAATTTTATGAGCATCATCTCTTGTGTTGGCATAATATACTTTGTTAATATGAGACCAATAAATTGCCGATAAACACATGGGACATGGTTCGCAGTTCGTATAAAGTTCATACCCATTTAAATCAAATGTATTTAATTTTTTACAAGCCTGTCTAATAGCAGTTATTTCGCCATGAGCTGTTGGATCATTATTGACTGCTACTCTGTTCATTCCTTCAGAAATAATTTTATCACCTTTTGCAATTACTGAGCCAAATGGACCTCCCCCACTATTAATGCTCTCTATAGAAAGCTCAATTGCTTTTTGCATAAATTTATTTTTCATAATTTTTTCTTTATATCATTTATGCTTAATAAAATTGCTTCAGGAGTAGCTGGAGCATTAAGATTTGGTATAATTTTATAATTTCCTACTGAAGCAATTGCATCTTTAATTGCAAAAAAAACTGACATTCCCAACATTAGTGGAGGCTCGCCAGTTGTTTTGGATTTATTTACAACGTTTTCTTTATTTATATTTTTAAAAATTTTTACATTAAATTTTTCTGGCATATCATTTACAGCAGGTATTTTATAAGTAGATGGTGAATGAGTAGTAAGCTCTCCATTTGATTTCCAGTTTACTTCTTCTATTGTTAACCATCCTGCGCCTTGTACAAACCCTCCTTCAATTTGCCCTTTTTCAATTGCAGGATTAATTGCTCTACCATGGTCATGGAGTATATCTACACGTAAAATTTTGTTTTCACCAGTTAGAGTGTCAATTAAAACTTCAGAAACTGCTGCTCCATAACAAAAGTATAGAAATGGTCTGCCACTAAAAGTTTTATTATTAAAATGTATTTTTGGAGTTGAATAAAATCCTGAAGATGACAATGAAACCCTGTTAAGATATGCTTCTTTTATTAATGAACTAAATAAAAATGTCTTTCCTCTAAATTTAACCCTGCCGTTTTTATAAATAGCATTATCGCTTTTTAATTTATATTTGTGTTTTACGAACAATGCTAAGTTTTGTTTTATTTTACTCACTGCATTAATTGCAGCTGCTCCATTTAGATCGGTTGTTGAACTTGCTGCTGAAGCTGACGTATTTGGAACCTTGTCGGTACGAGTAGATGAAACTTTAATTTTATTAAAATTTAAACCTAGCTCATTAGCTACTAACTGTGCAATTTTTGTATAGGTTCCTTGGCCCATTTCAATTGCGCCTGTAGATACATCGACAGTACCATCGGCATAATAAATATGTACTAAAGCTCCTGCCTGATTAAGATGAGTTGTAGTAAATGAAATTCCAAATTTAACAGGAGTTATTGCAAGTCCTTTTTTCAAGTATTTGTTCTTTAAGTTAAATTTTTTTATATTTAATCTTCTATTTTTATAATTAGAAGATTTAATTAATTTGCTAAAGATTTCATTAACAACATTATCTTGAATCCTCATGCCATAATGCGTGATATTTTTTTTATTTTTTTGATAAAAATTTATTTTTCTTATTTTTGCAGAATCTTTCTTTAAATACTTTGCAACATTATCAATAATATTTTCTATAATCATCATGCCTTGATTTCCGCCAAATCCTCTGAATGCGGTGGAAGATGATGTGTTAGTTTTGCAGAGATAATTTTCAACTGATACATCTGAAAGATAATAAGCATTATCAATATGCAATAAAGCTCTAGAATTAATTGCACCAGATAAGTCAGGTGAGATTCCACATCTCGATAACAATTTTATTTTTACACCTTCTATAATTCCTTTGTCACTAAATCCTACTTCATAATCAGCATGAAAATCATGTCGTTTACCCGTTATTAACATATCATCGTCACGATCCATTCTAAGTTTAACAGGACGTTTTGTTTTTTTTGATAATAAAGTGCATATTGAGGCAAAAATAAAACTTTGAGTTTCTTTGCCACCAAAACCTCCTCCTATTCTTCTTACTTCAACATTTATGCTATTGTTTTTTTGATTAAGCATCTTGGCAATGATTTGCTGAGTTTCACTTGGATGTTGTGTGCTAGAATAAACTTTAAAATCATTGTCTTCTTGTGGAATAACAAATGCAATTTGGCCTTCTAGATAAAAATGTTCTTGACTTCCCAATGTAAAGGAATTTTTTAAATGATTTTTTGCCTTACTAATTTTTCTTAAGGGATTTCCTCTTTTGATTTTTCTTCCTTTTAAAACAAAAAGTTTTTTTCTTAATGCATCTTTCACATCAATAACTGGTTTTAAAGTTTTGTAAGTTATTTTAGCTTTTAGAACAGCTTTCCTTGCAAGTTCGGTTGATATTGCTGCTACAGCGAACAATGGTTGACCAAAATATTCAGCTTTTTTTGGAAAAATTGGGTCCCCATCATGCACAGCTCCAACATCATTTCGTCCAGGAATATCCTTAGAAGTTACTACTGAAACTACTCCTTCACTTTTCCATACTTCTTTTAAATCCAATTTACTAATGATTGCGTGAGCTTTTTTACTATATCCAATTGCACCATACAATGTACCTTCGGGCTCAACTATGTCATCTATATAATTAGCATATCCGCTAACATGTTTAGACCCACTTTCATGAGGTCTTGTTTGTTCAATGAAAGAACTTTCATTCATTTTAAGCGTTTATCCTTATTAATTTTTTTTGTTTAATTTCTAAAAAACATTTCTCCAATAAATTTTTTGCAACTTCCATACGGTATTTTTTGCTAGCTCTAGTATCAGTAATAGGCTTAAAATCTTTTTCTAATAATTTTTTTGCTTTATCAATTGTTTTATCTGATAAAAAAGAGTTTAGAAGTATTTTTTCACAGTTAAAAGCTCTCTTAGGAATGCTCGACATTCCACCGTAAGCAATTTTTATTTTTTTTATTTTATTATTATTGATTTCAATATTAAAAGAAGCACAAACAGATGAAATATCATCGTCAATTCTTTTCGAGATTTTATAAGCTTTGAAAATATTTTTTTTTAACAGTGGAATTCTTATTGAATGAATAAATTGTCCTTTTTTAAGTTTAGTTTTACGATAACCAATAAAAAAGCCATTTAATGGTAAAATTAGTGTTTTGCTTTTATCTTTAATCACAATTTGTGAATCAAGCGCTAATAACAACGGTAATGTATCGCCAATAGGACTTGCTGTTGCTATATTTCCTGCAATTGTACAGATATTTCTAATCTGAACTGATCCATATCTTTTTAATATTTGAGAAAAATCAGGAAAATATTTTTTTACAAAAGACTCAAAATTTATTAAAGGAGTTGTGGCTCCTACTTCGATGTAACTATTATTCTCTTTTATATAATTTAATTCATTAATTGAATTCATATAAATTAGAGAATTTAAATCTTTTCTTTCTTTGGTAACAATTAAAGAAACATCAGTACCTCCGCTTATTAATTTAGAATTTGGCTCTTGTCTAAGGATGCTTTTTAATTCGCTTACTGACTTGGGTGCAAAATATTTTTTATTATCATTAATTATAGCTATATTTCTCTTTTTTATTTTTCTTAAAAGACCTAAAGTAATTTTTTTATTTTTACTAAAATGGTCAAACCCACTTTCTTTATTTAAGCTTTTTGCTGCATCAATTATGGGTCTATAACCAGTACATCGACAAAGATTGCCCTGAATTGAATCTTTAATAGTATCTTCATTATAAGAAGAATAATTTTTGTACATCGCAAACAAAGACATCACAAATCCTGGAGTGCAAAAACCACATTGAGACCCGTGATAATTGACCATTGCCTTTTGTACTGGGTGTAACTCATTTTTTGAAACTAGATCTTCAACCAATATAAGTTGTTTACCTTCCAAACTTGTAACAAAAGCAATGCAAGCATTAATTGCTTTATAATTTATATTATTATTTTCTAATTCTCCCAGTACTACTGTACATGAGCCACAACCACCCTCAGCACAACCTTCTTTAGTTCCAGTTTTTTTTAATTTTGTTCTTATAAAATTTAATAAAGTTTCATTTGAATCAGGATTAGAAAGTTCTACAATTTTATTTTTGTGAACAAATTTAATAATGTTGGAAGTCATTTAACTTCCTCGATAAGTAGAATAGCTCCACGGTGAGACAATTAAAGGCACATGATAATGTTGTGTGGCATTAGAAATTCCAAACTTTATTATTACATCATCTAAAAATGGAATTTTTGGTGTCTCGGTTATTTTTTTAAAATAATCTCCCACAAAAAAAACAAGTTCGTATTTACCTTCTTTAAAATTTGCACCTTCAATCAAAGCTTTATCGGTTTTGCCGTCATTATTTAATATAACGCTGTTAAGTTTTTCTTTTTTGTTATTTTCAACATAATATAGATCGACTTTAATACCCTTGCCTGGTTTACCTGAATAAACATCTAATACATGTGTAGTCAATTTTGTCATAATAGTTATTTATATATTATACAATAATTGCATAATTAAAATATTAAAACTAAGATAAGAAAACTCAAACATGGATACAGTAGATAAGGTTAATAATTTAAGTAAATCTGATTTTATATCTATCTTTGGAAATGTGTTTGAAAAGACCAGTTGGATTTCAGAAAAAACCTACAACTTAAAACCTTTTTTGAATTTTGAAGCTTTGCAAAAAAGTTTCTTGTCAGTTTATGATAAATGTAATGATAAACAATATTTAGAAATTTTTAATTCACACCCACAATTAGCTATTGAAAAAATTATGACAGAACATTCAAAAAAAGAACAAACCCAATCTAAATTAGATACTTGCACAAAAGAAGAGCTTGAGGAGTTTATTCAATTAAACCATGATTATAAAAAAAAGTTTAATTTTCCGTTTATTATTGCGGTAGCTAATTTGAATAAAAATGAAATTCTTGATAATTTTAAACAAAGAATAAATAAAAATGTTAGTGAAGAATTTGAAGAAGCAAAAATTCAGGTAAAAAAAATTGCTACTTTAAGACTTAATCAAATTTTGAAAAAATAAATGAAAATATTTGACTGTTTCATGTACTTCGATGAAGAAGTTGTTTTAGATGTAAGATTAAATACTTTGGACAAATATGTTGATTACTTTGTAATAGTTGAAAGTAGTTTTACTCATAAAGGAGATAATAAAAATTTAATGTTTAATCATAATAAATTTGAAAAATTTAAGAATAAAATTATTTATTTAGTTTATGATAAACAGCCCAAAGGAATTGAAGTTGTAAATGAAAATGATAGTGAAGGTGAAAAATCTAGAAAATATATTCTAAACGCTGTACTTAGAGAGAATGGACAAAGAAATTTTATACAAAATGGTTTAAATAAAGCAGAGGACAATGACATTATATTAATTTCAGATGTTGATGAAATACCTAATCTTTCAGAAGTCAATTTTAATAATATTAGTGAAAAAATCATCATGTTCCATCAAGATATGTTCTATTATAAGTTTGATTTAAAAATTCCCAATCTTTTATGGACTGGTACGAAAGGTTGCAGAAAAAAATATTTATTAAGTCCACAATGGTTGAGAAATGTAAAAGATAGAAAATATTTTCCTTTTAGAATTGATATATTATTTTCAGAAAAAAAATATAGTAGTATAAAATTTATTAGTAATGGTGGATGGCATTTTTCAAACATAAAAACTGCAGAAGAAATTGAATACAAATTGAAATCTTACTTACATCATAGAGAATTTGATGAGCAATCATTATCTGTTGAAGAAATCCAAAATATTATTGAAAATAAAAAAGCAATTTATGATTTAAAAGTTGATAAAAGAGTAAACAAAATAGGAGATGGGAGTAAACTTGTTAAAATTAAATTTGAAAAATTACCAATTTATATTCAACAAAATAAACATAATTATATGAAGTGGTTAGATTAAAATGAAAGGTTATTGGATAGCTTTATATAAAAAAATTGGAGATATGGATAATCTTAAAAATTATGCGGCCAAAGTGACCCCTGTAATTAAAAGTTATGGCGGAAAACCATTAGTCAGGGGTGGTAAATATATAAATTTAGAAGGTGATGATTTTCCAAGAACTGTAATATGGGAATTTCCAAGTTATGGGAAGGCAATGGAATGTCATAATTCCAAAGAATATCAAGATGGATGGGCAATAGCTAAAAAGACAACAGAAAGAAATTTACAGATTGTTGAAGGAACCTAATATTCAACATCAACAGGATCAATACTTCTCCACATATACCAAGTAAAAACACTTCTGTAACCCAAATGTAATTTTGAAATTCTATTTAAAAATCTATCACTTGGTGGATAGGATGTTTTGTAGTTTTTAGATATTGCTCTTATTAAACCTATATCTTTAGTAGGAAATACATCTGGTCTATTTAAATTAAACATTAAAAACATTTGTGCACTCCATACACCTAGTCCTTTTAGTTGAGTGATATAAGTAATTGCTTGTTCATCGTTCATTTTTTGCAAATCTTTAATATTAAAATATTTATTATTAAAACTTTTGGCAATATTTTTTAAATAAGTTATTTTTTGACGAGATAAACCCACTGTTTTTAAAGAACTGGAAGTTAATTTTAACACTGTTTTAGGAACTATTTTTTTTTTGCATTTCATTTCAAATTTCAACCAAATAGAATCCGCTGCTTTCGTGGATATTTGCTGTCCTACTATTGTTCTACACAATGAAAAAAAAGGATCTTTTCTGCTAGTTAAATAACCTTTATTAAATTTATTAATAATTTTTCTTAATACAGGGTCTCTTTTTGAAAGTATCCTCTTTGCCTTATTCCAATAAGCAGGGGGTTTCTTCATTGTTGTCTAGGTAAAGTAATAGGTTTTTTTAATTCACTTTCTCTAAAGAAAATAATTGCTGAAGAAACAACAATTAATGCTGCTCCTGATAATGTATAAATAGTAGGAATTTCATTAAAAAAATAAAATCCAATTATTATTGCAAAAAGAAGTGAAAGATATTTTAAAGGAGTAGTTAGAGTGACTTCTGCAAGCTTGTATGATTGCGTTAAAAGTAAATTAGCAATACTTCCTAGCAATCCAATCAAAATTAATAATATAAAATCATATGTATTGGGCATTATCCATCTTCCAAATGGAACGGTTAACAAGCCACCCAATCCACTAACTACACTAAAGTAAAAGGCTATTAACCAAACAGGTTCTCCAACAAGGGTTAATTTTCTAATAAGAATAGAAACTCCAGCAAAACCTAAACAAAATATTATTGGATAAATATAATAAAAATTTAAATTATCAAAACCAGGTTTTGAAATTATAACTACACCAATAAACCCAAGACCAACTGCGATCCATCTTTTTAATCTTATTTTTTCACTCAAAAAAAAAATACTAAATAGAACTACCCATAAAGGTGCACTAAAAGCCAGTGCAGTAACTTCTGCGAGTTGTAAATTTCTCAATCCAATAAAAATAGATGCCATCGCAATGGCTCCAAAAAATGATCTATAAAAATGCAACTTGATATTTTTTGTTTTATAAAAATCTTTAATTCTTTTTTTTGGAATTAAAAAATATATTGGTATTAAACCAAATAACGCTCTAAAAAACATGGTTTGACCTACATCATATTCATCGGTAATTTTAATTAAAATATCCATGAATGAAAAAAAAAGAACACTCATAATCATATAAACTGCGCCTAAATAATTTTGATTTTTGATCATTTTGATATTTTGATATTTTGAATTATATTTATCACTAAATTTTTAAATATTATGCAAAAATTTATAGGAGGCATTGGCTGTTTTTGGGACGAAACCAAATATGAAAATATTCCAGGAATTACTTCCACTGAATGTGGCTACTGTGGAGGCAAAAGTCTAAACGTAAGTTACAAAGAAGTTTGCGACGGAGATACTGAACATGTAGAAGTTGTAAAAGTAGAATTTGATCCAAAAATAATTACATACGAAGAAATAACTAGATTGTTTTTCAAATTTCATGATCCTACCACACTCAATCGTCAAGGACCTAATACAGGATATCAGTATCGTTCAGAAATATTTTATAAAAATGACGAAGAGAAAAATATTGCAGAAAAAGTATTAAATGAAGTTAATCAAAAACTAAATGGTAAAGTTGTTACAAAAATATCTAAAGAAAAAAATTATTGTAAAGCAGAAGAATATCACCAAAAATATTTTCAAAAAAAATCACTGATATGAATTTGGTTTCAACTGAATGGCTTAATAATAATTTGAGCAAGGTTAGAATTTTTGATGCTAGCTGGCACATGCCAAATTCAAAAAGAAATGCTGAAAAAGAATATTTAGATAAACATATTCTCGGAGCAATCTTTTGGAATATCGAAGAGCATAGTGACAAGGACTCACTTGTACCTCATATGCTTCCTAACTCAGATTATTGGAATCGAATGATGTGGTCCTTTGGAATTAAAAATACCGATCATATAGTTGTTTATGACTTTAGTGATGTTTACAGTTCATGCAGATTATGGTTTTCTTTAAAATACTTTGGACATGAAAAAGTTTCTGTACTAGATGGAGGTTTAAAAAAGTGGATAAAAGAAAAAAAACCTATAACAAAAAAAATAGAAAAAATAGAACAAATAGATAGTTACCAAACTCATGAAAATATTGATCGTGTAAAAAATAAAAAACAAATTGATGAAAATATAATAAAAAAAGAATTTATAGTTATTGATGCAAGAAGCAGAGGTAGATTTGAAGGAAAGGAACCTGAGCCAAGAAAAGAATTAAAAAGTGGCTCTATTCCAAATTCAATTTGCTTACCATTTAAAGAATGTATTAATGAAGACAACTCTTTTAAAAATAAGGAGCAACTTTTGTTAAAATTTAAAGAAGTCTTAGGATCTAAAAAACTACCAATTGATTTGGTATTTTCATGTGGATCAGGAATTACAGCGACTGTTTTAAGTCTAGCTTATTCTATAATTAATGATAAGTATTTGCCTAAAATTTATGATGGTTCTTGGGCCGAGTATGGCAAAATAAAATAGTTTAAATGAAAAGATCAACTAAAATTACTTCAATAATTATAATTTTATTTTTAATAATCGCTGGAGTCATTGTTGCAAGAACAATGATAGGAATGCATTTTCAGAAAAAGTTTGGCAAAAGACCTCCTCCTGGAATAATTGTAACAACTGTTAATCAGAAAAAATTTGAAAATAAAGTTGAAACTTTTGGAACTGCTATACCAATAAGAAGAAAGGCATATAACATAGAAAAATTTGAAATTATTTCACCAATTAAATTTAATCAAAAAGTAAAAGAAGGAGAAGTAATAGCAAAACTTAAAACTAGAAATATTATTGCACCATTCGATGGAGTAATAGGAAAAAGAGATTTCTCCGATGATATAGAAGTATCAGAAAGTTCTATAGTAATTAATTTAGAGGATGCATCTATTTTATTTGTTGATGTCGATATACCTGAAATATATGCGCCATTTATTACTCAAGGATTAAATGTAAATATTAAATTTTCAGGCAACAATGAAAAGATTTATAAAGGAATTGTAGATTCCATAGCAAGTAGAATTAATACGGAAAAAAGATCTTTGGCAGTAAGAATTAGATTAGATAATTCGGATTTAGAAATATTGCCTGGAGCGCTTTTAGAGATAACAATAAAATATAATGAACGTAATTCTTTAAGTATACCTGATACCAGTGTGTTATTGGAGGGTAATAAAGTTTATATTTATAAAGTTAATAAAGAAAACATTACTAAAAGAACAGAAATTAAAATAGGCGCAAGAAATCAAGGTTATCTTGAAGTTACATCGGGCTTAAATGAAGGTGAAACGATTGTAGCTGAAGGTCTAAAAAAAGTTAGACCAAATGGTAAAATCAAACCCATAAATAAATAATGTATATTACAGATTTAAGTATTAGAAGACCTGTAGTTGCTTGGGTATGCTCTCTTATTTTAATTGTATTTGGAATATTTGTATTTTGGCAGTTGCCAGTAAGAGAGTTACCTTCAGGATTGCAGCCACCTGTTGTTCAAGTTAAAGTTGACTATAAATCTGCATCAGCACCAATAGTGGATGAAGAAGTTACACAAGTAATTGAGGATGTAATCGGTGGAGCAGAAGGAATAAAAAATATCGATTCAAAATCAGAAAAGGGGAAAAGTACTATCAATATAGAATTTGATACGGAAATTGATTTAGATGATGCTGCAAATGATATTAGAGAAAGAGTAGCAAGAGTAGTTAACCGCTTACCTTCTGAGTCAGATCCACCACAAATACTTAAACAGGCAGCTGGATTCACGACTACAATGTGGTTAGCATTATCTTCACCTACTTGGAGTGATTTAGAGCTTGGAGATTATGCCGATAGATATTTAGTAGATCAATTTTCTAGCATTAAAAATGTTGGAAGAATTTTGATAGGAGGATTAAGAGAATTAAGTGTAAGAGTCTGGATAGATCCAATAAAATTAGCTGCAAATGATTTAACTATTCAAGAAGTTGAACGAGCTCTAAGAAATGAAAATGTAAGTTTGCCTGCTGGTACACTAGAGGCAAGCAACATAGATCTAACCATTAATTTAGATAAATCATATAACGATTTGGAAAAGCTAAAACAATTGCCAATAAAAAAAGGTAAAGATCATTTAGTTAGACTCTCAGATGTTGCTAACATTGAATTTGGTCCAGTATCAGAAAAGGCTTTGTTTAGAGCTCAAAGCAAAAATGCTTTGAATCTAAAGACTGTTGGAATTGGTATTTATGCTAGAAGCGGAGCATCAACAGTTGAGCTTTCAAAAGAAATTAAAAAAAAGGTTCAAGAAGTAAAAAAAACCTTGCCAGAAGGCTTAAATTTAGAAATAGCTTTTAATAGAGCAACTTACATTGGAGCAGCGATTAATGAAGTTTATAAAACATTAATTATTGCTTTTGTTTTAGTAGTAATAATTATTTATTTATTTCTGGGGAATCTTAAAGCAGTAATCGTGCCCGCTGTGGCTTTGCCAGTAAGTTTAATTGCATCTTTTTTAGGAATTTATATATTTGGTCTATCAATAAATATTTTCGTATTACTTAGCTTTATCTTGGCCATAGGCATAATCACCGATGACTCTGTCATTATGACTGATGCAATTTATAGAAGAATTGAAAATGGCGAAACACCATTAGTTGCTGCTTATAAAGGTTCTAAGCAAATTACTTTTGCAATCATTGCTACGACATTAATTTTAGTAGCTGTTTTTTTACCATTGATTTTTATTGAAGGAATAGCCGGAACTTTGTTTAGAGAAACAGCAATTACTTTATCCTTTGCGATTGTTGTTTCGTCATTTGTTGCTCTTACTCTTTCTCCAATGCTTGCAAGCAAGTATTTGGTTAAGAAACCAAAGACAAACTTTTTTGTAGTAAAATTTGACAAATTTTTTAAAGGTTTTTCAAAATTTTATCAGGAGACACTTGTATTTTGGTTAAATAAAAAAAAAACAGTTGTCTTATTTATCATACTAATGATTGTTGGTTCTGGATTGTTATATAATTTTATAAAAAAAGAGCTTCTTCCAATGGAAGATCGGGGAGCTTATTTGGTTATAGGTTTTACAGATGAAGGCAGTTCTTTTGAGTACACTCAGAAAAGAGCAGAAGATGTAGAAAAAAGACTTATTCCACTTTTGCAAGCAGAAGATAGCCCTTACAATAGATTTCTTATGATAGTTCCTGGCTTCGGAGGTGATAATAGCTTTATAATTATTGCTTTATTAAATAATTGGAAAAATAGAAAACAAAATTCTCAGATAATTATGAGACAAGCTATTGGAAAAATAGTGACTGTTCCTCAAACATTGGCATTTCCAATATCGCCACAAACAATAAGAGTATCAAATTATAATAAACCAGTTCAAATGGTTTTATTGGGAAGTACTTATGAAGAATTGGAAAAAACTCAGTCCAAAGTATTAGGGATGATGAGAAGAAATGGAAATTTATCCAGAATAGAATCTGATTATTCTAGAAATAAGCCAGAAGTAAAATTGATTATAAATCAAAACAAAGCAAAAGACTTAGGTATATCTACTCAATCCATTGGCCAAACTCTAGAGACTCTTTATGGAGGAAAAACTGTAACAAAATTCAATAAACTTGGAAAAGAATATCCAATTATTTTACAACTATATTTAAAAGACAGAAAAGACAAAGAAAGTTTAAGCAAAATTTATGTGAGATCAGAAAATACAGGTGCTTTAATTTCTTTAGCAAATTTGGTTGATTTTAAAGAGGAAGGATCTGCCAACAAGCTATCAAGATATAATAGACAAAGAGCAGTTACTATATCTGCTAATATAAGTGAAAACTATACGTTAGCTGAAGCAATTAAATATTTAGAAAAAACTATGTCTCAAATTGCTCCTGATAAACAAATCACTTGGAAGGGTAAATCTGAAGAATTAAAGGAAACTAGTAAGGAGTTGTATATTATTTTTGCATTAGCTCTTCTAACAGCTTATCTTGTAATGGCAGCAACATTTAATTCATTTGTTCACCCTTTTATTATCGTGCTGACTGTTCCGCTAGCTGTGTTCGGTGGATTGGTTTTTATTTTATTATTAAATAGTTCAATCAATATATTTTCTCAAATCGCACTAGTAATACTTATAGGAATTTCAACAAAGAACAGCATACTTATTGTAGATTACGCAAATCAATTAAGAACTACTGGAAAAAATATTGAAAGCGCTGTTCAAGAAGCTTGTGCACTTAGATTTAGACCTATCATTATGACCTCTTTAAGCACAACGATAGCAATGATGCCGTTAATTATTGGAAATATTGGCCCTGGAGCTGGTGAAGGATCTAGGTTGGCTGTTGGAGCAACAATATTAGGTGGAATGGTGATTTCAACGTTCTTTACATTATATGTGACACCTACAATGTATTTAGCATTAGCTAGAAATACAAAAAGAATTGATGCTGTAGATATAGAATTAAAAAAACAACTTCGTTAAAAAATAATATATTTTTTCCTATTTAGTGATTTGCTGCACTTGTTAAGCTGTCTTTTATATTTGTCTGATTGTTGTTGTACTTTTTTGGCCAGTAAAATTACCTTTGGCTTTTCTTTATATTTTTTGTAGTTACCCCATCCTTCATGATAGGCAATGTATTGTCTAAAAGCATCTTTTTTTGAAATTTTGAGTAATTTTTCAGTTTTATTTGTGTACCATCCAATAAAATCTACACTATCTTTAAATCTAGTTCTTGTTGCCAATTTGTTATTTGTTTCTTCTTTATATTGCTTCCAAGTTCCTTTTACTGCTTGGGAATATCCAAAAGAACTTGATGGTCTTCTATAAGGTATTATTTTAAATATTTTTAATCTCTCTGGTCTAGCTAACCAATCAAAGTCAGACTCCATTTTAATAAAAGCAAGCTGAATATAAATTGGTGTCCCCCACTTTTGCTCGGCTTTTTTTGCATGCTTGTACCACAGATATCTTTCAGAAAAAATTGAGCAACCATCAGCAGTATTTTTTGGTATTGAAGAACAAGAAAAAATAAAAAAAAATAAAAATAAAAATATTAATTTATTATTTCGAATCATTAACTAATTATAGATTATTTATTTTTTTTTCTCCATTCCCAAGGTTTCTCGAAAGTGCCTTGCCATAAACCAATTTTATTATTTTTTGCATATAGTTCTTCATTCAAATAAATCTTTGAATATCTTGTAAAAGCAACTGCATATCCATTTTTTACAAGCCAAGAATTAATATTTTCTCCATTTTTAAAACATGTGCCCAAATATCTTTTAAAAAAATCTTTCTCTTCTTCAACTTTACATGAGACAATTGCTTCTTTTACAAATTCTTTCAAGCTGTTAATTGAAACTTCTCCACAAGGATATTTTTCTTCAAAAGAAAAAATGAATAAATTGATATATGGTTTTTTGCAAAATTGTTTTTTTTCTGGAGCGTCAATTCCAAAAAGTCTAATTTTATCATTACCAATTTTTATTGTATCAGCATCAATAATTAATGGAAATCCACTTAAAAAAGTATCCGCTTTTGCTGAGCTAAAAATAAATAAAAAAATTATTATGAAACTACTTAAAATCAGATTTAGCTTTTTCATTAAGCTCATCCATTTTTTTTCTTATGTCTTCATCAGAAATATTATGATCTTTTAAGTCTGCTTTTAATTTTCTAAAAACATCTTCGTCTCCCGCTTCTTCAAAATCAGCTTTTATAACGGATTGTATATATTCTTTTTCTTTTTCTTGGTCGTAACCTAAAATTGGTGAAGCCCATTGACCTAGATATTTATTTCTTCGTGCACTTATTTTAAATTGCAGCTCTTCGTCATGTGCAAATTTTTTTTCATAACCTTTTTCTCTTTCATTAAATGTGCTCATCTTTTCTCCAAAAATTAAATATACTTATTAGTAAAATTGATAAAAAAACTCCTACAATATTACCAAACAAGTCCCTATATTCAAACGACCTGTTTGGTATAACTAAATGTAAAACTTCGAGAATTATGGAAATTAATATTAAATAATTAAGAATAATCACTTTACTACTTTTGTAATATGCAAATAGACCTATTAAGGACAATACTAAGAATGCATATACATGATTGGATGAGACTAAAAAATCTCCAGTTATTTGTGGTTGAACGGTAGAATCTCTGTAAAGAAAATAACCTAATATACTTCCAGGATACACATAAAGAATTATAAAAATAACATTTAGAACTTGAAATAATATTTTTATCTTAGACATAATTATCTTATAGTTAAATTTCACAAATGAGTCATTTAATTTTAGTAAGACATGGACAAAGTGAATGGAATCTTCAAAATAGATTTACTGGATGGGTTGATGTAGAACTTGCCTCACAAGGTAAACTTGAGGCCTGCAAAGCAGGTGAATTAATTAAAGACTTAAATATTAAGATAGATTATTTTTTTTGCTCTTATCAAAAGCGCGCTATAGAAACCTTAAAATTAATCTTAACCACAATAAGAATTAAAAATGATGTAATCAAAAAAGCCTGGCAATTAAATGAAAGGCATTATGGAGCTTTGACTGGTTTAAATAAAGATAAAATGAAAAAAGTTTACGGCGAAAAAAAAGTACATGAGTTTAGAAGATCATGGGATGTAGCTCCAGAACCATTAGATAAAAATAACCCATATCATCCTATAAATATTGAAACATATAAAGATATTCCGAGAGAAAAAATTCCAGATACGGAATCTTTAAAAAATACTTATGAAAGAGTTGTTCCATATTTTAAAGAAAATATTTTAACAAAAATTGATAAAAACATTTTAATATCAGCTCATGGAAATTCGATTAGAGCTATTTGCAAATATTTATTTAATTTAGATGAAAATAAAATAACAAAACTTGAAATTCCAACAGGAAATCCATTAATACTAAAATTTGATGAAAATAAAAAACTAATTAGCGAAAAATATCTTGATAAAGAAAGAGCAAAAGACCTTTTAGTTTTTAATTAATTTATTATAAATTTCCAAATTAGTAATATGGATAAATTCATTTAAACTTTCAAATCCATACAATTTTTGATCCTTTATTAATTCATTCCAAATTTTAAAAATTGAAAAAGAAGTATTTTTATAATTTGAGAAAAGATTTTTATTTATAATTTGGCAACCAGTAAAAATATAATTTCTATTTTTATAATTAAATAATTTATTTAATTTAAAACTAAAATCACCTTTAGGATTTTTATCGTAGCTTATTTGTTTATTGACAACCATTAGAATATTTTGAACCTCATTATTAAAATAATAATTTTCCATTTCTTTAATTGTCTGTAAATATTTTGAATTCCAAATTGTATCAGGATTAAAAACTATAAAATCATTTTCATTAGAGTTTTCAACTAAATTTAATATACCACCACCTGTATCTAGAATTTTATTACCATCATTAATAACCTCTATATTTAGATCAAAATCTTTTTTTAAAATAAAATTCTCTATTTTATTTTTTAAATAGAAAGTATTGATTTTAATTTTTTTTATATTTAATTTTTTTATTAAATTAATTGTATTTTCTAATAATGTAATATTATTTACTTCAATTAAGGGTTTTGGTTTTTTTAATGTTAAAGGATTTAGTCTTTTGCCATATCCGGCACATAAAATTAAAGCAGTATTAATTTTCATTTTAATTGCCTTATTTTTTTTGGAAAATATTTATCTAAAACAAATTTTAATTCTTTAAATTCGTTATTTTTATTAATTCTATATTCAATTAGTTTCCAAGCATGCGGTATTAACTTTAAATAATTATGTTTTTTATCCCTAATTGATAATCGTGTAAAAATTCCAATAATTTTAAGATTTCTTAAGATAGATAAAATTTCAAAATCATTTTTTAATTTATTTCTATCTACTTTTGTATTAGATCTAATAAACTCTAAAAATATTTTTTCTTTCAATTTATTAGTTGTTTTAAATCTGACATCATCTATCAAAGACGCAAGATCATAAGCCATATTTCCATACAATGCATCTTGAGCATCTATAACGGCAATATTTTTATTCACTTTCATTAAGTTTGAAACATGAAAATCTCTATGAACAAAAATACTATTTTTTAATTTTAAATTTAAAAGAAGTTTAATATAAATTTTGTTCAATTGCTTTTTTATTGTATTGACTTTATTTTTTGTAATTACTTTTGGAACATACCAATTAGTAAATAAATTTGCCTCATTCAAGATTATTTTATTTGAATAAAATGGTATTTTGTATTTGGTTTTTAAAAATGTTTTTATCTCTTTTGTTGTTATTTTTTGAATATTAATTAACAGTAAAATAATTTTTTTAAAAATATTTAACCTATTTTTTTTTACTTTTTTTAATTCATTATAAATTGAGATATCTCCAAAATCATTTACCTCAATAAAATTATTATCGTAATATTGATTTAAAAGTTTAGGAGCAAGTATATTGTTTTTTAATAAAGTTTTATTTATCGCGTCGTAAATTAATAAATTTTTCTTTTTTTCTTTTTTAGAATAAACAAGAATTTTAGTCTGATTATTGCTTCTTTTCCTAAAAAATGTTCTAAATGAAGCATCTCCTTTAATTTTTTTCAAATTATGCTTATTTAAATTCATCTATTAATTCTTTTTTATAAGTGGAAGAAATGGTTAAACTTCTTTTATTGAAATTATCTTCATAATTAAATAATAAATATGTATTTTTTTTTGGTTTTTTTTCAATAATCTCTGGCCACTCAACAAAGGTGATGATACTAGAATAGTTTTCGAATAGTCCTATATTTTTTATTTCATTTGAATCTTTCAATTTAAATAAATCATAGTGATGAATAACTAAACCATTTATCTCATACTCGTTTAATATATTGAATGTAGGGCTAGGTACTTCAGTTTTAATTAAATTGTTTTTTATTTGTAAGTGATTGATCAAATATTTTATAAATGTTGTTTTTCCAACACCAATTTTTCCAAACAGAAAAATTATATCTCCTTTTTTTAAATATTTTGAAAATTTTCTTGAAATTATTTCAGTTTTTTGTTCTGAGGAAATATCTATTTTGCTACTTTTAGTAGCGATATGCATCTGATTTAAATGGTCCTTGTTTTTTGACACCAATATATTCTGCCTGTTCATTTGTAAGTTCTGTCAATTTAGCGCCTACTTTTTTTAAATGTAGTCTTGCGACCTTTTCATCTAAATTTTTAGGTAAAACATAAACTTTATTTTCATATTTTTCAGAATCATTCCATAGTTCTATTTGTGCAATAACTTGGTTAGTGAAAGACGCACTCATTACAAAACTTGGATGTCCAGTTGCGCAGCCTAAGTTCACTAATCTACCTTCTGCAAGTAAAATAATTTTTTTTCCTTTGTTAAGTTCTATTTCATGAACTTGCGGCTTGATTTCATCCCATTTATAGTTTTTAAGAGCATCAACTTGAATTTCATTATCAAAATGTCCGATATTACATAGTATTGCGCGATCTTTCATTTTTCTCATATGATCTGCTGTAACAATATCTTTGTTGCCAGTTGCAGTTACAACGATATCGGCTCTTTCTATTGCTTCGTCCATCAAAACTACTTCATAGCCCTCCATTGAAGCTTGCAGAGCACAGATTGGATCTGCTTCGGTGACCATTACTCTTGCACCATTTTGCCTCAATGAAGCAGCACTTCCTTTACCTACATCTCCAAAACCTGCAACAATTGCAATTTTACCTGACATCATAACATCTGTGGCTCTTCTAATGCCATCTACCAAGCTCTCCCGACAACCATATAGATTATCAAACTTTGATTTGGTTACAGAGTCATTCACATTTATAGCTGAAATTAAAAGTGTTTTTTCTTTTTCCATTTTTTTTAATGCTTTAATTCCTGTTGTAGTTTCTTCAGATACACCCTTAATATCTTTTAATAGATTTTTATATTCTTTATGCATTAGTGCTGTAAGATCACCACCATCATCAAGAAGCATATTTGGAATCCAATCCTTTTTGCCCTCAATAGTTTGTTTAATGCACCACCAGTATTCTTCTTCGGTTTCACCTTTCCAAGCAAAAACAGGAACGCCAGCTTTAGCAATTGCTGAAGCTGCATGATCTTGGGTAGAAAAAATATTGCACGAGGACCATCTAACTTCTGCGCCTAATTCTACCAAAGTTTCAATTAAAACTGCTGTTTGAATGGTCATATGCAAACATCCCAAAATTTTTGCACCTTTTAATGGCTTTTTATTACTATACTCTTCTCTCAAAGCCATAAGTCCTGGCATTTCAGTTTCTGCTATAGAAATTTCTTTTCTACCAAAGTCTGCTAATTGAATATCTTTAACTTTAAAGTCATCCATACAGTAGGCTTTCTACAACTAAATGTTGTTTTATCAACTTATTATTTTAGGAAAAGTAATTTCAATTTTAGCACCTTTTTGATCTGCATTATTTGACGCAAAAATTGAACCATTATGTAACTCAACTAAGTTTTTTACTATATTTAAACCTAACCCTGAATGCTCCCCAAACATTTTAGGTCTATTACTGTAGAATCTTTTGAAAATTTTATCAGTATCTTTTTCTTTAAATCCTTCACCCTCATCAATGACTTTTAAAATAATATTTTCATCCTTATCTTTTGTTAGCACTACATCAATAGTTTGATTATCTTTACTAAAAGATATCGAATTATCTAATAAATTAGCAATTATTTGTTCAATTCTATTTTCAATTCCTAAAATAACGCAGTCTTTAGAGCTGTTTGTTTTTAATTCAATTTTAATTCCTCTTTTAGAATTATAAATACTGTTGAAATCGTCTACAACAGAGTTTGCAATTAGTTCTAAATCTATCTTTTTCATTTTTTCCTTGGTAATTGCAGCTTCATCTTTTAACATCTGAGAATAATCTGTTATTAATCTTTCAATTCTTCCTACATCTTCAGATACTATATTAACTAATTTATCTCTTTGAATTTTATCTTCTGTTTCTAAAATTATTTCTGATGCACCCTTGAGAGAAGCAAGAGGATTTCTAATTTCATGAACTAAATCAGTAGAAAAATTTTCAGCATTGTTAATTCTTTTATGAAGTTCATTTGTCATGTCATCTAATGAATTAGATAAAATTCCTAATTCATCGTTTCTATTTTTGATTGTTTGAATATTAAAAGTTTTTTTATTTTTTTCTTTTATTGATTTGGTGTAATTTACTAAAATTTTTATTGGTTTTAAAAAGTATCTATTTAATACATAAGAAAATATTAAAATTACTAAGGCAACAACAAAAGCTGTTCTAATTATAAAAATTTTCCTTTCATTAATTGCTACTTTAATATCATTTGCTTTTTCGGTTATGGCCAAAAAACCAATATTTTTTTCTCCATCATTAACATTTTTAATTGTAATTAATAAAAATTGTTCGTAACTTTCTTGTGTAAAAGTAAAAGGTTTTCCAAAATCTGAGGATTTAGAATAATTCATCAGTATATCACTTAAGGAAGCGGAATCTTCTTTTTTAGATTTTCCAATTTCTTTTTCTTTAGATTTTATATCATCGCTTAATATATCCATTTCAACTATTTCTAGTCTCTGAGAAAAAGACCTTGGATCAAGATCTAGTGTGTCAGTATCTCCAATTAAATTAAAATCACTATCAAAAATAAGCACTCTATCTAAATTTTGAAAAAGAAATCTTGTTGAAAATAAAAATTTTTTAATATCATCTTCATTAAACTGAATGCGCAACATTCTAATGTGCTCGATTGTATTATCAATAATCTGAATATGATTTAATGTTTTCTTATGAATTAAATTTGGTTGAATACCAATAAGATATACTATTGTTAAGCTGCCAAAAATAACAAATACTAATAAATTAATAAATAAAAATTTTTTAAGGATGGATAGATTATTGATGAAACTACTTAACATTAATTAACATTCCAACGATAGCCACTCCCATATCTAGTTTCAATTGCGGAAAAGTTACTGTCGACTTTTTTAAATTTTTTTCTAATTCTTTTTACATGACTATCAATAGTCCTATCTTCTATATCTGTATCCTCTCTATAAGCTATATCCATTAATTGCGATCTTTCCTTTATAATACCTGGTCTTTTTGCCAATTCTTGAACTATCAAAAATTCGGTAGTTGTAAGTTTATCAGGTAAAGGTTGATTATCCCATTCACACTCTAATTGAGACGGATCCAATCTTAATTTTCCGTGAGCTATAATATTTTTTGAATCTTCTATATTATTAATATTTTTCTTTCTTAACTGAACTCTTATTCTTTCAATAAGAACTTTTATTGAAAATCCTCCTGATTTTTTTACAAAATCATCGGCTCCAAGTTTTAATCCAAGCAATTCATCTATTTCATCATCCTTCGATGTTAAAAAAATTACTGGTAGTGAAGTTTTTTTTCTAAGTTTCTTTAAAAGTTCTTCACCATCCATTTTGGGCATTTTAATATCGATTACCGCAAGATCTGGTGGAGTTCGAGCTAATCCAATTAAGGCGCTCTCACCATCTAAATAAGTTTGAACTTTAAACCCTTCTTTTTCTAAAGCGATACTAAGACTCGTTAAAATGTTTCTGTCATCATCAATTAATGCAATAGTTTGTTTCATAATGTTTACTTAAAAATACTAAATTGTTCTAATTTGGGCAATAGTTGTAGATTAATGTAATTCGCCCCAATTATCACCGGCATTTATATCAACAGAAAGAGGTAGTGAAAATGAATGTAGATCACTATCTTTAACACTTGACATTTCATCCTTTATAATTTTTGAGTAATTATTTACCTCTTCTTCAATTACTTCAAATATTAACTCATCGTGTATTTGCAGTAAAATTTTACATTTTAATTTTTTTATTCCCTCAAATTTTCTATTAATTCGAATCATGGCTAATCTCATAATTTCGGAAGCAGATCCTTGAATAGGAGCATTAATCGCTGCTCTTTCTTGAAAGTTTCTTATATTAAAATTTTTATCATTAATTCCAGTTATATGTGTTCTTCTTCCAAAAATATTACTTACATAACCACTTTTTCTACAGAATTTAATTGTTGATTCCATATAATCTTTAATCTCAGGAAATTTTATAAAGTAAGATTTTAAAAAATCTTTAGCCTCAACATTTGAAACACCAATTTGTTTTGCTAATCCATACTGCGAAATACCATAAATTATTCCAAAATTTATTACTTTAGCTTTTCTTCTCATATCTGAATCAACTTTTTTTATATTGACATTAAAAACTTGACTTGCAGTTAATGAATGAATGTCTTCATTGTTTTTGAAAGCTTTTTTAAGTTCTTTAACATCAGCTAAGTCAGCCAGTATTCTCATTTCTATTTGGTTATAATCTGCCGAAATTAATAAGAAATTTTCTTCAGCAATAAATGCTTTTCTAATGTCTTTGCCATCATCTGACTTAATTGGAATATTTTGCAAATTTGGATCACTTGATGCTAAACGTCCTGTGGTAGTTGCTGCTAGTAAAAATGATGTATGAACTCTTTTTGTCTTTAGATTTATATGTTCTATTAAAGAATCCGTGTATGTATTTTTAAGTTTTGTCACCTGTCTCCAATCCAAAACTAATTTTGGCAATTTATGTCCTCTAAAAGCTAGATTCTCAAGAACAGTGGCGCTAGTTGCAAAACTTCCTTTTTTTGTTTTCTTGAGCGATGAAATTTTCATTTCATTATACATTACTTCACCCAATTGCTTAGTAGATCCTATTTTAAATTCTTTTTTTGAAATTTTAAAAATTTCATTCTCTAATAATTTAATTTTTTTATCGAATTTAACAGAGAGTGATTTTAAAAAATTTTTATCTAATTTTATGCCTTTGATCTCCATTAATGCCAAAATTTTAATTAATGGTTTTTCAAATATTTCATAAATGTTTGTTAATTTTTCAGATTTAAGATTATTTAAAAAAATTTTGTAGAGTCTAAATGTTATATCTGCATCTTCTGCAGCATAATCTTGAGCATTATTAATATTCACTGCACTAAAATTTATTTGTTTTTTTCCAGTTCCTACTAAATCTTTAAATGAAATGGTTTTATGATGTAAATGAATTTCAGATAATGTATCCATGTTATGTCTATTTTTTCCTGCATCTAGCACATAAGACATCAGCATAGTATCTTCCATTGAGTTCATATCGATTCCACGGTGATATAAAACAATGTAGTCAAATTTAATATTTTGCCCAATTTTTTTTATGCTTGTATCTTCTAGGATTGGTTTTAGCATTTTAATAACGCTTATTTCCTGCAAATTATTTCCTTCAGCATGTCCAATTGGAACATAGCAAGCCTTACCAATCTTTGTTGAAAGTGAAATACCAACTAAATTTGCTTGGTGAGGATCTAAAGAACTTGTTTCTGTGTCAATTGCTATCTCTCCAAATTCTTCAGCTTCTTTTAACCAGCTATTTAAATCATCTTCTTCCTCTATCAATTCATAATTTTTTTTATTTATTTTAGAATAATTTTTATTTTTTACAGAACTATCTTTTTCTTTTAAAAAACTTACATCTCCATAAGTAGAAATTACTGAACTTAACAGTCTATTAAATTCCATTTCTCTTAGAAAATTATAAAGTTTTTCTTTGTCTATATTTTTTAATTCAAATTCAGTAATTTTTTTTTCAACTGGAACGTTTTTTTTAAGAGTAACTAGTTTTTTACTAATGATTGCCTTATCTTTATTTTCAAGGAGCATTTCTCTTCTTTTGTTTTGTTTTATTTCACCAGATTTTTTTAATACATTTTCCAATGTTCCATATTGATTGATTAATTCTGCAGCTGTTTTTACACCAATACCAGGAACACCGGGAACATTATCGCTGCTATCTCCCGCTAAAGCTTGAACATCAACCACTTTTTCAGGAGAAACACCAAACTTTTTGTCTATATCTTCATTAGAAATAAATTTGTTTTTCATCGGATCATAAATTCGAATATTTTTTTTATATAACTGCATTAAATCTTTATCTGATGAAATAATTGTCACTTTTGCTCCTTCTTTTAAAACTTGTTCCGAGTAAGTAGCAATCAAATCGTCAGCTTCATAATTAATTAATTCAACTGAAGGTAAATTAAATGCTTCTACAGATTTTCTAATATATTTAAATTGAGGTACTAAATCTTCTGGAGCTTCAGATCTATTGGCTTTATAATCATAATAAATTTCGTTTCTAAAATTTTTTCTAGCATAGTCAAAAATTACTGCAAAATGTGTAGGCTTATCTTTATTACTGTTTGATTTTGAATCCTCGAGTAATTTAAATAACATATTACAGAACCCGCTTACTGCTCCAGTAGGCATACCATCGCTTTTTCTTGTAAGGGGTGGTAACGCATAATATGCTCTGAATATATAGCCCGAACCGTCAATTAGATAAAAATGATCATTTTTTTTTATTTTGCTCATACAAATAATGTTATCCTAATTTGAACGAATGTTGTAAATGTATAATTTACTATGAACCAAGAAAATGTTCTATCTGTTAAAAACTTAAACAAAATTTATTTAAAGAAGAAATCAAAGTCCGTTCATGCTTTAAAAAATTTAAACTTAGAAGTGAAAGAGGGAGAAATTTTTGGATTATTAGGACCGAACGGCGCTGGCAAAAGCACTTTCATAAATATTTTAGCGGGCACAACAATAAAAACTTCAGGAAATGTTAATGTATGGGGATTTAATCTTGATAAAAATCCTAGACAAGTAAGAGCTTCTATTGGAATTGTCCCACAAGAAGTAAATGTTGATCCTTTTTTTAGTCCAAGAAAATTATTGGAACTTCAAGCTGGGTTATATGGTATTAAAAAAAAAGATAGAATTACTGATACTATTTTAAAGTTAGTTTCGCTTGAAAATCAAGCAAATAGCTACACCAGAAGCTTATCTGGTGGAATGAAACGAAGACTTTTAGTAGCTAAAGCATTAGTGCATCAGCCACCCATAATAATTTTGGATGAACCTACTGCAGGAGTGGATGTCGAACTTAGGAGCAATTTGTGGAAAAACGTAAAATCATTAAATAAACAAGGTGTCACAATAATTTTAACAACTCATTATTTGTTAGAAGCTGAGGAAATGTGTGATCGAATTGGGATATTAAATAAAGGTAACTTAGTTGCATTAGATAGTACAAAAAATTTATTAAAAAGAATACAAACTAAAATTGTAACTTTCGTTGTTAATGGAAAGGTTAATATTGAGAATCAGTCTTTAAAATCATTAAATGTTATCGATAACCAACCAGGACAACTTATTGTTTCCTATGAAAAAAGCTTATTAAATATTGGGGAATTAATTAATTATATAAACAAACAAAATATAAAAATATCAGATATCTCAACTGATGATGGTAATTTAGAAGATGTTTTTTTGAGACTAACAAAAAACTAGATTATTTTTTTATTAATAGTAAAATAAATTTATGGAAATAGTCAAATCTTTGCAAAGTCAAAAGGTGCTGAAATCTATTTTAGTAGTATTAGTTGGCTCTATTCTATTAACAATTTCTGCAAAAATAAAAATTCCTTTTTACCCAGTTCCAATGACCATGCAAACTTTTGTTGTATTGTTTCTTGGTATAAGTTTTGGATACAAAATTGGGATTGCTACAGTTGGATTATATTTAATCGAAGGTATATTTGGTCTTCCAGTATTCTCTAATTCTCCAGAAAAAGGTGTTGGAATAGTTTACTTTACAGGTCCCACAATGGGATATTTAATTGGATTTCTATTAGCAACTTTTTTAGCTGGCTATTTAGATTTAAAAACAAACATTGTGTCTATTTTCTTAAAACTTATTTTGTCAGTTTCTGTAATTTATATTTTGGGTCTTATTTGGCTTGGAACATTGATCGGTTGGGATAAACCAATTTTTCAACTTGGAGCAGCTCCATTTTTACTAGCTGAATTATTTAAGATTCTAATCTTAACTTTATTAACAAAAAAAATAATTATCTTCAGAAAATTTATTTAGGAGATCTTTTAGAGAGAATTCTTTGAAGTGTTCTTCTGTGCATTTTTAATCTTCTCGCAGTTTCAGATACATTTCTATTACATAATTCAAAAACACGATGGATATGTTCCCATTTTACTCTATCAGCTGACATTGGATTTTCAGGAGGTTCCGCTTTTTTATTTGGATCAGCTAATAAAGCTTTCTCAACATCATCAGCGTCGGCAGGTTTAGCAAGATAGTCAATTGCACCTTGTTTTATAGCTGCAACTGCAGTTGATATGTTGCCATAGCCTGTTAGCATGATGATTCTGCTATTTGGGTTAGAGTTTTGAATTACTTTTACAATCTCTAGTCCATTTCCATCGTTAAGTCTCAAATCTACCACTGCAAATGTTGGTTTCTTTGTCTTAACTGTTTCGATACCTTTTTTTACACTTTCAGCTTGCGATACCTCAAAGCCTTTTTTTTCCATTGCTCTAGCCAATCTCTCTCTGAATGGATTGTCATCATCAACTATTAATAGAGATTTATCATTAAATTCACTTAATTTTTTTTGATTTGCTACTTCAACCATAAAATCTATATGGGGATAAATAGATTTAAATCAATATGATTATTTACTTTACATTAACTTGCATATCGCATAAATGCTGAATTTATATGAAACTTGCACAACACATGTGTAAGTTTTTTTTGTTAAATTTTTTTTGAGGAGCTAGAATGCAAAAATTTAAATCAGTTGATGAACTAATACATCAACTTAAACCAAAAAGTCCTGTTTACTGTATCAGGAGAGATTCCATAAATTTGGCATCAAAATTCTTTCAAAAAAAATTTCCTGGAAAGATTTTATACGCAATTAAAACTAACCCTCATCCTACCGTTTTAAAAACAATTATTAATAGTGGTATTGATAATTTTGATTTCGCTTCAATTAAAGAGTTGCAAGCAATTAAAGAAATGCATCCAAAAGCGAAATGTTTTTATATGAATACTGTAAAAAGTAGAGAAAACATTAAAGATGCTTATTATAATTATGGAATTAAGATATTTGCTTTAGACACAAAGGATGAATTAATTAAAATCATTGAGAGTACTAATCATGCAAAAGATCTAGAATTATTTGTTAGAGTTTCAGTTTCAAATGAACATGCTAAAATAGATTTATCAAAAAAATTTGGAGCAATAAGTGCTGAGGCAATTGGATTATTAAGATTAACCAAACAATATGCAAAAAAAATTGGTTTGTGTTTTCATGTTGGATCACAATGTATGCATCCAATTTCTTACGCTAAAGGAATTAGTGAAATTGGAAACATAATTAGAAAAACAAAAATTGTTCCTGACTGGATAAATGTTGGCGGTGGTTTTCCTTCAATTTATCCTGATTTAATTCCACAAAATTTAGAAAATTATTTTGAAGAAATTAAAAAAAGTCTAAAAAATTTAAAATTAAAAAAAATGCCAGAAATTATTTGTGAGCCAGGAAGAGCTCTAGTTGCTGAGAGTGGTTCAACTATAGTAAAAGTTGTTCTTAGAAAAAAACAAAAACTTTATATTAATGATGGTACTTACGGATCATTATTCGATGCAGGAGTACCAAATATGATATATCCTTCAAGATTAATTACTCTTGGAAGAATAATTTCAAAAAAAATGACATCATTTGATTTTTATGGTCCAACTTGTGATAGTATGGATTATATGAAAGGGCCATTTGTCTTACCTAATAATATTAAGGAAAATGATTATATAGAATTGGGTCAGCTTGGTGCTTATGGTCTCGCTTTTAGAACTCAATTCAATGGTTTCTACTCAGATGAAATATATGAAGTGGAAGATAAGCCAATTATGACTATGTATGACAAAGGAACTAACAAAGAGTTTCTTGTTGCTTAGATGTCAGATAAAAAAAGTTCAGGTCACAATAGTAAAAAAGAATTCCTTAATAAACCAGTAGAACATATCGATATTACATCTTTTGATGCAAGAAAAATAATTTCCTCTATGGAAAAAATGTCTTTTGTATCTAGAGAAACTGCTAATGCATCAAAAATATTTAATGAGATGATCAAAGATAATGATTGTACAATTTTTTTAACACTTGCTGGTTCAACCTCTGCAGCAGGATGTATGAACGTTTATAGAGATTTAGTTAAATACAACATGGTAGATGCAATAATTGCAACCGGAGCATCAATTATTGATATGGATTTTTTTGAAGCACTAGGATTTAAGCATTATCAGGGTTCGCAATTTCAAGATGATATGGAATTAAGAAAGAATTATATCGATAGAATTTATGATACTTACATTGATGAAGATGAATTACAAACTTGTGATAAAACAATATGCGAAATAGCTGATGGTTTGGAACCAAAAAACTATACTTCTAGAGAATTTATTCATGAAATTGGAAAATATTTAAAGCAACATTCCATAAAGAAAGAATCATTAATTGAAACAGCATATGATAATGGTGTTCCAATATTTTGTCCTGCTTTTACAGACTCTAGTGCAGGATTTGGATTAGTAATACATCAAGAAAAAAATCCAAAAAAGCATATAACTATAGATTCTATTAGAGAATTCCGTGAACTTACTGAAGTTAAAATTCAATCCAAAGGATCTGGGTTATTTATGATTGGTGGAGGGGTTCCAAAAAATTTTATACAAGATACTGTTATCTGTGCTGAACTTTTAGGTAAAGATGTGGATATGCATAAATATGCTGTTCAAATAACTGTTGCAGATTCAAGAGATGGTGCTTGCAGTAGTTCTACTTTAAAAGAAGCAAGTTCGTGGGGTAAAGTTGATACAACTAAAGAACAAATGGTTTTTGCAGAAGCAACAAGTGTTTTACCTTTAATAGCTAGCGATGCCTATCATAAAGGCTATTGGAAACAAAGAAAAAGAAAAAATTTTTCAAGAATTTTTGGATAAAAAATTGAATTACTTGCCAAATAAAAAAGGGTTTCTGGGGATTGATAATAAATTTAGTATTAATGAAAAAGTTGTTATTGTCCCCTTTGGACTGGAAAAAACTGTAACTTATGGAAAAGGAACTAAAAATGGGCCAAAGGAGATCATTAAAGCTTCACACCAAGTTGAATTATATGATGAAGATTTAAATTGTGAACCGCATAAAAAAATTGGCATTAAAACATTAAAACCATTTACAATACATAAAGATATAAAGAGGGCTCTAGATCAAATAGCAAGTATAAATAAAAAAATATTACATAAAAAGTTATTTTCTATGACTTTGGGTGGAGAACATTCAATTACCCCAGGATGTATTAGGCCATTTGCAAAAAAATATAAAAAATTATGTCTACTACATTTTGATGCCCACGCAGATTTAAGAGAAAGTTATAATGGAAAAAAATTTTCTCATGCTTCCGCAATAAAAAGATGCTTGGATTTTGAAAATGTTTCAATAATTTCTTTTGGAATTAGAAATATTTCTTCTGAAGAAGTTTCTTTCTTAAAAAAAAATTCTCACCGAATAAATATTTTTTGGGCTAAAGATAAAAAAAAATGGAATTTAAATAAATTTAAAAAATTAATTAAAAATAAAATAGTATATTTAACATTTGATGTAGACGCATTAGATTCAAGCATTATGCCAGCAACAGGTACTTCTGAACCTGGTGGATTACTTTGGGATGAAACTTTAGATATTTTAAAAATAGCGTTTAAGAACTCCAAAATTGTTGGTGCGGATATAAATGAACTATCGCCAATAAAAGGTTTTAATAGTTATAATTTTTTGGTGGCAAAACTAGTGTATAAAATCTTATCCTATAAATTTTTATATAAATAATCTTCTCTAAAAGTATTTAAAAGCAATCTAAATGGTATCAGCATAACTAACGCCACAAAAAGTTTAACTGCTAAATCACCAAAAGATAAAGAAACCCAAGGAACACTAGTTCCATAAAATGATATTGAGAAAAATAAGAAGGTATCTATTGTTGAACCGATTACTGATGAGGCCAAAGGGGCTAAATACCATCTCAAATTATCTCTAAATTTGTCAAAAACATTAATATCAATTAGTTGTGCAACCAAAAAAGCGGTTCCAGAACCAATTGCAATTCTTATTGTAATCATGTCCTCAAAGTTAGTTGAAACAAATAATGTAAAAGCTACTCCAATAATAAATCCAAAGAAAACAATATTTCTTGCTTTAATTTTTCCATAAGATCTATTAGCTAGATCTGTAATCAAAAAAGCAACTGGATAGCTAAAAGCTCCGTATGTTAAAATTTCTGAAAGACCAAGATAATTTACAGGAAATTGAACTAAAAAATTAGAAACTAGCACAACAACTCCCATCAAAATTGATAGAAGCAAATAAAGTTTATTCATTAAGCAGATTTAGAAAGTATAGATTTTTTTAACTTTCTTAGTCTCATTGATAAATTTTTCGTTTTTGCATCTTTAATAAATTGATCAAAACTACCTTTTTTATCAACAGATCTTACACCAGCATTTGAAACAGTTAGACGAAGATTTTTATTTAAAATTTCACTTTTGAATTTTGCATTTTTCAAATTAGGCAAAAATCTTCTTTTTGTTTTATTGTTAGCGTGACTAACTTTGTGACCTTTAAGAGGTATTTTGCCAGTCAATTCACATTTTTTAGACATAATAATTTCATGACTATATAAGAGCTGATAATAAACCAGTCAAGTTCATATATTTGTATTTATCTTAATAAACCTTAATAAAATTCAAAAAAGTAATATATAATATAATTGTTTCAGCTTTTGCTTCCTATGATATTGTTGAGATCACTAATTCCTTCTTTTTTTAGAATTCCATTTAATTCCTCAATAATTTTATTTACAATATTAGGACCCTCATAAACCATACCGGTATATAATTGAATTAAATTTGCACCACATAATAATTTTTCGTAAACACTTTTTCCAGAGTCAACTCCACCAACTCCTATTATTTTAATCTTGCCTTGAAAAATTTTATAAAATTTTTTAATTAATAAATTAGATTTTTCTTCTAAAGGTTTGCCAGATAAACCCCCTTTTTGATATTTATTTGAATTTACCAAACTATCCCTATTATTTTCTGTTGTATTTGAAATTATAATTGCAGGAATATTGTAATTTAAAAAAACCTCAGCTATTTGATCAATTTGATTACCGTTAATATCCGGAGAAATTTTAATTGTTGTTGGAATTTTAGTTTTGAGTACTTTCTTTTCTTTATCAATTGCTGATATTAGATTTTCTAATTCTTGTTGATTATGAAAACTTCTTAAATTTTCAGTATTTGGAGAAGAAATATTTATAGTCAAATAATCAGCTAAGTTATAAAATGTTCTTAGTCCAATCAAATAATCATTAATTCTATTAAAAGTATCTTTGTTGGGCCCAATATTAATTCCTAATAAACTTTTTGGGGGGTTATTTTTAATTCTCGAACATACACTCTCAGCACCTGAGCTATTAAAACCTAGTCTATTAATTAAAGCTTTATCTTCCTCTAGTCTAAACATTCTAGGTTTTGGATTTCCATATTGTTTAAGCGGGGTTACAGTTCCAACCTCTACAAAACCATAACCTAACTTAAACAAAGAATTATAAACTTCAGCATCTTTATCAAAACCTGCTGCCATTCCAATTAGGTTTGTAATATTTTTTCCAAAAATATTTGTTTTTAAAAGTTCATTATTCTTTTGTTTAAAAGGCGGAATATAGCCAAATTTCAAAGCTTTGATTGCTAAACTATGCGCTAATTCTGGCTCTAATTTAAAAATTAAAGATCTTAATTTTGAAAACATTAATTTATTTTATCTTGAATAATTTTTTTTGTCTCATTCACTCCAAAAAAACTTATAAAAAAACCCATTCGAGGGCCATTTTCATCTCCAAAAACTACTTCATAAATTAATTTAAACCAATCTCTTAAATTATCTTTATAACCATTTTCTTTTCCGACTGTATAGATTTTAGTTTGAATTTCCTCGGGTTGCATTTGATCATTGCAATCATCCAAAGCTCCAATTAATGCTTGAAGAGCTTTTTTTTCATTTTGATTAGGAGTTTTGTATTTCTTTTTTTGTTTAATTACATCATTAAAATATTTAATTGCATAACTAACTAGTTTATCAAAAATTGGGTGTTGATCTTCAGAAATATCTTTTTTATGTTTTTTTACAAACTTCCACAAAAGCTCTTTGTTATCTGCATTACTAGTTTCCACTAAATTTAACAACATGGAAAAGCTCATAATCATATCCTCTTTTGGCATTCTACCATTATGAACATGCCAAACTGGATTCATTAATAGTTGTAATTCATTTTGAGTTTTTCCTTTTTCAATAAAATCTAAATATTCATCAACTGCTTTTGGTACTACTTCTTTATAAAGTTTTTTTGCTCTTTTAGGATTTTGATACATAAATAAAGATAAACTTTCCGGAGATGCATACTCTAGCCATTCATCAATCTTAATTCCATTGCCTTTAGATTTTGATATCTTTTCTCCTTTCTCGTCTAAAAATAGTTCATAAGCAAAACCTGAAGGATTTGTTTTTCCTAATAATTTAATGATTTTTGTAGATAAAATTGCACTTTCAATTAAATCTTTACCATACATTTCAAAATCTATATCAAAAGCATACCATCTCATTGCCCAGTCTACTTTCCATTGTAATTTACAATTTCCATCTAAAATACTTTTTTCTAGTTTTGTTCCATTGTTGTCAAAGACGATTTTTGATTTATCATTAATTATTTCTATAATAGGGATTTCTAAAACTATTCCAGTCTCAGGACAAATTGGTAAAAATGGACTATAAGTTTTTTGTCTTTCTTTTCCTAATGTAGGTAAAATTATGTCCATTATTCCTTGATAATTTTCTAAGATTAATTTTAAAGTTTCGTTAAAATAGCCTGATTGATAAAGTTTCGTTGAGCTTTTAAAAGTATATTTGAAATTAAATTTATTTAAAAAACTTATAAGCTTCTCATTGTTATGCTCGCCAAAACTACTAAATTTTCCAAAAGGATCCGGAATATCTGTTAAAGGTTTATGTAAGTTTTGAGCCAATTTATCCTGATTAGGAATATTTTCAGGAACTTTTCTTAGACCATCCATATCATCTGAAAAAGTAATAATTTCTTTTGGTATGTCAGTTATTTGATTTAATGCATTAACAAGCATTGATGTTCTTGCAACCTCACCAAACGTTCCGATATGTGGCAAGCCACTAGGACCATAACCAGTTTGTAAAATTACTTTTCCTTTTTTTGTAATAAATTTTTCTCTCTCTCGTAAAATTTTCTTAGCTTCTACAAAAGGCCATGCATTCGTTTTATCAATGTTCGCTCTATCCATTATAATTTATATATATAAAAAATCTTATATATTTGGCGTTTTTTTTAATTCTTATAGAGTTGAAATTTATTTACCATAAAATAATGTCCATTCAAAATGTCCAATTATAAAACAGTTTTTTTTACATTAGGTATTTTACAAATAATTCTGGGGTTGTTTATGATTTTCCCTATAATTATTCAATTCATATTTAATGAGTTAGATTCTTCGTTCATTAGTGCAGGAATAATATGTGTTATTTTTGGTATGTTGTTTTTTTTGTCAAATTTAGACCATGACAAAAAACTTTTTTTGCCACATACATTTCTATTGACCGCACTTTCATGGATAAGTATTGCGATTTTTGGTTCTTTGCCCTTTATATTCTCAAATTTAGATCTTAGCTTTACTGATTCTTTTTTTGAAAGTATGTCTGGGATTACTACTACAGGATCAACTATTATAACAAATCTTAATGAAGCTCCAAAAGCAATTTTATTTTGGAGAGCAATTCTTCAATGGTTAGGTGGAATAGGTATAATTGTTATGGCAATTACTCTTATGCCCATAATGAATGTTGGTGGTATGCAGTTATTAAAAATATCTGAGGTTCACACTGGTGAAAAAATTTTACCTAAATCTAAAGAAATTATTATTAGACTAATAATAATATATTTATTCTTAACAATAACTTGTGCTTTCTTTTATAAAATTTTTGGCATGGGTTATTTTGATAGTTTAACCCACTCTATGACAACAATTGCAACAGGTGGATTTTCTAATTATAATGAGTCCATTGGTTTTTTTGATAGCGCATTGATTGAGTTTACTGCAAGTATATTTGTAATATTAGGAAGTATTCCCTTCTTTACTTATATAAAATTTATTCATGGTGACAAAAAAGCCATTTTATCTGATACGCAAATTAAAACTTTCATTAAAATAATTATTTTTTCAATTTTATTATTATTTTTATATTTAATTATAAAAAAGGGTAGCTTTGTTGAAATAAGTTTAAGATCTGTTTATTTTAATGTTATTTCAATACTTACTGGAACTGGATACGTTACAAAGGATTTCGATCAATGGGGTAATTTTCCATTAGTATTATTTTTAGTTTTGATGTTTATTGGAGGTTGTGCAGGCTCAACAGCTTGTGGAATTAAAATTTTTAGAGTTCAGCTACTTTATCTTTTTGTAATTAATCAACTAAAAAAAGCAATCTATCCAAAAGGTGTGTTTGTTATCAAATATGGTAATAATAATATTAATGATAAATTTATGGCTTCAGTAATAACCTTTATATTCTTGTATATAATAATTTTCTTTATTCTTACTTCGATTTTATCTTTAACTGGACTAGACTTTATTACTGCAATTTCTGGTGCGGCAACTTCAATTTCTAATGTTGGTCCAGGGCTTGGTGAAATTATTGGGCCTAATGGTAACTTTTCTGCATTATCTAACCCATCAAAATGGGCTTTAAGTGTAGGAATGATTTTAGGTAGACTTGAACTCTTTGCTATACTAGTGTTGTTCATACCATCTTTTTGGAGAAAATTTTAATGCAAGAAGGAAAACAAAGCTGGATTGATTCACTTATGGTCTACAAGGACGTAAGAATGGTCAGGATTTTGCTTCTTGGAGCAATAAGTGGCTTTCCTTGGGTTTTAATAGGAAGCAGTTTAAGTCTTTGGCTAAAAGAAGAAGGATTAAGTAGATCAACAATAGGATGGGCTGGATTAATTTTTGGTGTATACGCATTTAATTATTTGTGGGCTCCAATAATCGATAGAATTCAAATACCACTATTAACAAAAAGACTAGGACATAGAAGAGGATGGATAGTCTTAATGCAAATTGCAATTTTGCTAAGCTTGGTAGTATGGAGTTATATTAATCCAACACAAAACTTAGCATTATTAATTACAGTAGGATTAATTATTGCAATAGCTTCAGCTACTCAAGACATCACTGTTGATGCTTTAAGAATTGAACAAATTAATGAAAATGAGGTAAAATCTATGGCAGCCGGTGCTGCTATGGCAGTAGTTGGTTGGTGGACAGGTTACAAGCTAGGAGGAGTTATAGCTTTATTCACTGCAGAATATTTTGAAAAAGCGGGTATTGCAGATTATTGGCAAGCTACTTTTTTAGTCTTGGGCGTAGTGATAATTTTGATGAATATAGGTTTGATGTTTGTTCATGAACCAATTGAAACAGATAGGCAATCAAAACAAAGAGAAACTGATCAAGTGATAGAAGATAAACTTGGATCAAGCAATATTATAACTAGTTTCGTTGCTTGGATAACTGGAACAATTGGTGGACCTATAATTAGTTTCTTCAAAAAAAATGGATTTGCTATTGCAGTAGGAATTTTAAGTTTTGTATTTTTATTTAAAATTGGAGAAGCATTTCTTGGACGTATGTCCATTGTTTTTTATAAAGAACTTGGATTTTCTAAAGTACAGATTGCAATTTACTCAAAAACTTTCGGTTGGATAACAACAGTTGTGTTTACATTGTTAGGTGGAATATTTGCAATGAGAGTAGGAACTGTGAAAACAATGTTTGTTGCAGGTATATTAATGGCTTTAACAAACCTACTATTTGCTGCTTTATATTGGACAGGCAAATCTGAATTATTATTTGCATTTGCTGTAATAGCTGATGATATTACAGCTGCATTTGCAACTGTAGCTTTTGTTGCTTTTATTTCATTATTAGTTGATAGAACTTACACAGCAACTCAATATGCATTGCTTGCATCGATTGGAACTGCTGGAAGAACAACCCTAGCATCGTCTTCGGGAGCACTAGTTGATTGGCTAAATGGAGACTGGGGAACATTTTTTGTTATGACGACTGTGATGGTTATTCCATCTTTAATTTGTTTATGGTTTATTAGGAATAAATTAAAAATTGGTGCACAGTAATTTTTTTTGTAAAAGCTCACATTTAAATTTATATACGGAACCTTCTTATAAATCTAAGATTAGTTCTCAAATTCTATATGGAGAAAAATTCAGAATTTTATTAAAAAAAAAAAAATTTATTAAAATTAAAAGTTCATATGATAATTATGTAGGCTATATTAAATCATCTAATTATGTTAATAAGTTTAAGCCAACACATAAAGTAAGTGTCTTAAAATCTAGAATATTTAAATATCCCAAAAGTCCAACAAAATATAAATCTAAAAAATTTTTATCCTTTTTGAGTAAAATACAAATCATTAAAAAAAACAAAAATTTCATAATGTTTGATAAAAATAAGTGGCTAAATATCAAGGATATTAAATTAATTAAACAAAAAGAAAGAAATTTTTTAAAAGTTTTAAAATTATTCTTAAAATGTAAATATAAGTGGGGAGGAAAAACATTCAATGGAATTGATTGTTCGGCGCTTATTCAAATTTTCTATCAATATAATAACAAATATTTTCCAAGAGACACAGAGGATCAAATTAAATATTCAAAAAAAAATTTAAAAAGAAAGAATTTTAAAAAAGGAGATTTAATTTTTTGGAAAGGCCATGTTGCAGTTTGTTTAAATTCAACAAAATTAGTTCATGCATATAGTCCTGAAAAAAAAGTAATTATAATGCCAATCAAAAAAACTATTGATCGAATTGAAAAAACAGCACATTTGAAAGTAAAAAAAATTACAAGGATTTAACGATTTTTATCTACCAAAATCAGGTCTATCAATATCATGTTTAAGCTGAATTATTTGTTTTCTAACTTTTTTAGAATTTATTAATTTCTTAACTAGCTGTTTGCTGTCTTTTCTCTCAATATTTTTTTTAAATAAGTTTAAATTTTTAATAAATAAATTAATTGCACTAACCATATTTTTTTTATTACTAAAAAAAATGTCCCTCCACATAATCTCATTAGAAGCTGCAATTCTTGAAAAATCTCTTAGTCCACCGGCACTGTATTTTATAAGACTATTTTTTTGAATTTTTTCAGAATCTTTAGCAGTTTTAATTAAATTATAAGCTATTAGATGGGGAAGATGGCTAGTTACTGAAAATATTTTGTCATGATTAGTTGGATTCATAACAATTACTTGAGAGCCTAGTTTTTTCCAAAATCTTTTTAAAATTACGAGTTGTTTTAATTTTGTATTTCCACTCTTAATTAAAATACACCATTTATTTAAAAACAAATGTTTATTACCATATTCGGGTCCACTTACTTCAGAACCAGCAATTGGATGGCTCGAGATCCAGTTTAATTTCTTTCTTAACTTTTTATTAATTAAGTTCAAAACATTGATTTTAGTAGAACCAACATCTGTAATGATGCTTTTGGTACTCAAGTATAAATTTAATTTGGGAATAATTTTTTCATACTCGCTCATAGGAGTACATATAATAACAAAATCAATATTAGAAATATTTTTTTTTAAACTTGTTAATATACTGCAAGAAATTTTTAATTTTTTTATTTTAGAAATATTTTTTTTTGACTTTTCGTATACAAATATTTTTTTTGATAATTTTTTATTTGATACTGCTCTCAAAACTGAAGAGCCAATCAAACCACATCCTATTATTAATAATTTATTAAACATCTTTAATAATTAACCTCATAGCTTTTAGAAATATTTTATTTTCTTTAGAATTGCCAATTGTTAATCTTAAACAATTTTTAATTCCATAAGATCTCATTTCTCTTAACAAAATTCTCTTATTTTCTAGTTTCTTTCTAATATATTCTGCTGAAAATCTACAATTATTAAAATTCAGCAAAAGAAAATTAGCACTAATTTTATTTGAAAAAATACCGTATTTATTCATTTCATTTTTAATTTTATTATTCCAAATTAAATTGTGTTTTATAGACTTTTTAATAAAATTTTTATCTTTTAAAGACTCAATTGCACAAAACTGAGCTAATTTATTCACATTAAATGGTGGTTTTATATTATACAAAGCATCTACTATTTTCTTATGTCCATAACCCCAGCCGATTCTTAAACCGGCTAAACCATAAATTTTAGAAAAAGTTCTTAAAATAAATACATTCTCAGTTTTCTTAAAAAGATCTAGACCTGATGAATATTCTTTAGCAATCATATATTCTTGGTATGCATCATCTATAACTAATAAAACTTTCTTATTTAATTTTCTTCTTAAATTAATCAGTTCTTTTTTATCTAAGTAGGTTCCTGTTGGATTGTTTGGGTTGGCTAAAAAAACTATTTTTGTCTTCTTGTTTACTTTTTTAATTATTTCATCAACAGAAACTTTAAAACTTTTTTCTTTCGAAAAAATAACTCTTGCACCAACTATTTTAGAATAAATTCTGTACATTAAAAAACTATATTGAGGCACTATTACTTCATCGCCTGGCTTTAAAAAAAGTTGACATAGCATCTGAATAATTTCATCAGAACCAGATCCGCAAATAATTTTATTGTATTCGCAGTTAAAGTTGTTTGAAATTGTCTTTCTTAATTCTCTACATTTGCTATCAGGATATTTCGAGATTATTAGATTTTTTTGATTTAAAATTTTCTTTACTCCGAGACTTAAACCCAAAGCAGACTCATTTGCAGATAACTTTATTACTAACCTATTTTTTCTAAGATTAGATTTTCCTGGTTTATAAGCATTAATATTTATTTTTTTAAAAGTTGGTACGACCATAAATTATTGCTCTTTATAGATAAAAAAACACTTATTTACATAAAATTAATTGTCTTGTCCAAAAAAATTGACATATAAAAATGTATCTTGTAAAAGAGCTCTGCGCTGATTTATCTGAATTGCGAGCGCATAAAAAAAACCGCTAAATAAGTTTTTTTCTCTCAATTCATTATCAGCACTAAATTATGAATACTAAAGAAAACATTAAAAAAATAATTGTAAAAAAACCACTGAAATTAGATTGTGGGAGGACCATAAATAATTATCCACTTTCGTACGAAACATACGGTAATTTGAATGAAAAAAGAGATAATGCAATTTTAGTTTTTCATGCTTTATCGGGTGATCAGTTTGTAGCTGGAACTAATCCAATTACAAATAAAGAAGGATGGTGGTCATATGCAGTTGGTCCAGACAAAGCAATTGATACAAATAAATTTTTTGTAATATGTGCAAACGTAATTGGCGGTTGCATGGGATCATACGGACCAAGCAGCATAGATTCAGAAACTAACAAAGCATTTAGTACAAACTTTCCAGTTATTACAATTAATGACATGGTTAAAGCACAATATAATTTATTAGATTTTTTTAATATTGATAAATTATTTAGTGTAACGGGTGGGTCAATGGGAGGCATGCTAGCTTTACAATTTGTTGCAAATTATCCAGATAAAACTAAAACAGCTGTTCCAATTGCATGCACTGCTAGTCATTCAGCACAAAATATTGCTCTTAATGAGTTAGGTAGACAGGCAATAATGGCCGATCAAAATTGGAGCAAAGGAGATTATCTTAATACAACTTTTTCTCCCGATAAAGGATTGGCCGTTGCTAGAATGGCAGCACATATTACTTATCTTTCTCAAAAAGGTTTGCAAGAAAAATTTGGCAGAAAACTTCAAGAAAGGGATGACTTAAAATTTAGCTTCGATGCTGATTTTCAAATTGAAAGTTACCTTAGACATCAAGGCTCTGCATTTGTAGATCGATTTGATGCCAACAGCTATCTTTATATAACACGAGCAATGGATTATTTTGATTTAACAAAACAATATAATGGAAATCTTTCTGATGCTTTTAAAAAAAGTAAAACAAAATTTTTTATAATTTCTTTTACATCAGATTGGCTTTATCCAACATCTGAAAATAAAGAAATTGTAATTGCTTTAAATGCAGCTGGCGCAGATGTAGGTTTTATAGAAATCGCCAGTGATAAAGGTCACGACTCTTTTCTACTAGATGTACCTGATTTTTTAAAATCAGTGAAAAATTTTTTAGAGGCAAATTATTAATATAGTTATGAAAAAAGAATTTCAAATAATCTCAGAATTAATTAAAAATAATACCAGAGTACTTGATGTTGGTTGTGGTGATGGAGTTTTAATGAAACATTTAAAAGATAATAAAAAAATCGATGCTAGAGGTTTAGAAATTTCAAAAAATAATGTGCAAATATGTATTTCAAAAGGTTTATCAGTCATTGAAGGCAATGCAGAGAAAGATTTACGGCAATTTCCTAATTTATCTTTTGATTATGTAATTTTAAGTCAAACACTTCAAGCGTTCTACAATCCTGAAAAAGTAATAGATGATTTGTTAAAGATCTCAAACAAAGCTATAGTTACGATTCCAAATTTTGGATTTTGGAAAGTAAGACTACATTTATTTTTTAAAGGAACAATGCCGATAACAAAACATCTGCCAAATGAATGGTATAATACTCCAAATTTACATATGTGTACTATCAAGGATTTTTTTAATTTTTGCAACATTAGAAAAATTAAGTTGTTCAATTCATTGGCTCTACATAAGGAGAAGGTGTCAAAAATAACTAATAGTAATTTAGAGTTAAAAAATTTATTTTCGGAGTTAGGAATATTTTTAATAGAAAAATAAAATGAATGTAGAAATAATAAGATGTCTACAAGATAATTATTCATATTTAATTATAGACAAAAAAACAAATTCGGCCTGTGTAGTAGATCCTAGCGAGTCTAAACCAATTATTGAGTATTTAGATAAACACAAAATAAAATTAATATATATATTAAATACTCATCATCACTATGATCATATCGGAGGAAATAAAGAATTAAAGAAAAAATATAAAGCTAAAGTTGTTGGCTATGCAGAAGATAAAAATAGAATACCTGGTATTGACATATGTTTAAAAGATCAAGAGATATGGAGCAAAAATAATTTTGCTGCAAAAATTTTTCATATTCCCGGTCATACTCTAGGTCACATTTGTTTTTATTTTTTTGAGGAAAAAATTTTATTTACTGGTGATACACTTTTTTCATTAGGGTGTGGTCGTTTATTTGAAGGAACTTACGAACAAATGCTAAGTTCTTTGAATATATTAAAAACATTCCCTCTAGAAACGAAAGTTTATTGTGGACATGAGTACACACTTCAAAATTCTAAGTTTTGTATAAAGTACGACAGTAATAACAAACAATTAAAAGAAAAAATAATTGTAATTAAAAAAAAATTAAGCGATGGTTTACCAACTATTCCGACAACAATTAAAGAAGAGCTTGAATGCAATATTTTTTTAAGATCTGAGGATAAATTTGTACAACGGAATCTAAATAGCGATAATTCAATTGAAACCTTTTCAAAATTAAGAGATTTAAAGGATAATTTTTAGTTTATTCAACTTGACTAAGCCAAGTCTAAGTCTATATTGCTGGAAAACAAAAAAAGGTACTCAATGTCATTTGCTGTAATACAAACTGGTGGCAAACAATATAAAGTCAAAGCTAGCGAAATATTAAAAATTGAAAAGCTAGGAAATGACAAAACAAAAAGCAAAATTGAGTTTAATGAAATTCTTGCTTACGGTGATGATAAAACTATTGAAGTTGGATCTCCGTTAGTACAAGGAGCAAAAGTTGAAGCAGAGTTATTAAAAAATGGAAAGAATAGAACTGTTTTAATTTTTAAAAAAAGAAGAAGAAAAAATTCAAGAAGAAAGAATGGACATAGACAGCAATATTCATTAATTAAAATAAACAAAATTTTTTCAAAAGATGGTGGAGTATTTGCTGAAGCTAAAAATACTGAAAAAAAAGAAATTAAAAAACAAACTAAAGAGAACAAATAAAATATAAATTATGGCAACAAAAAAAGCAGGTGGATCATCTCGTAACGGCCGTGATAGTGCTGGTCGAAGACTTGGAGTGAAAAAGTACGGTGGTCAGTATGTTAATCCTGGAAATATAATTGTTAGACAGAGAGGAACTAAGATATTTCCTGGTCAACATGTTGGTATGGGTAAAGATCACACTATATTTTCTTTAGTTAAGGGTATAGTAGAGTTTAAAACAAAAAAGTCTGATAGAACATTTGTTTCTGTAAAACCCAACTAATAGATACAACTTAAAAATTCAAGAAGTTGTATTATGAAATTTCTAGATCAAGTTAAAATTTTTATTATAGCAGGTGATGGTGGATCGGGTTCACCTAGTTTTAGAAGAGAAAAGTTTATTGAGTTTGGTGGACCTGATGGAGGTGATGGTGGCAAAGGAGGTTCTGTAGTTTTAAAATCAGAAAGAAATTTAAATACCCTAATAGATTATCGTTACCAACAACATTTTAAGGCAGAAAAGGGAGAAGATGGCAAAGGTAAAAATAAAACTGGAAAAAGTGGCGATAATTTATTTTTAAAGGTACCTGTTGGAACACAAGTTTTTGAAGAAGATAATAAAACCTTAATCTATGATTTTGAAAAAGAAAATGAAGAATTCATAGTTGCAAATGGAGGAAAAAGTGGATTTGGAAACACAAGGTTTAAATCTTCAACTAATAGAGCACCAAAAAAATTTACCAAGGGTGCTAAAGGTGAGGAATTTTGGATCTGGCTTCAATTAAAAATAATTGCTGATATAGGAATAATTGGTTTACCAAATGCTGGTAAGTCAAGTTTGTTAGCAGCTATAACAAGTGCTACGCCAAAAATTGCAAATTATAAATTTAGTACTTTAAGTCCAAATCTAGGAGTTGCTATTTATGATGATAAAGAGATAACTTTAGCTGATATTCCCGGTTTAATTGAAGGAGCACATACTGGTGTGGGACTTGGAATAAAATTTCTTAAACATATAGAAAGATGCAAAACTTTACTGCATATGATTGATATCACTACAGAGAATTTAGAAACTTCATATAATCAAGTTAGAAAAGAGTTAGGAAACTATAACAAAGATCTATTAACAAAAGATGAATTAGTAGTTCTCAATAAAACTGATTTGCTTGATGAAGAAGAAATAAATAAAAAAAAAGAGGATTTTTCAAAAAATAAAAAATTTGAAGTATTTACACTTTCTATATTGGATAAAAATTCAATTTCAAATATTAAATCTAAACTAATAAAATATGTATCTTGAAAATTCTAAAACAGTTGTAATAAAAATTGGCTCTTCATTATTAATTAATGAAAAAAAAATTATAAGAAAAAAATGGTTATCAGAATTTGCTAAAGATATTAAACATTTAAAAGATGAAAATAAAAATATAATTCTAGTAAGTTCTGGTGCAATAGCATTGGGTTGTAAAAAATTAAATTTAAGTAAAAAAAATTTGAAACTTGACAAAAGTCAAGCAGTTGCTTCAATCGGCCAAATTGAACTAATGAATTTATTAAATAAAATTTTTAGTAACAAAAAGATTAATATTTCTCAAATTTTACTTACTCTAGAAGATACTGAACAAAGAAGAAGAGCTATTAATGCTAAAAGAACTTTTGATAACTTATTTAAATTAGGTTTTGTTCCTGTTGTTAATGAAAATGATAGTATTGCAACTTCAGAAATAAAATATGGAGACAATGATAGATTGGCTTCAAGAGTAGCACAAATTTCAAGTGCAGACTGTTTAATCTTATTATCTGATGTTGATGGTCTTTATACAAAAAATCCAAAAATAAATAAAAATGCACAATTAATTAAAGAAATAAAAAATATCGATATAAATATAGAAAAAATCGCAAAAAAAAGTATCGGTGAACATGGTACAGGGGGCATGAAAACAAAAATTGATGCTGCAAAAGTTTGTCAATTATCTGGATGTTCGATGGCTATTGCAAATGGAACATATCTAAGACCGATAAAAAAAATTTTAGAAAATAATGAATGCACATGGTTTTTACCTAAAATTTCAAAATTAGATGCTAGAAAAAAATGGATAATTAGTTCAATATCTCCTAAAGGTGAACTTGTGATTGATGATGGAGCAATTAACGCTTTAAAAAAAGGAAATAGTCTATTAGCTGCCGGAATAAAAAAAGTTAACGGTAAGTTTAATAAGGGAGACCATGTAAAAATTTTAGATAAAAATATGAAAGAATTTGCTAGAGGTCTTAGTTCATTCACATCTGATGAAATTTCAAAAATTCAAGGTCAACATTCAAATAAAATAAAAGAACTTTTAGGATATGTTTCTAAATCTGAAGTAATTCATAAAGATGATATGGCAGAAGTTTAAATGATAAATTACTTAAATTCTCTTGGAAAAAAGTCTCAAGCTGCTTTTAAAAATATGATTGACAATAAAACAAAAAACAAAGTTTTAGATAAATTTGTTTTTTTAATTGAGAAAGAAAAAAAATTAATCACAAAAGAAAATAATAAAGATATTAATTTAGCAATTAAAAGAAAATTAAAAGAAAATTTAATAGATAGATTATTATTAAATTCAGTGAAGCTTAAAGGAATACAATCAGCAATAAGAAATATTTCAAAACTTAAAGATCCTATTGATGTTACTCTGCATAAATGGAGAAGGCCTAATGGACTTATAATTAAAAAAATTTCTATACCTATAGGTGTTATAGGTATAATTTATGAAAGCAGACCAAACGTAACTTCTGATGCTTCAAGTTTATGTTTTAAATCTGGAAATGCTGTAATTTTAAGAGGTGGTTCTGAAGCTTTCAATACAAACAAAATTTTAGCTAATTTATTTAGAACAGCACTTAAAGAAAATAAAGTGGATCCAAACTACGTACAATTTATCAATAAAAGGGATAGAAAAATTGTGGATTTTATGCTCTCAAAGATGGGAAAATATATTGATGTAATTATTCCAAGAGGTGGAAAAACATTGGTCAAAAAAGTTCAAGAGTTTTCTTCAGTTCCAATAATTGGTCATTTAGAAGGAATTTGTCATACTTATATCGATAAAGATGCAGATTTGAATATGGCAACAAAAGTAGTTCATAATGCAAAACTAAGAAACACTAGTATTTGTGGTGCAACAGAAACCGTATTGATGCACAAAAAAATAGTTAAAAAATTTTGCAATCCAATATTAAATAATTTAGAAAAAAATAATTGTAAAATTTATGCCGACAAAACTATTAGGCGTCATTACAAAGGAAAATCAAATCTTGCTAAAGAAAAAGATTGGTCAACTGAATATTTATCAGCAAAAATTTCTGTTAAAAGTGTTAGTAATTTGGATCAGGCAATAAGCCATGTGAATAAATATGGTACTATGCATACTGATTGTATAATCACCAAAAACAAAAAAAATGCTGGAATATTTTTAAAAAAAATCAATAGTTCAATTGCCATACACAATGCTTCAACTCAATTTGCTGATGGTGGAGAATTTGGATTTGGTGGCGAAGTAGGAATTTCGACAAACAAGTTACCGCCAAGAGGTCCTGTTGGTTTAAATCAATTGATTTCTTATAAATATGAAGTTTTAGGAAAAGGTCAAATTAGAAAATAAATTGAAAAATTTAAAAAAAAATAAAATTGGTATTCTTGGTGGTACTTTTGATCCAGCACATAAGGGACATATTAAAATATCTTTAGAAGCTAAAAAAAAATTTGATTTAAATAAAGTAATTTGGGCAATCACAAAAAAAAATCCTTTTAAAGAAAAAAGTAATATAAGCTTAAAACAAAGAATAAAATTTGCGAAAAAATTAAATAAAAAAAATAATTTTATTAAAATTTATTTTATTGAAAATAAATTAAAATCAAACAGAACTGTAGATTTAATAAGTTACCTTAGGAAAAAAAACAAATATACAGAATATTATTTTATTATGGGTGCAGACAATCTAGTTAACTTTCATAAATGGCACAAATGGAAAAAAATAGCTTCTATATGTCAAATATTAGTTTTTGATAGAAGTCGCTACAAAGCAAAATCGCTAAAATCTATTGCTTATAAAAAATTTAATAAAAAAAGTTTAGAATTTATTAACTTTAAGAAGGTAAATATTTCTTCTTCTCAATTAAGAAAAATTTGATAAACTTAAACTAATTAATGGATAAAATTTTGAATCTAAAAAAAATTATTCTAAACACATTAGATTCGAACAAAGCTCTAGATGTTATATCTATTGATCTTGCAAATAAGTCCTCGATGGCCGATTATATGATCATTGCAAGCGGCACATCTTCGCGACATATTCAAGCTCTTTCTGAGCAAGTTTTGGAACAGTTTAGAAATAATGGCATCATAAACTGTAAAATAGAAGGTAAAGATAGCAAAGACTGGAAGCTAATCGATGGAATAGATTTGATTGTTCACATTTTTAATCCAGAAAAAAGAAAATTTTATGAATTAGAAAAAATGTGGTCTGAACTAATACCAAATGAAAAGGTAATAATATGAAAAATAATTTTAATTTATTTTTTATAATTTTTTTATCCCTTTTTTTTTCTAATTTAAGTTTTTCTGCAAACGAAGAAAGTATTTACGATAAAATAGATTTGTTTAGTGAAGTTTTAGATAAAGTAAATAATGAATATGTTGAAGAAATAGATCATAGTGAAGCTATGGATGCTGCTATCAATGGTGTTCTCCAATCTTTAGATCCTTATTCAGCTTATATGTCCCCAGAAATTTTTAAAGAAATGCTAACTGAAACTAGTGGAGAATTTGGCGGTCTAGGTATCGAAGTTGGTATGGAATTTGGAGTAGTGAAAGTAATTTCTCCTATCGACAATACTCCTGCTGAAGAAGCAGGTGTTAAAGCTGGAGATTACATTGTCAAAATTAATGATATTCAAGTACAAGGTAAAACTTTAACTGAAGCGGTTGAATTAATGAGAGGACCTGTAGGATCTACAATCAAAATCACCGTAAGGAGACGAAATGTAAAAAAGGCAATAATATTTAATATTACTAGAGAAATAATTAAAATTGAGTCAGTTAAATCAAAAATTATTGAAGATACAGTGGGTTATATAAGATTAACTTCATTTAATGAAAATAGTGCAGATCAAATTAAAGAAAAAATTAAAGAACTGAGACAAAATAAAAAAATTGAAAAATATATTTTAGACTTAAGAAATAATCCTGGTGGACTTTTATCTCAAGCAATTAAAATATCTGATTTTTTCTTAAATAATGGAGAAATTGTATCTACCAAAAGTAGAAAAAAAAAAGAAAATAGAAAATGGTTTGCGCGCAAAGGTGATATAATTGATGGCGAAACCTTAATAGTTTTAATTAATTATGGTTCAGCTTCTGCCGCAGAAATAGTTGCAGGAGCGTTAAAGGACCATAAAAGAGCAATTTTAATTGGTGAAAAATCATTTGGTAAAGGTTCTGTTCAATCAATTATTCCCCTAAAGAACAAGGGAGCAATCAGATTAACTATTTCAAAATATTATTTGCCATCTGGTAAATCAATTTCTGAAGTTGGTATTACTCCAGATATTGAAATAGCTGAAAGTTCAGAAGATTTTAGAATGAATACTAAGACAGATAATCAGCTAGATTTTGCTATTAAACTTCTTAATGGATAAAAAATATGAAAAACTTCCATTAAGAAATGGAGTGGGAATAGTTTTATTAAATAGTGAAAATAAAGTTTTTGTTGCAAAACGAATAGACAATCCAAAAAATTTTTGGCAGATGCCACAAGGTGGTGTTGATAAAAATGAAACATTTTATACTGCTGCCTTAAGAGAATTAAAAGAAGAAACTAGCATTGTTAGTGTAAAACTGATTGAAGAAATTCAAGATAAATTCACATATGTTTTGCCTGATCACTTAATTGGTATTATTTGGAAGGGTAAATTTAAAGGTCAAAAACAAAAATGGTTTATTATGAGGTTTATTGGAGATGAATCGGAAATTAACATAAAAACTAAGCATCCTGAATTTTTAGATTGGAAATGGATAGATTTGGAAGACCTAACTAAAATAGCAGTAAATTTTAAACTTAAAGTTTATCAACAAGTTAAGTCTGAAATAAAAAAAATATTAGATTAATTTAGAGTTAAAGATTTTAAAACTTCAATTTTATGATCAACTAAATATTTTGCTTCATCAGAAATTTCTTGATTTTGAGATTCTTTTTCGGCTTCAGCCAAAATATCTCTAACTTTATTTTTATCTATTTTTTTAATATCAAAAATATTACTTGTTAGTATTGATAAACAATTATTTTTAAATTCTATTATACCATCTTCAACATAATAAGTTTCATCACCAGAGGTCGTGTCAATAACCTTTACTAAACCTGGTTTTAAAAAAGATATTATAGATATATGATCTTTTAAAATTCCCATATCTCCTTCAAAAGCAGGAACGACTACTTCTACTACATCTTCTTTTGATAAAAAAGATTTTTCAGGATTTATTATTTCAACTTTAAAAACATTGCTCATTATGCTGCAGCTTCTTTTGCCATTTTTTCAGCTTTTCCAACTACTTCTTCTATTGCACCTACCATATAAAAAGCTGCTTCAGGAAGATGATCATATTCACCCTTACAAATCGCATCAAATCCTTTGATGGTTGACTCTAAATCTACAAGTTTTCCTGGTGTACCAGTAAAGACTTCAGCTACAAAAAATGGTTGAGATAAAAATCTTTGAATTTTTCTAGCTCTAGTTACTGTTAATTTATCTTCTTCGGATAATTCATCCATACCTAAAATTGCAATTATATCTTGAAGAGATTTATATGTTTGTAATATTTTTTGAACTTCTCTAGCAACCCTATAATGTTCATCACCTACTATTCTTGGATCTAATATTCTTGAAGTGGAATCTAATGGATCTACAGCTGGATAAATTCCAAGTTCTGCAATTTGCCTTGACAAAACTGTTGTTGCATCTAAGTGAGCAAACGATGTTGCTGGCGCGGGATCCGTTAAATCATCAGCAGGAACATAAATTGCCTGAACTGAAGTAATTGATCCTTTGTTAGTTGTAGTAATTCTTTCTTGTAGGTTACCCATATCAGTTGCAAGAGTTGGCTGATAGCCAACTGCTGAAGGAATTCGACCTAAAAGAGCTGATACCTCTGATCCAGCTTGAGTAAATCTAAAAATATTATCAATAAAAAATAATACATCCTGACCTTCTTGGTCTCTAAAATATTCAGCTACTGTTAAACCTGTTAAACCTACTCTTAATCTTGCCCCTGGAGGTTCGTTCATTTGGCCATAAACCAATGCAGCTTTAGATCCTTTCCCATCTGGTTTAATGACTCCAGAATCGATCATTTCATGGTAAAGATCATTGCCTTCCCTGGTTCTTTCACCAACGCCTGCAAAAACTGAAAAGCCTCCGTGTGCTTTTGCAATATTATTAATTAATTCCATAATAATAACTGTTTTACCAACTCCAGCACCTCCAAATAATCCAATTTTTCCTCCTTTGGCATATGGTGCTAATAAATCTACTACTTTAATTCCTGTGACTAAAATTTCTGTTTCCGTTGATTGTTCTGTAAAAGATGGTGCCGGTCTATGAATTGACCAGCTATCTTTTGTTTTTACTGGACCTTTTTGATCAATTGGTTCACCTATTACATTCATAATTCTTCCTAATGTTTCAGGTCCTACAGGAACTTTTATTGGGTTTCCAGTATCTATTACTTCATCACCTCTTTTAAGACCTTCTGTTCCATCCATAGCAATTGTTCTCACGGTAGATTCACCAAGATGCAGAGCAACTTCTAACACTAATCTGTTATCTCTTATTTTACATTCTAATGCAGTTAATATTTCTGGTAAGTTGCCTTCAAATTTTACATCTACAACAGCTCCAATAACTTGCGTTACATGTCCTTTATTGCTCATAATTTATAAACTTTCAGCTCCTGATATTATTTCAATTAATTCTTTTGTAATAGCCGCTTGTCTACTTCTATTATAATGAATAGTTAATTTGTCGACTAATTCGCCAGCATTTCGAGTTGCATTATCCATAGCAGTCATTCTAGAACCTTGTTCACTAGCAGAATTTTCTAACATTGCTTTAAATATTTGTGTTGAAATATTTTTTGGCAATAAATTTGACAAAATTTCATCTTCTTCAGGTTCAAACTCGTAGTTATCTTCTAAAGAATTTTCTTTAACTTCACTAGATTTTAAAGGAATTAATTGTTGAGCTTGAGGAATTTGTGTTATCACATTTTTAAATTGATTATAAAAAATCGTACAAACATCAAATTCATTTTTTCTAAATAATTCAATAATTTTTTTTCCAACAATTTCAGCATCTAGATAATTTGCAATTTTTGAATCTTTAAAAGAAATTTTATCAATTATTTGATTACCATAAATTCTTTTCAATTGATCGTAACCTTTGGATCCTACAGTAATAATTTTTAGATTTTTTCCTTCTGCTATTATTTTATCAAAGAAAGATCTTGCCTTTTTTACTATGTTTGAATTAAACCCTCCGCATAAACCTCTATCAGCGGTTAATACAGCACATAAATGAACTTTATCGGTACCTGTGCCCGTTAGTAGCTTAGGTGCATTTTCCTTGTCTCTTATGTTGTTTGATAAATTTAATATTATGTTGTTCATTTTTTCTGAATAAGGTCTTCCTTTTTCTGCATTCTCTTGGGCTTTTCTTAATTTTGCAGCTGCTACCATTTTCATAGCCTTTGTAATTTTTTGCGTTGATTTAATACTTTTAATTCTTTTTCTAAGATCATCTAAACTTGGCATATATTAAGATTTAAAATTTTTTTTCAATTCTCCGATTATTTTTGAAAGTAATTTTTCAGTTTCTTCTTCTAGTTTTCCAGTTTTTTTAATTGTATTTAAAATTTCAGGATTCTCAGAATTACACTTAGCTAAAATTTTATTTTCAAATTCACTTATATCTTTTAATTCAATATCGTCTAAATAACCCTTAACACCACAAAATACGCTAACTACTTGTTCGGCTACAGACATTGGTGAATATTGCTTTTGTTTTAATAATTCGGTTAATTTTGAACCTCTATTCAATAATTTTTGAGTAGAAGCATCCAAATCTGAACCAAATTGTGCAAAAGCTGCCATTTCTCGATATTGAGCAAGCTCTAATTTTATTGATCCTGCAACTTTCTTCATTGCTTTTGTTTGTGCTGCTGAACCAACTCTTGAAACAGACAAACCAACATTCACAGCTGGTCTAATTCCTTGGTTAAATAACTCTGTTTCAAGAAAAATTTGACCATCAGTAATTGAAATAACATTTGTTGGAATATAAGCTGACACATCTCCAGCCTGAGTCTCAATAATTGGTAAAGCTGTTAAAGATCCACCACCATTTTCATCATTTAATTTTGCAGCTCTCTCTAACAATCTACTATGTAAATAAAAAACATCTCCAGGATAAGCTTCTCGTCCTGGTGGTCTTCTTAATAAAAGTGACATTTGTCTATAAGCTACAGCCTGTTTAGATAAATCATCATAAATAATTAAAGCATGCATGCCATTATCTCTAAAATATTCACCAATTGTACATCCGGTATATGGAGCAAGAAATTGTAATGGCGCAGGGTCTGAAGCTGTTGCGGCAACAATAGTTGTATATTCCATAGACCCAGCATCTTCTAAAGTTTTTACAATTTGAGCAACCGTAGATCTTTTTTGACCGATAGCTACATATATACAATACAATTTTTGTTTTTCATCTCCTGACTGATTAATTTCTTTTTGATTAATAATTGTGTCAACAGCAACTGCAGTTTTTCCAGTTTGTCTATCTCCAATAATTAATTCACGTTGACCTCTTCCAATTGGAATCAAAATATCAATTGCTTTCAATCCAGTCTGCACTGGTTCTGATACTGATCTTCTTGGAATAATACCGGGTGCCTTAACTTCAACTCTGTTTCTTTTTAATCCTTTATCTAATACACCTTTTCCATCTATTGGATTTCCTAACCCATCAACAACCCTCCCTAATAATTCTTTGCCAACAGGTACATCAACAATTGAACCTGTTCTTTTAACAGTATCGCCTTCTTTAATAGCTTTATCGTCACCAAAAATTACAACACCAACATTATCTTTTTCTAAATTTAAAGCCATTCCTTTTGTGCCATCAGAAAATTCAACCATTTCTCCCGCTTGAACATTATCTAGTCCGTAAATTCTAGCTATTCCATCTCCAACAGATAAAACTTGTCCTACTTCTGAAACTTCTGCTTTATCTCCAAATTTTTTTATTTGTTCTTTTAATATTTTTGTAACTTCCGAAGGATTTATGTCCATTTATGCCTCGATCATTTTATTTTCGATTTGCTGTAATTTATTTTTGATGGATGTATCTATCATAACACTTCCTACTTGAATGATCAATCCACCAATTAAACTCGGATCATATTTATAATTTAATTTGACATTTGAACCAAAGTTTTGGGTAAGCTCGTTTTTAATTTTATCTATTTCACTATCGTTAAGTTCTTTAGCTGCAATTAATTTTGCAACAACTTCTCCACGTTTTTTTGAACAAATTAATGTAAAATCTCTTAAGATTTTATCTAAATAAAATAGTCTTCTTTTTAAAATTAAAAAGCATAAAAATTTTTTTAATAAATTATTAAACTCAAATTTTTCAGAAATTATACTTATAATATTCAATTGATCTTCTTGTTTATTTGTAGGATCCTTAATTAATAAATTGAAATCATTACTCTCCGATATTAATTTTATTAATGCTACAACCTGATCTTCAATTTTATTCAAGAATTTACTTTCGTTAGCTAGTTCATATAGGGCTTGAGAATAGCTATTAACAGCTGATACTGAAAAACTGTTTTTGTCGCTCAATTTTCTATCCTTGTTAAATTTTGAAGATTTATAAAAATTTTTCGTTAATTAACATATGAATATTATCTCTTCAAGCGACACATTTGTCAAAAATGTTAATTTTACTTGATTAATTAAAGCTTATTGGGTCAACATCAACTGTTAGTTTTATTCCTGAAGAAAATTTGAAATTTTTTAAACTTAGTGATAGATCCTTCTGAATTTGAACATTTTTTTTGGATCTTATTAATAGTCTGTATCTAAAGTTTTTCTTAATTTTATATATAGGCGCACTCACTGGTCCTAAAATTCTTGCATTTAAATATTTTTCTAAATGATCTCTAAGTTTATACGCTTCTTTTTCTAGTTTTTTTTCATTTTTCCCACTTAAAATTATTGACACAAATCTCTCAAAAGGGGGGAGGTTGTTAATTTTTCTTATCTCTAATTCTTTTTCCAAAAAAATATTTGGATTAATATTTGTAATTTGCGCAATCATATCAGATTTAAGATTATATGTTTGAAAATATATAGTTGCAGGTTTTCCTGTTCTGCCTGCCCTACCAGATAGTTGATGATATAGTTGTAAATTTTTTTCTGCGCTTCTTAAGTCATGGCCTCCTGTAGATAAATCAACATCAATAACCACAATGCAGTTTAAATTTGGAAAATGAAAACCTTTTGAAATAAGCTGTGTTCCAATTAATATTTGAACTTCATTATTTTTAATTTTATCTAAAATCTCAGAGGAAGATTTTTTATTCATTGTGTCACTAGAAAAAATTATTGATTTTTTGTCAGGAAATATTTTTTTTACTTCCTCTAATATTCTTTCTACACCAGGCCCACTAAAAACAAATTCACAATTTTTACCATCATTACAACTTCTTTTTAATTCTGTTTTATAACCACAGTAATGACAAAGAAGATTTTTTTTATTTTTATGATACACTAAATTAATTGAACAATTAGGACAGGAATAAACTTTTAAACATTTTTTACAAAGTACGTAAGGAGAAAATCCCCTACGATTTAGAAAAAAAAGTACTTGATCTTTTTTATTTAAATGTAATTTAACCTTTTCGATCGTTTTCGAAGCAATCCATGAATAACTAGATAACTTATGTTCGTTTAAATTAATTATTTCGTGTTCTGGTAATTTTGCATCTTTATATCTTTTAAATAATCTAGAATATGAGTATTTGCCTTTTTTAATATTCTCAAAAGTTTCAATTGATGGAACAGCAGTAATTAAATTTATTGGTATATTTTCAAAAGACGCTCTTGAAATTGCCATATCTCTTGCATTATAAATTACTCCCTCATCCTGTTTGAAAGATTGATCGTGTTCTTCATCAACAATTATAATTCCTAATTTTTTAAAAGGTAAAAATAAAGATGATCTAGCTCCAATAATAACTTTGATTTCTCCAGCTGCTAATCCACTCCAAATTATTTTTTTTCTTTTTTTGGAAATTGCCGAATGCCATATAGCTGCTTCAAAACCAAAAAATTCTTTAAATTTACTTTGAAATTCGCTTGTTAATACAATTTCTGGCAATAAAATTAGTCCCTGATATCCTTGTTCAATTTTTTTTTTTAAACAATTAAAATAAACAATTGTTTTTCCTGATCCAGTTGTCCCTTGTAAAACATGAACTCTAAATTTACCATCTGCCTCCATAATTTTTTTAGCAGATTTGGACTGTTCATCAGAAAGCCTAATTTTATTTGTTTTTTTGACTAAATTATATTCCCTATATTCTTTATCGTAATGACTTTCAATTGCTTCATTACTTAATAAATGTAATTTTAATGACATTCCTTTTGGAACTATGTTGTACTCTGAAAACCAATTTAAAAATTTAATTGTGTTTACATTTAATGAAGAAATATTTAGTTTTTTTGTAATTTTTCTTGTTAAAAATTTTTTTTTAGGATTTTTTTCAAATTGATTCCAAACTAATCCGGTCATTTTGGTTTTTCCAAATGGAACTATTACATAATCTCCAAGCTTAAGATCTAAATTCGAGGAATCATATGTAAACGGATAATCAAATATATTTGGTAATAGAATAGGAATTTTCATATTTGAATATGAAAATATATTACGAATGAATTGCTCTTTTATCTACCGATAATGCTGCTTCTTTTATAGCTTCAGAAAAAGTAGGATGAGCATGGCAAGTTCTTGCAATATCCTCTGAACTTGCACCAAATTCCATTGCTAAAGCCATTTCTGCAATCATTTCCCCGGCATGAGATGCTATCATATGAACTCCTAAAACTTTATCTGTCTTTTCATCTGCAAGGATTTTAACAAATCCTTCTGGTTCATTAATTGTTTTAGCTCTTGAATTGGCCATAAAAGGAAATTTTCCTACTTTATAAGCATGATTCATATTTTTTAATTGTTCTTCAGTTTTTCCAATAGATGCAACCTCGGGTGAGGTGTAAACAACTCCTGGAATAACATCATAATTTACATGACCTGATTGACCAGAAATTAATTCTGCCAAAGCTATTCCTTCTTCTTCGGCTTTATGTGCTAGCATTGGTCCATTAATAACATCGCCTATTGCATAAATATTTTGAATATTTGTTTCAAAGTTCTTATTTACTTTTATTTTCTTTTTATTATCTAATTCAATATTTATTTTTTCTAAATTTAGATTTTTAGTATAAGGTTTTCTTCCTACCGATATTAAAACTACATCACTTTCAAAAACTATTTTCTTTCCAGTTTTATCAGTTGTTTTTATCATCACTCCTTTTTTATCTTTCTTAATAGAATCTACTTTTGTTTGTAGATGAAAATTTAATCCTTGTTTTATTAAAATTTTCATAAACTCTTTAGAAATTTCTTTGTCCATACCAGGAGTAATATGATCTAAAAATTCAACTACATGAACCTCTGTTCCTAATCTTGACCAAACTGATCCTAACTCTAATCCAATATAACCAGCGCCAATAACAACCATTTTTTTTGGCAGAAGTGATAAAGATAAAGCGCCAGTTGAAGATAGTATTCTTTTTTCATCAAATTTAATTCCAGGCAATTCCATTGGTTCAGAACCAGTGCTAATTATAGTTTTTTCAGTTTCAATAATTGTTTCTTTATTATTTTTATCTAAAATTGAAATTTGATTTACAGATTTAAATCTTCCAGTTCCCTTAAAATAAGTTACTTTGTTTTTTTTAAATAAAAATTCAATCCCTTTTGTTAAATTAGTTACTGCTTTATCTTTATTTTGCATCATTTTTGGTAAATTAAGCTTTACATCTCCTACTTCTATACCAATTTTTGTAAAATTTTTTGCCCTGTGAAAATACTCAGATAGGTTAAGCAGACTTTTTGAAGGTATACAGCCAATATTTAGACATGTGCCTCCTAGAGTTTCACGTGACTCGATACATGCAGTCTTAATTCCTAATTGCGCCAATCTGATTGCACAAACATACCCTCCTGGACCTCCTCCTATTATTGTTGCTTGAAATTTATCTGACATTTAAATATCTAAAAATAGCCTTCTTGGATCTTCAAGATTCTCTTTTACTAATTTAAGAAACGAAACTGAGTCTTTGCCATCAACTATTCGATGATCATAAGTTAAAGCTAAATACATAATTGGTCTGATTTTGATTTCTCCATCTACCACAGCTGGTCTTTCAACAATGTTATGCATACCTAATATAGCAGATTGTGGAGGATTTAATATAGGAGTCGATAACATTGAGCCATAAACTCCACCATTGCTTATAGTAAATGTTCCTCCTTGAAGATCTTCAATTGCTAGATTTCCACTTCTTGCTTTTTCTGAAATAGATTTGATATTTTTCTCAATTTCAGCAAATGATAATTCATCTGCATTTCTTAATACAGGAACAACTAAACCTTTTTCAGTTCCTACGGCAAAGCTAATATTGAAATAATTTTTATAAATAATTTCTTGACCATCAACTTCAGCATTTATTACTGGAAAAGATTTTAAACCAAGCACACATGTCTTTACAAAAAAAGACATAAAACCAAGTTTAATTCCAAATCTAGTTTGAAAGTCCTCTTGGTTTTCTTTTCGCATTGCAATGATTTCGCTCATATCAACTTCATTAAAAGTTGTTAGCATAGCTGCATTTTCTTGTGCTTCTTTAAGTCTTTTTGCTATAGTCTGTCTCAATTTAGTCATCTTGATTCTTTCTTCTTGACCATATTGAATTTTTCTTTCAGATGGTCTTGGTGAAGTTCCCATCAAACTTATTAGATCACCTTTTAATATACGACCATCTTTACCAGTACCTTGGACCAAATCTAAATTTATTTTATTTTCTTCTACAATTTTTCTTACTGCTGGTGATAAAGTTTGTTTTTTCAAATGGTTACTTTTTTTCATGACTGCATTCTTTAAAACCAATGGTTGTTCATCTTTTAAAATCAATGGCTTTTCACCAAAATTATTTTTATCTTGAAAAAATCTTGGTTCTTGGTTTTTTTCCTGTTCTAAATTAATTATGTTGTTTGATTGATTTTGCTCACTTGATTTTTTCTCTTTTTTTTCAATTTTTTCTGTTTCTTTTGTTCCATCTGTAACCGTTCCTAACACAGCACCAACTGCTACTGTATCGCCATTATTACAATTAATTTCAGTAATTACACCAGTGATTGGTGAAGGTACTTCAAGATTGACTTTATCTGTCTCTAACTCGATAATAGGTTCATCGGCATCTACGCTTTCTCCCTTTTTTTTAAGCCATTTTGCAACTGTGGCTTCAGTAATACTTTCGCCTAAAACAGGAACTAAAATTTTTTCACTCATCTTTAGTTAAATACATTTTTAATTATTTCTTTTTGTTGAGCAATATGTCTTGTTGCATAACCTGTGGCTGGGGATGCAGCTGGATTTCTCCCAATGTAAGAAATTTTATTATTATTAGCGCCAATATACTTTAATGTCCATTGGATATAATCCCTAACTGAAAACCACGCTCCCATATTTTTTGGTTCTTCCTGACACCAATAAAATTTTGCAGTTTTTGCATATAGTTTGATCTCTTTTACCAAAGATTTAATTGGAAAAGGATATAATTGCTCAATTCTATAAAAAACTACATCGTCTTTTTTTAATTTTTCACGGGCTTCCAGCAAATCAAAATATACTTTTCCTGAACATAAAATTACTTTTCTTATTTTGTTGCTTTTTTTAAGTTTTATAAAACTATTTTCTTTTGGATCAATAGCATGATCCAAAAGGACTCTATGAAAGGAGTTTATTTTGCCAAAGTCTTCCAAATTAGATACACAAAGTTTGTTTCTTAATAATGATTTAGGAGTCATAATAACTAGCGGCTTTCTAAAATCTCTATGTATTTGACGTCTTAAAGCATGAAAATAGTTTGCAGGAGTAGTGCAATTCATCACTTGTAAATTATCTTGTGCACATAGTTGAAGAAATCTCTCTAATCTTCCAGATGAATGTTCTGGACCTTGACCTTCATAACCGTGAGGCAAAAGCATTACAAGTCCACTAGCTCTAGACCATTTTCTCTCACCTGATGAAATAAACTGGTCAATTATTACTTGAGCTCCATTTGCAAAATCACCAAATTGAGCTTCCCAAATAGTTAATGTGCCTGGTTCAACTAGGCTGTAACCATATTCAAACCCTAAAACAGCCAATTCTGATAAAAAACTATCAACGGGTTCAAAATTTTTTTGTTTTTTAGAGATATTATTTAGAGGAATATATCGTGAGTTATCTATTTGGTTTCTTAAAACTGAATGTCTTTGACTAAAAGTTCCTCTACCAGAATCTTGTCCTACTAATCTTACTGGGTATCCTTCTTCTAGAAGTGATCCAAAAGCTAAAGCTTCCGCTGTTCCCCAATCTATTCCTTTTTTTTGAAGAACTGATTGTTTTCTTAAACCTAAAACCTTAGTAATCGTTTTATGCACATTTATTTCAGATGGCACACTGTTGATTTTTTCAGAAATTTTCACAAGTTTATCTAAATCTACTCCACTTTTGCCTCTTTTATCTTTGCCTTTTTCTGGTTTGTATCTAGTCCAAGTTCCTTCAAACCATTCAATTTTCGGTTTATAGTCTTTGGCAGTCTTAAATTGTTCATCAAGAAGATTTTTGAATTCTTTTTTCATTTTTTCAAATTCTTCTTTAGTAATAATATTTTCTTTTATTAGTTTGTTTCCATACACATTTACCGTTGTGGGATGTTCTCTAATTTTTTTGTACATTAAGGGTTGCGTAAATGAAGGCTCATCTCCTTCACTGTGACCAAACCTACGATAACAAATCATATCGATAACAACATCTTTGTTAAATTTTTGTCTAAACTCAATTGCAATTTTTGCACAATGTACTACCGCTTCAGGATCGTCTCCATTACAATGCAAAATAGGAGCCTCAACTACTTTTCCTAAATCCGAAGGATAAGGGCTTGACCTTGCAAACCTTGGGCTTGTTGTAAAACCAATTTGATTGTTTACAATAATATGAATTGTTCCACCAGTATTATGACCTTTTAGCCCAGACATTGAAAAACATTCTGCAACTACACCTTGTCCAGCAAATGCTGCATCACCGTGAATTAAAATTGGAATTACTTTGTTTCTTTTTGCATCTTGATGAAAGAATTGTTTTGCTCTTGTTTGTCCAAGAACAACTGGATTAACAGCTTCTAAATGTGATGGATTATCTGTTAAACTTATGTGTACTGAATTGCCATCAAACTCTCTATTTGATGAAGCACCCAAATGATATTTAACATCTCCAGCAGATTCTTCTGGTGTGCTAGCATATTCTCCAACAAATTCGTTAAACATTCTTTTATAAGATTTTTGCAAGAGATTAGCCAAAACATTTAATCTTCCTCTATGAGACATCCCAATTTTCACTTCTTTTACATTTAACTGTCCACCTCTTTTAATTATTTGTTCAAGAGCTGGTATCAAGGACTCTGCTCCATCTAAACCAAATCTCTTTGTCCCTACAAATTTCAGTGCTAAAAATTTTTCAAAACCTTCTGCTTGTATTAATTTATTTAAAATATTTTTTTTGCCATTGTCAGTAAACTTTAATTGATTTTCCTCTTTTTCCATTCTTTCTCTGAACCATATTTTTTCAACAGGGTCTGTAATATGCATGTACTCAACTCCAATTGAAGAACAATAAATACTTTTTAAAAAAGAGATCAATTCATTGATTGATGCATAACTTTTATCTAAATATGAATGTAAAAAAATTTTTTTATTATAATCTTCTTTTTTAAAACCATGGTCTTCAGGATGTAACTCGTGAAGATATTTTCTTTCCATCATGCCAAGTGGATCAAGATTTGCAATAAGATGACCTCTAATTCTATATGCTCTAATTAATGCTATAGCCTTAATTGAATCTGCTTTTGACTGCTCAGAATTCTGATCGTTAATATCTGAACTCAAACTCTCAACAGTTGTTTCAAGTTCTTTTTTATATTCTTCAATATTAATATTTATTTTTTTTTTATTTGGTTGCCAAGACGGCCCTTCAATTTCTTTTACAACTGATTTTAAATCTTCGTCCAAACTTCCAAAATAATCTTTCCAATTCTGGGCTAATGTGGGATCGTTTTTTATAAACTTCAAATACATTTCCTCAATAAACAAACTATTTGATTTGCTTAAAAAAGATGTTTTTTTAAATTCTAAATTTTTTGAAAATGACATTAGTTTAATTCAGATATTATAATATCTGGAAAGTATATTTCAATTAGACAATTTGTTTAGAAGTGTTTTGCCAATTTCAGCTGGAGATTTTGCTATAGTGATACCACAATCCTCCATTTTTTTAATCTTTCCATGTGCATCACCTTTGCCGCCGGAAATAATAGCTCCCGCATGTCCCATTCTTCTACCTGGTGGCGCTGTTATTCCAGCAACAAAGCCAACAATTGGTTTTTTGATTTTATGTTTTTTTACAAACTCAGATGCCTCTTCCTCAGCAGTTCCACCTATTTCACCTATCATTAAAATAGATTTTGTTTCTTCGTCATTTAAAAATAAATCTAAACAATCTATAAAATTTGTTCCATTGATTGGATCTCCACCAATGCCAATACATGTGGATTGCCCAAGCCCATTTTCCGTTGTTTGTGCTACCACTTCATAGGTTAAAGTTCCTGATCGTGAAACTATTCCAACCGTACCTCTTTTATGAATATTGCCTGGCATTATTCCTATTTTACATTCATCCGGAGTAATTATTCCTGGACAATTGGGTCCTATTAATCTGCTTTTTGAATTATTTAATTTTTTTTTTACTTTAAGCATATCTAATATAGGTATGCCTTCGGTAATACATACTATTAATTCAATTGAAGATTCTATTGCTTCAATAATTGCAGCTGCCGCATACTTTGCGGGAACATAAATCATAGTCGAATCAGCGCCAGTTTCCTTTTTTGCCTCAGCCACTGTATTAAATACAGGTCTATTAAGATGTTTTTGACCACCTTTTTTAGGAGTAACTCCTCCTACTAAATTTGTTCCGTACTGTATTGCTTGCTCAGAATGAAAAGTGCCATGTTTTCCCGTAAACCCCTGACAAATTAGTTTTGTTTTTTTATTTATTAAAACTGACATAATTTTTATTTTATCGCTTCAACTATTTTTTTCGCTGCATCGTCTAAATTTTCAGCAGAAATTAATTTTAAACCTGAATTATCAAGAATTTTTTTTCCTTCTAGAAAATTTGTACCTGCTAATCTTACAACTAGAGGAACATTAATTTTTATTTCTTTTGCTGCTTCAACAACACCTAAAGCAAGCACATCACATCTCATAATTCCACCAAATATATTAATCAAAATACCTTTTACATTTTTGTCAGAAAGAATAATTTTTAAAGCAGCAGATACTTTTTCTTTTGAGGCTCCACCGCCAACGTCTAAGAAATTAGCTGGTTCTTCACCATAAAGTTTTATGATATCCATAGTAGCCATAGCTAATCCAGCTCCATTTACCATACATCCAATATTTCCATCAAGCTTAATATATGAAAGATCATGCTTACTAGCTTCTACTTCTGTTGGATCTTCCTCATTTAAATCTCTCAGTTCAAAAATTTCTGGATGCCTAAATAACGAATTATCATCAAAATTAATTTTTGCATCTAAACAAATTATTTTTTTATCTTGAGTTAAAATAAGTGGATTGATCTCTACAAGACTTGCGTCAGTGCTTAAAAACATTTTGTAAATTGATTTTATAAGAGAAATAGCTTCTAATTTTGAATTATCTTTTAAATTAAATATTTTAATTATTTCTTCACAATCGTTATTAGATATTTCTTCACTTAAATTAATTTTTGTTGTAATTATTTTTTCTGGACTATTTCTTGCTACTTCTTCAATATCCATTCCACCTTGATCACTTGAAATAAAAGCAATTTTTGAGCTTGATCTATCTACTAAACATGAAAGATAAAATTCTTTTTCAATGCCGGATGACTCTTCTACATATAATCTTTTAACCTCTCGTCCTTGTGGACCTGTTTGTGGAGTTACCAGTTTTTTGCCTAATAATTCTTTAGATGCTTTTGTTAATTCCTTAATATTGTTTACAATTTTTACACCTCCGGCTTTACCTCTTCCTCCTGCGTGAATTTGAGCTTTTAAGACAAATTTCTGAGTTTTTAATGATTTAGCTTTTTCAATTAATTCATCAACAGTAAATGCAAAAACCCCTTCTGGCACAACCACACCATATTCCTTTAAGATTTGCTTTGCTTGATGCTCATGAATGTTCATTATTTAGCTAGATTTGGATCTACGATTAATGCTGCTTTCCATAATTTTTTTACCGCATCTATTGAATTCATAAATTCTTTTTTTTCTTTATCTTCAAGATTTATATCTTCTATTTTCTCTACACCATTTTTACTAATTACAACTGGTACACCGGCATAAAAACCATTAATTCCATATTCGCCACAAAGATATGCGGCACATGGAAGAGTTTTTTTCTCATCATTCAAATAGGCAGAAGCTATTTCAACTCCTGATGCAGCTGGTGCATAAAAAGCAGATCCTTTTTCTAAATACTTAATTATTTCTGCCCCACCATCTCTTGTTCTTTGATTAATGATTTCTAACCTCTCAGAAGAAATTCTTCCTTCTTTAACTAAATCTAACAATGGCTTTCCTGAAACTCGTGTTAATCTTGGTAGTGGAACCATAGTATCTCCATGGCCTCCCATAACCATTGCTTCAATTTCTTTTACAGGAACATTTAATTCTAAAGATAAAAACAATTTAAACCTTGAACTATCCAATATTCCAGCCATACCAACTACTTTATGTGTTGGTAAACCCGAGTATTTTTGAAGAGCCATTACCATTACATCCAATGGATTTGTAATACAAATTACAAAAGCATCTGGAGAATTTTCTTTGATACCTTCTGCAACTTGTTTTATTATTTTTAAGTTAATTCCTAGCAAGTCATCTCTGCTCATACCTGGTTTTCTTGGAACTCCAGCAGTAATAATAATTACACCTGAATTTTTTATATCAGCATAATTATCCGTTCCAGAAAACTTAACATTAAATCCATCTACAGAGGATGATTGAGCAATATCTAAAGCTTTGCCTTTGGCAACTCCACTAGCTACATCAAATAACACAACTTCATCAACTAATTCTTTTAAACCAATAAGGTGTGCTAGAGTTCCGCCAATTTGGCCGGCCCCAATCAAAGATATTTTTGTCATAATTATTTCATTGTTGGCATTACAAACTCAGGATTTGATCTAATTCCCGAAGGCCATCTTGAAGTTATAGTTTTTAATTTTGTGTAAAATCTTACTCCTTCAGGTCCATACATATGTTGATCCCCAAATAATGATCTTTTCCAACCACCAAAACTATGAAATGCAACTGGAACAGGGATCGGGATATTTATGCCAACCATTCCAACTTTTATTTTACTGGCAAATGTTCTTCCCACATCTCCATCACGAGTGTAGATACTTGTTCCATTTCCATATTCATGATCATTAACTAATTGAGTTGCTTCATCAAAATCTTTTACTCTAACTACTGAAAGAACTGGGCCAAAAATTTCTTCTTTATAAATACGCATATCTTTTTTAACATGATCAAATAAACACCCTCCTATATAAAAACCATTTTCGTAACCCTGTAATTTAATATTCCTTCCATCAACAACTAATTTTGCACCCTCCTTTACACCTAAATCAACATAACCTCTAACTTTTTCTAAATGTTCTTTTGTAACTAAAGGACCCATTTCTGATGTTTTATCTGTGCCTGGACCAATTTTAAGTACATCAACTTTTTTTGCTAATTTATCAACTAACTGATCTCCAATGTTATCTACAGCAACGGCAACTGACTGTGCCATACATCTTTCTCCTGCTGAGCCATAAGCTGCTCCCATAAGACCATTTACTGCATGGTCTAAATCACAGTCTGGCATAACTACACAATGATTTTTTGCTCCTCCAAGTGCTTGCACTCTTTTTTCATTCTTAGCGGCATTTTCATATATATATTTTGCTATAGGTGTAGACCCCACAAAGCTGACTGCTTGAATATCTTTGTTTGTTAATATTGCATCTACTACTTCTTTGTCTCCATTTACAACATTAAAAACTCCATCTGGTAATCCAGATTCTTTAAATAATTCCGCTAGACGAATTGAGCATGAAGGATCTTTTTCGGAAGGTTTTAGTACAAAAGTATTTCCACAAGCTATTGCCATGGGGAACATCCACATAGGAACCATTGCTGGAAAGTTAAACGGAGTTATTCCAGCACAAACACCTAAAGGCTGTCTCATTGACCAACTATCAATATTTGTACCAACGTTTTCTGAAAATTCTCCTTTTAAAACTTGAGGAATTCCACATGCAAATTCAACTACTTCTAAGCCTCTTAACAGTGAACCTTTGGCATCGTCATAAACTTTTCCGTGTTCAGAAACGATCATCTTCGTTAATTCATCAGAATTTTTTTCTATTAGTTCTTTAAATTTAAATATTATTCTTGCTCTTTGAATTGGAGGTTTCAATGACCAAGTTTCAAAAGCTTTTTTTGCAACGCTTACCGCAGCATCTAAATCTGCTTTTGAACCAAGTTTTACTTCTGACTCTTGATTTCCAGTTGCTGGATTAAATACTTTTCCCGTTCTATCAGATTTTCCACTGGTAACCTGACCGTTTACAAAATGTTGAATTAAATTCATTGGTAAAATTATTTAATATAAGTAATTAGCTTGTTGCAAGCATTTTTTTTATTTCTGCAATAGCCTTTGCTGGATTTAATCCTTTTGGACAAGCATTTGTACAATTCATAATAGTATGGCAACCATACAATTTAAGTTCGTCTGCTACTTTTTTTAATCTCTCATTTCTTTCATCATCTCTACTGTCAATGATCCATCTATAAGCTTGCAGTAATACTGCTGGACCAAGAAACTTGTCACCGTTCCACCAATAACTTGGGCATGCAGTTGAACAACAGGCACACATTATGCATTCATATGCGCCATCTAACTTTGATCTATCTTCTCTCGATTGAAAAATTTCTTTATTTTCAATTTTTGTATTTGTTTTTAGCCATGGTTCTATTGACTCATATTGTTTGTATAAAATGCTTAAATCACCAATTAAATCTTTTTTAACTTTTAAGTGAGGTAAAGGATAAATATTTATGTCTCCATTAATTTCTGCATGAGGTTTTGTACATGCTAAACCATTTTTTCCATCCATATTCATTGCACACGAACCACATACTCCATGCGAACAAGATCTACGATAAGCTAACGATGAATCAATTTCATTTTTTATTTTATTTAAAAGATCTAATACTTTTGAAGGGCAGTTATCCATGTCTACTTCATATGTATCTATTCTTGGATTTTCTCCTGATGAAGGATCCCATCTGTAAATATTTACTCTTCTGATATTTTTTGAACCAGTAGTGTCTTTATAATATTTGCCTTTTTGAACTTTTGAATTTTTAGGTAAATTTATTTGAACCATTAATAAATTCTTTCTTGAGGTGGAAAATACTGCACGTCAGAAGTTAATGTTGATTTATGAACAGGTCTGTAATCAAACTTAGTTTCTTTTCCATTACACCATGAAAGTGTATGTTGCATAAATTTTTCGTCATCTCTTTTAGGAAAATCATCTCTTGCATGGGCTCCTCTACTTTCTTTTCTACGATACGCGGATTCCATTGTTGTAATTGCTTGTCTTATTAAATTATCAAATTCTAAGGTTTCAACTAGATCAGTATTGTATATGAGAGATTTATCTTTAACAAATATTGATTCCATGCCATCAAAAGGTTTTCTTATTTCGTTTACACCTTCTTTAAGAGTTTTATCTGTTCTAAAGACCGCACATTTTAGCTGCATTGTTTTTTGCATTGCTAACCTTAAATCTGCAGTTTTATTTTCCCCATTTGCATTTCTAAATTTATCGAATCTTTCTAAACATTTTTCTGTTTCAGAATCTGAAATTTCTTCATGTGGAGTTCCTGGTTTTACTAGCTCTGCTGCTCTTTTTGCTGCCGCTCTTCCAAATACCACTAAATCAATTAATGAATTAGAACCAAGTCTATTTGCACCATGAACTGAAACACATGCTGCTTCACCAATCGCCATCAATCCTGGAACAATTTTTTCTGATCCATTAATTGTCATAACTTCGGCTTTATAATTTGTTGGAATACCACCCATGTTATAATGAACAGTTGGCACTACAGGGATTGGTTCTTTTGTTACATCAACATTAGCAAATAATTTTGATGACTCAGAGATTCCAGGTAATCTTTCTTCAATTACTTTTGGATCTAAATGACTTAAATGTAGATGAACGTGGTCTTGTTCTTTTCCAATGCCTCTTCCCTCATTTATTTCAATTGCAATAGATCTGCTTACTACGTCTCTTGAGGCTAAGTCTTTTGTTTTAGGCGCATAGCGTTCCATAAATCTTTCACCTTTTGAATTGACTAAATAACCACCTTCTCCTCTAACGCCTTCTGTAATTAATGTACCATGACCATAAATTCCCGTGGGATGAAACTGAACAAACTCCATATCTTGTAGTGGCAGTCCAGCTCTTAATATCATTGCGTTTCCATCTCCAGTACAAGTAAGTGAGGCAGTTGATGTATGATAAATTCTTCCATATCCACCAGTTGCAATTATTGTAATATGAGATCTAAATCTATGAATAGTTCCATCATCTAAATTCCATGCAATAAGACCTTTGCATTCACCATCTTTCATTAATAAATCTAATGCGAAATATTCTATAAAAAATTCAGTATTATGTTTTAAAGCTTGTCCATAAAGAGTGTGCAATATCGCATGACCCGTTCTATCAGCAACAGCACAAGTTCTTTGAGCTATCCCACTGCCATAATTTTTAGTCATTCCACCAAAAGGTCTTTGATAAATTTTTCCATCTTCTGTTCTACTAAATGGAACTCCATATCTTTCTAACTCAATAACTGCTCTTGGAGCCTCTTTGCATAAATACTCAATACAATCTTGATCTCCGAGCCAATCTGCTCCTTTAACAGTATCATACATATGCCAGCGCCAATCATCTTCTCCCATATTGCCTAAGGCAGCTGATATTCCACCTTGCGCTGCAGAAGTATGACTTCTTGTTGGAAAAACTTTAGAAATACAGGCAGTCTTTAATCCAGCTTCGCTCAGACCTACGGCCGCTCTTAAACCAGAACCACCAGCTCCTAAAACTACTACATCATATTCATGATCAATAATTTTATAAGAACTCATATATTTAAATTAAATAACACCATAATTATAATTAAAGGAACGATTATAAAAAATGTATACAACGTTTTATTTGCTATATTTTTTATTTTTTTATCATGAATATAATCTTCAAAAATTTCACTAATACTTAATGAAGAATAAAAGAAAGCCACAATCATTAAAAGCGATGTTAAAAATTTTGACGGTTGTGTAGAAAAAAAACTTACAATATCAACATAATCTTTTTCATAAATTGATACTAAATTAATAATAAACCACACCATTAATGGAATAAGAATTATTGAACTAACTTTAAGAAATATCCATTTTTTTGTTGCATTAATCATATTAAATAATTTGTTTTCCAATTAAATAAATTAGTATTGTTAAGACAAAAGACCCAAAAATAACAATCAGACCTGTAATTTTTGAAGTGATTAGTTCAAAACCATATCCAAAATCCCAAAACAAATGTCTGATTTCACTTAATATCTGAAAGCTAAATGACCAAGTCAAACATAATATTAAAAACTTACCTAAAAAAGATTGAAGAAAAGATTTTATATATTCATAATTTGTTTCTCCCAGTAACAATAAAGCTATCCATAAGCATACAAAAGTTAATGCTACTATATTTATTACACCTATAATTCTGTGTGAAATAGAAATTAACAAAGAAATATTCCAACTATAAATTTGAATATGAGGTGATAAAGGGTTTTTATTTTCCATTTATTTAATTTTAATTAATGCTTCAGCAATTTCCACAGCATTCAAAGCCGCACCCTTAAGAAGATTGTCTGAAACAATCCATAAATTAATTGTATTATCTTGAGAATTATCTTCTCTAATTCTAGAAATAAATGTTTCAAATTTATTTTCTGCCTCTGCAGGTGTAATATAACCTCCATCTTTATGTTCATCTACAACTTTGCAACCTGGTGAAGTATTTAATACATCTCGAATTTCATTTAATTTATATTTTTTATTAAATTCAATATTAACACTTACTGCATGTGAAACTAAAACTGGTATTCTAACGGATGTGGATGTTACTTTAATTTTTGAATCTAAAATTTTTTTTACTTCATCATGCATTTTCTGCTCTTCTTTAGTGTAGCCACTATCCAAAAAACTATCTATATGTGGTATCGCATTAAAGGCAATTTGTTTTGTAAAATAACTTGAACTTAAATTTTTATTTTCAAAAAAATCTTTTGTTTGTGATAACAATTCATCCATTGAAGCTTTGCCAGCTCCAGAGACAGATTGGTAAGTTGAGGCAACAATTCTTTTTATATTATATAAATCATGTAGAGGTTTTAATGCTACAACCAAAGGTATTACTGAACAATTAGCATTAGCTATAATATTTTTTTTTTTATAATTTTTTAAATCATGAGAATTAACTTCTGGCACAATAAGAGGAACATCCGGATCCATTCTAAAATAGCTTGAGTTATCTATTACCAATGAATGTTTTGCAGCTAATGGGGCATATTTTTCTGAAATTTTGCCTCCTGCAGAAAAGAAAGTAATTTCAGATTTTGAAAAATCAAAAGTTTCTAAATTTTCAACCTCAATTTCTTTTCCTTTAAATTTTAATTTTGATCCAGCACTTTTAGATGATGCAGCCAAATATAAGCTATCTACTGGAAAACTTTTGTTCTCAAGAACCTTTAAAATTTTCCTTCCAACATTACCTGTTGCACCTACAATTGCTATATTCATGATATTTTTTGATCTTATACCTAGACGAAGGGTAAATCACAAATTTTTCCATCAAAAGTTTCCCCATTTATTTTGATTTTAAAGGGTTGTGAGATGTTCCAATAAGGCGTGAATATCATACCTATTCCAATCACTTTTTCAAAGTGAGGCGAATATGCTCCAGGCCAATGCTTTACACAGGTAATCCGTATGTCATTCAACCCGGTAATGTCTTCTTTATGCACATGATATTGATGGATTCAGTCAATGAATTAGCGATGAATTTAGGTGAGACTTATCTTGTAACTAAAGATGGAAATGAAAGATTGGGTAAGCAGAAACTAGATTTAGTGGTCTTATAGGCCCTATTCCTCTAGTTTATTTAATTAATATTTTAGAAAAATCAGGTCGTTCAAAAATTGTATCTACAAAAATATTTAAATTGTTTTTTTCTTCATCAGATATATTTGAAAATTTTAAATTAGCCTTATAATTTTTATTATTATATTATATTACAAAAAGGTTACTAAAATATTAATGCTCTATAAATCATAGCAGCAGCGCCTATAATTACACAAATTTCAATAATGATTGTGTGCATTTTTACTCCAAGTGCATCTGCAATTTTTTTAGCAGTGTAAGATCCAAAAATTGAAACAATGCCAATCATGGATCCTACATATAAAGCATCTGAGTTTAATAATCCTAAATTCCAAAATGATATTAAGCGAATAATAACATTAATAAGTGTCACAAAAGAATCTGTTCCAATAATTTGTGCACCAACTAATCCATTAGCTGCAAGTGCAGTTAATAAAACTGAACCAGGTCCAAGTATTACGCCACTTATTGTTCCATAAAAAACAGCCATAACACCAAGACCAAACCAACCAATATTTAAATTAATTTTTTTAAATACTCTTCTTAAGATAACAATGAATGCTAATCCAAAACCTAAACAAAAGTATAATGTCTTTGCTGATACCGAGGCATAAAAATTTGTTCCAGCAATTAAAAAAGGTGTTGAGATAGTTGCAAAATAAATTCCTTTTTTCCAAAAAATATTTTTTCGGTAATAATACATTCTTGATAAATTTGAAAATAAGACAAACACAGACATTAAAGGAACTAAAAGTTTAATTGGAATAAAAAAAGATACTAATAAACCTAACGTCATACCTCCACCATAACCAGAAATACCAGAGACAACAGAAGCAAAGAAGGCAGTTAAAATCAAAATAGAAAGTTCTAAAAAACCTAAGCTTGCAAACAATGCAGCAATATCAAAGTCAGCTTCCAATTTACTTAATTAGTATTTTGGAAAAATCAGGTTTTTCAAAAATTGTATCTATAAAAACATTTAAATTATTTTTTTCTTCTTCGGATATTTTTGAAAATTTTAAATTAGCCTCATATTTTTTATTCATATCATCTTCTGTTAATGGTTGTTTTCTACCACCTCTAAAACATGCTTGGTGTTCGGTAAATGTACCGTCTTCTGTTTCACAAATTAAGGTACCGGTATAATTTTTTGGATATTCATTTTCAGGGTCTACTTCGTAATTTACTTTGTTAGCTAATTCTAAAATTTCACTATCTTTTATACTTGATTCATTAAATTCGTTTAATCCAGCATCACCTCTTAAAAAACCAACGGCAACACAATAAGGAACAGAAAACTTTGCAGAATAAGGAGTAGATGGATTTTTCTTTTCTTTAGTTGGTTCCCATAATCTATGAACAGTGCCTTCGCCTACTTTCGCCAAAATAGATCTAATTTTCTTCGGATCTTTAATCTTATTCTTTAATTTTATTGCGCAATCTACAAAAGGTTGAGCCATAGTTCCACAGGCATAAGGTTTAAAAGCCAAATTTTCTGTTTCCCATCTAGAACCTAAATTGTCAGTTAAATGTGAAAAGTCTCTATCAATTTCTCTGAGAGCAAATGCCTTGAAAAAACCATGCTCTCCTTCGAACACTGTTCTAGGTCCATAAAAATCAGACTTTGCAATTAACGTAGCATGCATGCCTGAATTAGCAGACCAACCAGGATGAATTCTTTTAGTCCAAGATCCCTCAGCAAGATATTCAATAATGCCAGATGTAAAACTTCCTGCTATACCAAGTGCTGAGGTCATTTGTTTTTCAGTTAAATCTAATACTGAAGATAGGCCAGCAGCCACACCAAAGGTTCCACATACTGCGGTTGGATGAAAGCATTGTTTGTGCATAGCCGTTGGGGCAACCAAAGCTAATCTACATATTAATTCTGAACCGACAGTCAATCCTTTTAAAATTTGATCTCCACTTAAATTAAATTTTTGTGCAGCTGAAAGCATTGCTGGTATCATTGATGCACCTACATGCATTGGATTACCTTCAAAGGTATCATCAAAATCCTCACCGTGAGCGGCAGTACCTGCAATTATTGCAGATGAAAATAGATCAAATTCTTTTCCGTAACCTAAACACACAAAAGAACCAGAACCTTTATAAGTTTTGACTAAACTTTGAACATAGTTTTCGTTTCTTGCAGATACAATAACCCCACAAATATCTTTAAATAGAAATTCTAAAGTTTTTCTAAATTTTTCTGGTATATCTTTAACTGTTAGATTTTTACTCCAACTTGAAAATTCCTCAGCTATTGTCATGGTGTAAAACTACCACCACTTACATGAAGCGTCTGTCCATTAATATAATCTGCTTCTTTCTTACAAAGATTTGCAATCACTTCAGCAACTTCATCAGGTTTTCCAAATCGGTTTAGTACTAAATTTGGAGTTTGCGGATGTTTTAACCAATGACCTTTAAGCGCTGTTTCTTTGCTATCAAAATCTACAATAAAACCTGGTACCACACAATTACAGGTTACACCTCTTTCTAAAAATTCCATACTGATCGCTTTTGTTAGACCAACTAAAGCTGCTTTAGAGGTAACTACATGAGCTCTCGTCTTTGCTCCGATATGTCCTGATATACCACCGATATTAATAACTCTTCCCCATTTTTGTTTTGTCATATATCCAATCAAAGCTTGGGTACATAAGAAGGAAGCGTCAACATTTACAGCCATTACTTTCTTCCAATCTTCATAAGTAATTTTTTCAAAATCATCCTGAATTCTTATAGCTGCATTATTTATAAGAACAGATGGTGTTCCTAGTTTTTCTGCTGCTTCTTTGATCTTGTTAATTGTTGTTAAATCTACTAGATCACCAACTACAAAATTAGATTTTACTCCATACCCTTTTACTATCTCGACGGTTTTTTTTGCTTCTTCAATGCTTTTGCCGCCAGTATGTATTAAAATATTAAAGCCTTGATCTGCGAGTTTTTTTGCTGTGGCTCTTCCAATTTTTTTTGCGCCACCAGTAATAACTACAACTTTGTTTTTATTAAACTCTTTTCTCATCTTTTTTTCGCGAGAATGCAGCTCGTATATTCGGCCAAAATGGAGTTGTTAAACTTATTAAAGTTAAAATAAAGAAGAAGATAAACACTCCACTATCAAAAAAATTTATAATGTTACTGTCATGAATTACCATTGACTGTGTAAATGTTTCTTCAACCATTTTTCCCAAAATTAAACCCATCACAAATGGAGCTGGTGAAAAACCGTTTTTAAGCGCGAAATATCCAATGATACCAGACACTAGCATTACCCAAACATCAAAAATAGCTGAGCTATATGCATAAGATCCAATTAGTGCAAACACAAATACAGAAGGCCATAAGAATCTTTTTGGGATAAACGTCACGTAAGAAAATAATTTTGCACCCACTAATCCTATACCTAAAAATGCAAAATTAGCGAATAACATCGCTCCAAAAATTGCATAAACGAAATGAGGAGTTTCGATAATTAAGTAAGGTCCTGGTCTAAATCCATGCATAACAAGTGCTGCTAAGATTAAAGCAGTCGTCCCACTTCCTGGAATACCAAGTGCTAGTGTGGGAACCATTGCTCCTCCTGCAGCTGCATTGTTTGCTGCTTCAGGTCCAACAATTCCTTCAGCACACCCTGTTCCAAATTTTTCTGGTGTCTTTGACCATCTCTTAGCTTCATTATACCCCATTATTGCTGCAACAGTTGATCCTTCTGCTGGTAAAATACCAATAAAAGTTCCAAGTCCAGATGATCTTAAAATTGTTCCTTTTAAACTCTTTAGTTCTGCGATTGTTGGTAATTTTAAAGTTTTAGCTGACATTCTTTCTATTGGAACATTTAACGTTCTAGTTTGAGTTAACAACTCAGACATTGCAAATAAACCAATTAATACCGGAACAAATTTTATTCCTTCTGTTAACTCAGCTATTCCAAAATCAAATCTTTCAACTCCTGTAGCTAAGTGAACTCCTACTGTTGAAACTAAAACACCTAAAACACCAGCAATTAAGTTTCTAATTGAAGATTTACCACTCATTGCAGCTAGCATTGATAAAGCAAACACTGCAAGGCCGAAGTATTCAACAGGTCCAAACTTTAAAGCTACTTCTGCCAATAAAGGAGTTGCGAATAAGAAGATCACAATTGCGAATGTTCCACCCAATACACTAGCTACTGCAGCAAGTCCTAAAGCTCTTCCTGGCTCACCTTTTTTTGCCATTTGATATCCGTCAAGAGCAGTGGCAACTGCTGGTGGAGCTCCTGGCGCATTAATTAAAATAGCAGTGATTGAACCACCAAATGTTCCCGCGCAATATAGTGCAGCCATCATACAAATAGATGCAACTGGGTCGAGGCTTATTGTGAACGGCAATAATAATGCAATCGCCATTGGTGAGCTTAACCCTGGTAGTGCACCAACTAAAACTCCTATAAGCACACCTCCAAAAATAAGTAAAATATTTTCAAGTTCTAATATTAATAAAATGCCTCTAACTACATCTTCCATAGTGTTATTTTAGTAACTCTAATAGTCCTGGGTTAAAGTATAAACCTAATAATGTATTAAATAGAAAATAAACGAAAGCTGGAAAAACTATTGCGTAAATAGCTACAGCAACATAATTTTTTTCACCCCATATAAGCGGGATCGTTAAACATATTACAAACATTGTTAACACAGCTCCCAAAAATTCAGCAGCTGTAACAATAGAAAGTAAAACTGCAATGGTAATCCATGTGATAGGTAAAACCTTTTCTTCTCTATCTTTGTCGATTTCATCAACTTTTACTGGAGTGATTTTAAACTCAAAAGGTATAATAGCGACTAAGAATATTAGTAAAACAACTAATATTTTAGGAAACACTTCAGCATTTAAAGTGTCACCTAAAATTTCTGGTGCTGGCGGGAATTTTCCAGCCTCATAATAAACAAAAGCACCAAATGCTACAAGTATAGTAGCAAGTATTAAATCTTTTTTGTGCACTAATCCTGCGCCCAGTGTTCTGGGCGCAAAATCAATTGATTTTTTTTCTTTAGACATTAATTATTCAATTAATCCTAGTCCTCTTAATGCAGCTTCTGCTTTTGCATAATTTTCTTTAAGTTGCTTATCCCAAACCTCTGTACCAGCAGGGCTAGTTGCAGGGTCTAGAGAAGCACCTTTTAGATAGGTTGCAAAAGTTTCATGCATCATTGCTTTTACCATTGCTTTTGAAATCGCATCAATTATTTCTTGAGGCGTTCCTTTAAGCACTGCATAACCTCTAGTAGTCACAACTTTTACTTCGTGACCCATTGAGTAAGAAGTAGGAACTTCTGGATAGTCCGCTAACTTTTTATCGTGCAATAGAAGAATTGCTTTAACTTTATTGGCATCTATTAAAGCAGCTGCTTCCGAAGGGTTTAATAAAGATGCTTCAACTTTGCCTGATGCTAAAGCTTGTACACTTTGTGCACCTGAACCAAATGAGACTGCTTTAAACGGAACACCTGCAGCCTTAGAATATGTGTACATTCCAATATGCTCTGTTCCACCGATATTAGCAATTGCAGTTAGAATTGGTTTTTTCTTTGATCTTTCGATAAGCTTTTCAATTGTGCTAAGTTCTGTATTCTTTGAATTAACAACAATAAAAGTTGGCTCTTCCATTGCTCTTGCAACACCAACAAGATCATCGATCTTCATGTTAGATTTTTTTCTAGCCAAAGTGTACAAGTGAGACTCAGTTAAAGCCATAATTGTACAACCATCTTTTGGTCTAGTTAGAGTATAGTTCTGAGCTTTAGCTCCAGATCCACCTCTTTTACCAACGATTTGTATATCAGCGTTTAGGTATCTCCTAGTTCTGATTGACATCATTCTAGCTGTCGTGTCAGTACCACCACCGTACGAAGCGTGAATTACAACTTGTACAGGATTACAGCCTTTTGTTGCATACGTTTCCTCAGCTGCAAATGATGCGTTCACCATTGAAGCAAGAGTAAGAGCAAATACAGATAAAAAGCTTAGTAACTTTTTATAATTTAATTTGAACATTTTTCCCCCTTTGAGTTAATTGATAAATTAAATTTGACAAAGCTTAACACAGTAATGGAGTTAAGTTCAATATGAAAAATCTTATTTCATATTATGAAACTTGAACTATTTTAGTGAGTTAATTTATGGGGTCTTTCCCTGTTAAAATTCAAAAACTGATGATTCAATTGATTTAATTTAAATAAAAATTTTACTATTCAAGAACTAGTCAATTTATCTAATTTAAATATTAAATGATTAAAGATTTTTTCGTTGCAGTTATATCTGAATAAAAACTTTTATGTCACGACTATTATTTAAACTTGACTAATAAGAGGGTTGCTCAACAACTCCCTGGTAGTCGTCAAGTATTGCAACTTTCATTAAGTTTTATTTTGATAAAAGTTTACTTAATTTAGAAATGTCTTTTAATTTCTCTAAATGTCTAACTGTTTCAATAATTGCTTTTGATTTCTTTGTTGGCCATCTAGCAAACTCACAACAACCCAAAAACTTATCTGCAACTTCATCATAAGTCATAGGTATCAGCGGACTTCCTTTGCCAAAGTCTCCTCGACCTGATATCTTCTTTCCATTTTTAAGATAAATATCAATAATTGTTGTCATTTTGTTATAACCAGCTGCTTCAGCAATTTTATTTTTGTAAAAATTAACTTTTCGAAGCATTTTTTGAACATCCGTTTTATTAATTCTTTTATCTTGATATTCAGGAATATAAGCTCTTCTTTGAACTAATAAAATTGCCATAGAATATTCCATACTGAATTTAGCCTGAAATTCATTTGTTGGTCTGTGGTAAATTAAAGCATTTTGCATGTTGTGATTTGTTCCAACGTCTACCTTAACTACATCCTCTGGTTTGATGTCATATTTTAAAATCAATTCTAAAATTTTAGTCATACCAGGATGGGTTAATGATCCGCATGGATGAGGTTTTATTGAAATCCCTGGTTTAGAAAATGTCCAAGGTCTCCCTAATTGACCTTTGATTGAATTTAAATTGTAACCACCGCCATGAGCTTGAAAAAAACCTCTAGGAGACTCTAAAATTTTATCAGTTGCTGAAAAACCTAATCCAACTAAATCACAAGCAACTACTCCACTTTCAGCAGCTCTACCAGCGTGTAAAGGTTTTGTCATTGTTCCAAAATTTTCTCTTAATCCTGCGCTTAATGATGCAGCGATTGCTAATGATTGTTGAATTTTACGTACACTGTAACCTCTTATCTTTGCTGCAGCTGCCGCAGAAGCTAATGTTCCACAAGTTGCTGTAGAATGAAAACCATGCTGATAATGTCTAGGTGACATTGCCTCAGAAACTTTACACTCAACATCAACACCAATTAAATATGCATTTAAAAAATCTTTTCCGTTGATTTTTTTTAATTCACCTTCAGCAAAAGCACTTGGCAAACATGGGGCTGTTGGGTGAGTTAACAGTCCATAGACTCTATCTTTTTGAACTGCAAGCTGAGTATCATCATAATCGTCTGAATGAATTCCTGTACCGTTTGCTAAAGCTGCAAATCTAGAAGTCACTTTCATTTTAGATCCAATAACAGTGGCTCTTCCCTTGGCAGAGTTTTGTTTAATATGTTTAAAAAGATAATCACCAGTTCTTGCTACTGAACCAGAAAGAGCTAGACCAAAACCATCTAGAATGTGTTTTTTTGCGAGCTCAACTACATTTTTTGGAATACTTGAATATTTATTTTTTTTTACAAATTCGGCTACGTATTTTGTTAAATTTTTTCCTTTATCAGATTTTATATTTGGTGTGTAAGCTTTTCCCATTTCATTTCATCTGTAAATTTAGAAATTGTAGTTCTACAAAAATTTTATAGAAAGTCAACAATAAACAAATTATACTCGAGCAGCTATTATCCGAATGAACGAAAAATTACAGATATTTAAAAAATATTCTAAAGATAAAAAGTTTTATAATCTGCCAACATGTCATGACCCACTGACAGCTAAATTAATTGAAAAAAAAGGTTTTAAAATTTCTTTTATTGGTGGTTTTGCATTATCTTCTTCAAGCATTGGTTATCCTGACGCTAGCTTAATAACGCTTTCAGAATTAGTTAACTCAACTCGTATAATATGTAACCAAACTAAATTACCTGTTGTTGTAGATGCTGATACGGGTTTTGGTGGAATGGTAAATGTTTATAGAACTGTAAAAGACTTGGCTAACGCAGGAGCATCAGCATTAATAATTGAAGATCAAAAATTCCCAAAAAAATGTGCTCTCACTGACCATGTAAAACTTCTAGATTTAAAAGAATCTATTAAACGATTTAAAACTGCAATCGATGCTTCAAAAGAAAAAAATAAAAAAATAATAAATATTTTTACTAGAACTGACGCTTTACCTGTTGAAGGTTTAAAAGAAACAAAATTAAGGATAAAAAAATATATAAATTTAGGAGCAGATGGTATTTTTGTGACAGGTATTCAAAACAAAAAAGATTTATTTGAATTAGGAAAAATAACCAAAAAAGTTCCATTAATGCTTAATATTACTCAAAATATCTCTTTTAATATGGGAGATGTAAAAAAAAGTGGTTTTAAATTTGCTTTATTTTCACAACAAATATTGAATGCATACATAGACTCAACTAACAGTACTCTTGATTTGATAAAAAATAATAAAATTCCAAAATTTAAAAATAAAGCTTCAGATACATTATCGCTTCTAGATTTTAAAAAATATTTAAAAATAGAAAAAAGTAAATAATGTTAACATATTACAATGCTCTTAAAAAAAGTTATAAAAGTATAATCATTGGAGTTATTGGTGGTTATATTGGCACCTTAGTTCACTTACCATTGCCATGGTTATTAGGAGCTTTGCTACTTAATCTTGTAGTATCTTTCACAAGTTACAAAATTACTTTTGATAAAAAAATCTTCTTACCAGTATTATTAATAATTGGGGTAATATTAGCCGGTAATTTCAACATAACCTTATTACATAAAATTCATCTTTGGATTTATTCATCTATTGCTATGATTATTTGTACAGTCATTGGAACTGTAGTTGTCGCTATATATTTAAATAAAATTTGTAAGTTTGATAAGCTAATTTCTACCTTAGCTGCATTACCTGGAGCATTTGTAGTAATTGCTGGAATAATTAATGATATTGCTAAAAATAAAGAGGAGATTGGTCAAGTTGTTATTCCTCAGGCTACAAGAGTATTGTTTATTGTATTATTCTTACCTTTTGTTTTCGTTACTCAAGTAGGTTACCAAGAAATAAGTTCATATGGAAACACACCTACTTTCACCTTACGATACTTCGGTGAACTTATATTCTTAATTTGTATATCTTTGGTTGGTACAAAAATTTTAGAAAAATTAAAAATTCCGTCAGCTCCAATTTTAGCTGCAATGATTGTTGGTGGTTTCTTCTATACTTTAGAAATTACTACTGCAAGATTTCCTGATTACTTTATAAATATTGTTTTTGTTTTTTTAGGCTCTGCAATTGGTTGTAGATTAAGTGGTCTGGCTCCAAAAGAAATAATGTTTTATTCAATGCATGGAGCTGTTATATCTGCAATCTTGTTGGGTATAGCCGGTTTGTTTGCATACTTGTTAAAAGTTTTTTTAGGTTTTGATTTTATGGCTGTTTTTTTGAGTTTTGCTCCAGGAGGTATTCATGAAATGGTGGTGATAAGCGTTGCATACAATATTGACCCGATTTTTGTTAGTTACCATCATTTTTTAAGAATATTTTTTATTATTTTTTTAATTCCTTTCATTTTAAAAATTATTAAAAGAGATTAACCCCCGGGAATTCCATGAACAAAAATTTTTGTACCAACCAAAGCAATACTCCTTTTATTAGGTGTATCAGATAGGATATCTCTATTAAGTACACGTTTGGGGGTATCAGTTATGAGTGTGAAATATGGTATAATAAGAATATAAACAATAAAGGAAGAAGTAATAAAAACGAGTAATATAAAAGTAGATAAAAATGTTTCAATTAAAGCAATTGATAAACATAAGAAAAAACAATCAAAACTAAACAAGCAGATCAGAAACAAAAAATATGTTTATGATGTAATGAAGAGAGATTTAATTGAATTGAGAGATACAGAATCTTTATCTTTAACATTTAAAAGTTCAATTAGTTCAATAGCAAAAAAACTTAGATTAAAAGCAATGTATTTAAATTAAAAAATACAATAAACTTTCAATAATAAACAAAAGTATATAATAATATTTTAGGATTAAAAAAATAGAAATGGATATTTTGTAATGAGTAACAAGCCCGTAGTGGGGATTATATTGGGGGATCCTTCTGGTATTGGGCCAGAACTAGTAACAAAGTTGCTTGTTAACCAAATAACAGACAAGGCAAATTGTATTTTAATTGGAGAAAGAAGCATTCTTGAAGATGGAGAAAAAATATCAGGGGTAAAAACAAACTTAACTACTGTAAAAGATTTTGAAGAAATAGACTTCAACAAAGGGTCTAAGTTTTTTATTGATATTACTAACGGTAAAAATAGAACTTATAAAAAAAAAATAGCCAACGCAGAGTCTGGAGCAAGTGTTTTGGAAGCTTTAGAATATGCTCTTGATCTAGCTAAAGAAAAGAAAATTCACGCCATTAATTTTGGTCCTATGAACAAAACCAGCTTGATACTGGGTGGTTGTAAATACAATGATGAACACGAGTTTATGCAAGAAAAATTAGGCATGAAAGAATTTTGTTGTGAATTTAACGTAGTTGATAATTTTTGGACTGCCAGAGTCACATCGCACATCCCATTAAAAGATGTTGCGCAAAATATTACAAAAGAAAATATTCTAAAGCCTATTAAACTTATAGATAAAACTTTACGAATGAGTGGAATGGAAAATCCTAGAGTTGCAGTTCAGGCTTTAAATCCACATGGAGAGTTTGGAACCGAAGAGAAAGATGAAATTATTCCAGCTATAGAAGAGGCTAAAAAAATAGGAATTAATGCTGGCGGCCCTTTACCATGCGACACCTCTTTTATCACCGCTTTTAAAAACAAAGAGTATAATTGTATTATTGGAATGTATCACGATGCTTTACAGTGTGGTCTCAAAGCTTTTGGTTTTGATAGGGGTGTGACGGTATCCGGAGGATTATCCATTCCGGTAACTACACCGGCACATGGAACTGCTTTTGATATTACGGAAAAAAACATTGCCAATATGAAACCTACTATAAATTCTTTTCAAATTGCGCTTAATATGAGTCAGAGCTTAATTAATGGCAAAAATTAAAGATATAAAGACAGCTGTTTATCAATGGAAAGGTAAAACCGTTCCACCCAAAAAAAATTTTTGTACCAACGCTTCCGAGTTATAGGATTATGTCTGATAACTTAGAAATAAATTTAAAAGAACATAAAATCTTCTTTGTTGGTGGAGAAGATTATTTGGTAAATAATAAAACAGTTGTTAGAGGTCAAATGTATGTTGAATGCTTTAAGCCCACCAAGTCAAATAACAAAAATATTATTTTAATTCACGGAGGTGGTCAGAGCGGAGCAGGTTTTATTACAACTGCAGATGGCAGAAGAGGATGGTTACATGATTTTCTATCCTTTGGTTTCTCAGTTTACGTTGTAGACCAACCTGGCAGAGCAAGATCGGGATACTCAGAAAGTTTATATGGAAAATTTATAGACAGAGAAACAAATATTTATGATGTTGAAAGACGTTTTACTGCGATGGCAAAAAAGGGAAACTGGCCTCAAGCTAAAACACATAAGCAGTGGCCAGGTTCAGGTTTGAGAGGTGATAAAATTTTTGAACAGTATATGGCTTCACAGGTAAATACGATGTCAGACAGAATTTATATAGAAGAAATGTCTAAAAAAGCTTTAGCTGAACTCATTGATCTAATAGGAAACACAGCAGTTTTAGGCCACAGTCAAGGAGGTCCCTTTTGTTGGCTAGCTGCTGATCTAAAACCAGATAAAGTAAAATCTTGTATTGCAGTTGAACCTAATGGTCCACCATTTTTTAATGTTTCATATGGAGGAGTACAACATAGTCATCTTAACAAACAAACTTTCAAAAAAAATGAATTTGATAAAGACTGGTATCAGACAAGCTCAGAACCTGATCGACCTAATGGAATTACATATTCTCCTTTAACCTATGATCCGCCTTTAAAAAATGGTGAAAAATTAGAACCTGAATTAGATAAAAATTATACATCTGAAAATTTAGCACAGTGCTTTTTGCAAAAAGAGCCAGCAAGAAAATTAGTTAATTTATCAAAGGTTAATATCTTAATATTAACTGCAGAATCTTCTTATCATGCACCTTATGATCATGGAACAAGTAATTTCCTTAAACAAGCAGGCGTAGACCATGATTTTATACGTTTAGAAGATCATGGCATAAAAGGTAATGGACACATGATGATGCACGAAAAAAATAGTAGAGAAGTATCAAACTTTATAAATAATTGGATAGAAAAAAATTATGTTTGAAGCATTAGTGTTTGATCATTATTTTTATAGATGAATTAAATTGAAGTTATTGATAAGAGTCAAGACAACTAAAGGTTAAAAATATAATAATTATGGATGGTCCTCTAAAAAATTTATTGGTTGTGGATCTAACTAGAGTTTTAGTTGGTCCTTATTGTACAATGATACTTTCCGATCTTGGAGCAAGAGTTATTAAAGTAGAGGCTCCTGAAATAGGTGATGATTCAAGAAAATTTGGTCCTTTTGTAGAAAATTATTCTGCTTATTTTATGTCTCTTAATAGAGGTAAAGAAAGTATCGCTTTAAATTTAAAAAATGAAGATGATAAAAAAATTTTTGATAAGATTTTATCTAAAGCAGATGTATTAGTAGAAAACTTTAAACCAGGAACATTAGAAAAATGGGGTTATGGATGGAATGAAGTTAGTAAAAAACATCCTAAATTAATTTATGCTTCTGCTTCAGGTTTTGGTCAAACTGGTCCTCTAAAAGAACTTCCTGCATACGATATGGTTGTGCAAGGAATGGGGGGACTTATGAGTCTGACTGGTCAACCAAATTCAGAACCAACAAGAGTTGGAACCTCTATAGGAGATATAACTGCTGGATTATTTACAACTATAGGAATTAATGCTGCACTATATGATAGACAAAAAACAGGTAAAGGAATGTTTGTAGATGTTGCAATGTTAGATTGTCAAATTGCAATTTTAGAAAATGCAATAGCAAGATATTTTTCAAAAAATGAAATACCTAAACCTATGGGCTCACGTCATCCTTCGATTGCACCCTTCGAAGCTTTTAAAACAAAAGATAGTTATATCATAATTGCTGCTGGTAATGATAAATTGTTTGAAAAACTTTGCAACGTTTTAAAAATATCAGAAATAATTAATGATCCAAAATTTAATGATAATTCATCTAGATGTAAAAATATGGATGAACTTAAAAAAATTTTTGAAGATAAACTATCTGCTAAAAAAACATCTGAATGGATAAATGAAATGGAAAAAGACAAAATTCCTTGTGGACGAATATTTAATATCAAAGAAGCTGTAGAGAATCCTCAAATTGAGTCGAGAAATATGATTGTAAAATCTTATCACAAAGTTATTGGTGATTTTAAACTAGCTGGTAATCCTATTAAAATGTCTTCCTATAAAGATCAAAAAACTCGCGGAGACATTCCTGATCTTGACGAGCATAGAGAAAAAATATTAAAAGAATTTAACTAATTTATTGCATAACTTTAAATCAAATAATATATGATAATAATTTTTGTACTGTCCTATTTTTTTATTATGAATTGTTTAACTAATTGTCTCATTTCAAAAGCTTTTTCAAATACAATCATATGTCCACAATTAGATATGATTTTAGTTTCTGAATTTTTAATTGCATCTGACATTTTAGTTCCTACTTTTAGTGGTACCATTTTGTCTAATTCACCAAATATACATAACGTTGAACAATTAATTTTATTTAAAGCTTTTTCGCCATCCTTGTAATTGTTACATGCATTTAAGTCCACAGCTAAAACTTCTCTAATTTCTCTCGATGAATTAATAATTTTTTTTACTGGATTACCACCAATAAAAGCTTTTGAGCCTTCATAACCCCATTTCATCATAAGCAAAATTGCTTTATCATCACCAGCTTCTGCTAAATCGATTAAGTCTTGGTTTACAGGCATTTTATATGATCCCGCGACAAGCACTAAACTAGATATTAAGTCTGGGTATCTAGATGCAAAATCAATGCCCACAAGACACCCTTGGGAATGACCAACTATAATAATTTTTGAAACATTAACTTTTTTCATTAATAATTTTACCCAGTCAGAAATTTCTTGGATTGATTTTAGAGCTGGACCATCAGAATTGCCATGTCCTGGAAGATCAATTGATAAAACATTAAATCCTTGGGAAACATAAAATTGCTCATGAAGTGACCAAACGATATGAGTTAGTCCACTTCCATGCATCAACAATATTGATGGTTTTTTTTTATCAAACTCCATACCGCTTGTTGAGACGAACACGCTTTTCTCGTTAACGTCTAAAATCAGTTTAGCTCCTTGGCCTTTTTTCTTAATTCAAATTTTTGGATTTTTCCTGTTGAAGTTTTGGGTAATGCAGAAAAAACCACTTTTTTAGGTAATTTAAACCCTGCTAAAGTTTCTCTACAAAATTTTATAATTTCTTCTTCTGTTGCTTTTTTTCCCTCAATAAGCTCTATAAATGCACAAGGTGTTTCTCCCCATTTTTCATCTGGTTTAGCAACAACAGCAGCTAATGATACTGAAGGATGTTTGGCTATAGTATTTTCAATTTCAATTGATGAAATATTTTCTCCTCCAGAAATGATAATATCTTTGGATCTGTCCTGAATTTTTATGTATCCATTTGGATGTGTCACAGCTAAATCACCCGAGTGAAACCATCCACCTTTCATTGCTTTTTCTGTTGCTTCTTTATCTTTATAATAACCTTTCATCACAATATTTCCTCTTATCATTATTTCGCCCATGGTTTTGCCATCATGTGGCACTGGTTTCATCGTTTCTGGATCCATTACAACAGCTCCCTCTGTATTTGGATACCTTACCCCTTGTCGTGCTTTAATCTCATTTTTTTTATCTTGTTCTAAATCGTTCCATTCATCATTCCAAGCACACTGCAACATATGTCCATAAGTTTCTGTCAATCCATAGACATGCATTACATCAAAACCTAAATTTTGCATTTTCTCAAATATAATACTAGGCGGAGGAGCTCCCGCAGTTAATACATGAATTTTTCTTTTTAATTTTTTTTGATGCTCTTTAGGTGCATTAGCTATCATGTTTAATACAATTGGTGCACCACCAAAATGAGTAACATCATACTTATCTATTAACTCAAAGATTTTTTTAACATCAATATTTCTTAAACAAATTACTCGCCCATGCAACATTGACATTGTCCATGGATAGCACCATCCATTGCAATGAAACATTGGAACTGTGTATAAAAAATTTAATTTATTGGGCATGTTCCAAGCAACAGCACTCCCTGTTGCCATTAAATAAGATCCTCGATGATGATAAACAACACCTTTGGGATTTCCCGTAGTGCCAGATGTATAACCTAAAGAAATAGCTTGCCATTCATCTTTTGGTTTTTTCCACTCATAATTTTCATCACCTGTATTTAAGAATTGTTCATACTCATGTTCTCCAATTTTTTTTGAATCTGAAAGATTTACATCTTTATCATCTATATCAATTATAGTTATTTTTGATTTAAAATTTGCTAGAGCTTTAGAAATAACTTCATGAAATTGTCTATCAACTATTAAAACTTTTGCATCGCTGTGTTCTAAAATATAACTAATAGTTTTTGCGTCTAATCTTGTATTAATTGCATTAATAACTGCACCTACCATGGGTATTGAATAATGCGCCTCAAATATTTCAGGTGTATTAAATGCCATAATAGAAACTGTATCTCCAGTTTTTATTCCAATCTTCTCAAGTGCGCTTGCAAATTTTACACATCTTTTATAAACCTCAGCCCAAGTATATAATCTGCTCTCATAAACTATAGCTTCATAATTTGGGTAAATATCTTTTGTTCTTTCTAAAAAAGATAATGGAGACAGTGGCACATAATTAGCGTTATTTTTATCTAAGTTCGTATCGTAATGGCTCATATTAGTTAAATTTAAAATCCATAATATACTTACTTCCAGAAGTTGCAGTCAAATAATAACTTTCTATCCTTGGAAGAACTCTATTGAAGAAAAAATTTGCTGTTTGAATTTTTTCTTCATAAAATTGTTTATTTTTTTCATAATCATTAAAGCTAGCCTCTAAAACCTTAACCCATGCATGAGCGGTAGCTACTAAGCCAAGTACTTTTAAATAATCATTACAAGCAGCACTTACATCGTCTTTTGAATTTTGCATTTTTTCTTTAATCCAATTAGTAAATTTTAATAAAATTTCTATATTTTTATTTAGTTTTTCAATAAACGGTTTAATTTTTTCTTCTTTTATAAGAATGTCTTCTTTAATTAAGGAAATATATTTATCAATTATGTTTCCATTTTTGTTTACTAACTTTCTAAAAACTAAATCAATTGCTTGAACAGAATTCGTGCCTTCGTAAATTGGTGTAATTCTATTATCTCTATACAATTGTTCAATTCCTTGATCTTTAGTATATCCATACCCTCCATAAATTTGGATGGCATCGCTAGTAATTTCCATGCCCATATCGGTGAACAAAGATTTAACAACAGGTGTCATTAAGGAAACAAGATCAGATGCTTCTTGTCTAATTTTTTCATCTTTGTGATAAAGACTTACTTCTGTTTGTTGAGACAACCAAAAATTTAACGCTCTTTCTCCTTCTATAATTGATTTCATGTTTAATAACGATTTTCTTATATCAGCATGTTTTATAATAAAATCAGCACCATCACTTGATTGACTCTGATGACTTTTTCCTTGTTTTCTCTCTTTTGCATAATTTAAAGAATTTTGATATGCAATTTCAGAAATTCCTAATCCTTGAATTCCAACTACAATTCTTTCTAGATTCATCATGGTAAACATTGAGTTTAATCCTTTATTTTTTGGACCAATCATATATCCAACTGAATTATCAAAATTTAGTACACAGGTCGCTGATCCTTTAATTCCCATCTTGCTTTCAATAGAACCAGTTGAAACTTTGTTTCGTTGCCCGATAGACCCATCATCGTTAACTATAAATTTTGGTACAAGAAATAAACTTATTCCTTTAGTGCCGGCAGGTGAGTCAGAAGCTCTTGCAATAACCAGATGAATAATATTTTCAGTAAGATCATGATCTCCAGAAGTAATAAATATTTTTTGTCCACTTATTTTAAAAGTTCCATTTGATTGTTCTACTGCTTTTGTTTTTAATAAACCTAAATCTGTTCCACACACAGATTCGGTCAAACACATTGTGCCACTCCATTTTCCTTCTACCATCTTTGGTAAAAATTTATTTTTTATAGAATCTGATGCATGACGATTAATGCAGTTATATGCACCAATGCTTAGTTCGCTATAAAGTTTAAAAGCGAGACTTGCTGAAGACAACATTTCATCAAAAAAAGCGCTAACCGTCTTTGGCATTCCCTGTCCACCATACTTTGGATCGCAAGATAAAGATTGCCAGCCATCTTCTATAAATTTATTGTAGGCTTCTTTGTAACCTGGTGGAGTTCTTACAATTCCATTTTCTAAAACAGTTGGATTTTCATCTCCAGATTTAGCTAAAGGTAATATTATATTTTGGTTAAGTTTTGCTGCTTCTTCTAAAATATCTTTTACAAGTTCAGGTGTAATTTCTTTATATTTTTCAAGCTCATTATAATTTTTATTATTTCTTAACTTCTCAAAAAGAAACATCATATCTTCAACTGGAGCTGAATAAGTTGTCATAAATATTAGAAAGTAAAATAAGTTAAATTATTTATTTTTGCAAACACGCAATAATAGCGTTTCCCATAGTTTCTGTTGAAACTTCTTTATTTCCTTTGGACATAATATCTTTAGTTCTTAATCCATCATCTAATACTTTTTGAACTGCATCATCAAGATGATCTGCTTCTTTATTTAGGTTTAACGAATATTTCAAAGCCATTGAAAAACTTAAAATAGTTGCAATTGGATTTGCAATTCCTTTACCTGCTATATCAGGAGCCGATCCATGAACCGGTTCATACATTGATCTCATATTTCCATTTTTATCTTTTGCACCAAGTGAAGCTGAAGGTAAAAGACCTAGGGAGCCAGTTAACATAGCAGCTTCATCTGAAAGCATATCTCCAAAAAGGTTATCAGTAACTATTACATCAAATTGTTTAGGATTTTTTAACAATTGCATAGCACAATTATCCGCAAGCATATGTTTTAATTCTACTTCTTTGTATTCTTTCTCATGAAGAGTCTGAACTTCCTCTTTCCACAATTGACCGGCCTCCATAACATTAGATTTTTCACAAGATGTAACTTTATTTTTTCTTTTTTTAGCTAAATCAAAAGCAACTCTTGCAACTCTTTCAATTTCGCTTGTTGTGTAAGTATGAGTATTAATTCCTTTACGCCCACCATTATCTATTGGCATAATTCCTCTTGGTTCTCCATAATAAATACCACCGGTTAATTCTCTTACTATCATTATATCAAGCCCTGAAACTATTTCTGGTTTTAAGCTAGAGGCATCTACTAATTGTTTAAAACAAATTGCAGGTCTTAAATTAGCAAATAATTTTAGCTCTTTTCTTAATTTTAACAGAGCTCTTTCAGGTTTTTTTGAAAACTCTAAATTATCCCATTTAGGTCCGCCAACTGCTCCTAAAATTACAGCTTCACTTTCTAATGCTTTATAGAAAACTTCATCAGTCAGTGGTGTTCCATGTTTATCATAAGCAGAACCACCAATTAAATCTTCATCAATTTCAAAATCTAACGATTTATTTTTATTAAACCAAACTATTATTTTTTTTACTTCAGCGATTACCTCGGGTCCAATACCATCGCCTGGCAAAAGTAAAATTTTTCTTTTTTTTACCTTAATCATTAAAGATCCATGGTTTACTCGATTTTAATTTATTTTCATATGCAACAATTTTATCTGATTTTTCTAGAGATAGAGCAATATCATCTACTCCTTCGAGTAAGCATTTTTTCTTGAATTCATCTATCTCAAATTTGATTTCTTTATTACCAAAAATGATTTTTTGATCAGGTAAATTAATTGCTATTTCCTCTTTTCTATTTGCATACTCAGATATTTCTTTTATTTCTTCATCTGAAATTGTTATTGGCAAAATTCCATTTTTAAAACAATTGTTATAAAAAATATCTGCATAGCTCGAACTTATAACACATGTAATTCCAAAATCTAAAAGTGCCCAAGGAGCATGTTCTCTTGAAGAACCACAACCAAAATTTTTACCTACAATTAATATTTTAGACTGGTTAAATGGACTTTTATTTAAAATAAAATCATTTATTAAATTTCCACTTTCATCGTATCTCATTGCAAAAAATAAATTTTTTCCTAAACCTGTTCTTTTAATTGTTTTTAAAAATTGTGCTGGAATTATCGTATCCGTATCAATGTTAGCTATTGGAAGATAGACCGGTATGCTTTTAAGTGTTGTAAATTTTTTCATTTAATATCGATACTTTCTAACATCATCTAAATTGCCTGAAATTGCAGCAGCAGCTGCCATTGCAGGGCTAACTAGATGTGTTCTTCCACCTCTACCTTGACGACCTTCAAAGTTTCTATTTGAAGTAGATGCACATCTTTCCCCTGACTTTAATTTATCTGCATTCATTGCAAGACACATTGAACATCCTGGTTCTCTCCATTCAAATCCAGAGTTTTTGAATATTTTGTCTAGTCCTTCTTGTTCTGCTTGTTCTTTAACTAAACCTGATCCTGGAACAACAATCGCATCCACATGGCTAGCAATTTTCCTATCTTTTAAAATTTTTGCAGCTTCTCTTAGATCTTCAATTCTTCCATTGGTACAACTACCTATAAAAACTTTATCAATTTTTATATCTTTAACAAAGATATCAGGTTCTAATCCCATATATTTTAATGATCTTTCAATTGAATTTTTTTTGTCCGGATCAACTTCTTGATCTGGATTAGGAACTTTTCCATCAATTGTAACAACGTCTTGTGGTGAAGTTCCCCAGGTTACCATTGGTTTTATTTCTTTGGCTTCCAAACTAATTTCTTTATCAAAACTAACATCATCGTCAGACTTAAGTTGGCTCCAGTATTCTAAAGCTTTATCCCAGTTTTCATTTTTTGGGGACATCGGTTTATTTTTTAAATAATCAAATATTTTCTGATCTGGTTGAATTAATCCTGCTCGTGCACCACCTTCAATTGTCATATTGCAAATTGTCATCCTTTGTTCAACGCTAAGTGATGAAATTAAATTTCCAGCATATTCAATCACATATCCAGTTCCACCCGCAGTTCCTATTTTTCCAATTATTTGTAAAATTACGTCTTTTGAAGTTACACCCGCTGATAACTGTCCATTAACATTTATTCTGAAATTTTTTGATTTTTTTTGAACTAAAGTTTGAGTAGCCAAAACATGTTCAACTTCAGATGTTCCAATACCAAAAGCTAAAGCTCCGAATGCTCCGTGAGTTGCTGCATGGCTATCTCCACATACCATTATCGTTCCAGGTTGTGTAAAACCTTGCTCAGGCCCAATTATATGAACTATACCTTGCCTCTTATCATTCATTCCAAATAATTGAACTCCAAACTCTTTACAATTTGCATCTAAAGTATCTACCTGAATTTTTGACTCCTCATCAGAAATACCTTTGGATCTGTCAGTCGTTGGAACATTATGATCTGCAACTGCCAAAGTTAGTTTTGGTTGTCTTACTCTTCTTTTAGTATTTCTTAATCCTTCAAAAGCCTGCGGGCTTGTAACTTCATGAATTAAGTGTCTATCAACAAAAAGAAGTGAAGTACCATCTTCTTGCACATGAACAAGATGTTCGTTCCAAATTTTATCGTAAATTGTTTGAGACATTTAGAAAAAAACTATTTTTTCTTTTTAATGCTTTCTTTTTTCGGTTCTTCTTTTTTAGTTTCTGCTTTTTGAACTTCTTGTACTTTATTTTCAGTTACTGAAGTCTCTGCTGATTTTTCTTCGATTGTTTGAGCAACACTTTCTGTAACTTGTTCTGGTTTAACTTCAACATCAATACCAATTTTCTTCCTAATTTTTTCAGAAATTCTTGCAGATTTTCCAGTTCTATCTCTTAAATAGTATAATTTTGCTCTTCTTACTTTACCTGATCTAATCACTTTTATTGAATCCACTATTGGACTGTATAGAGCAAATGTTCTTTCAACGCCTTCACCGAATGATATTTTTCTTACAGTAAAAGATGAATTTAAATCTCTATTTTTTTTTGCGATACAGACTCCTTCAAAATATTGAATTCTATCTCTTTTTCCTTCTGTAATTTTAACTCCAACCTTAATAGTATCTCCTGGAAAAAATTCAGGTAATTTCTTCTCGGCAGCTATTTTCTTAACATTGGACAGATTAATTTCTTCGATTGTTTTCATGTTTAAGTTTATCAATTTAATTCTTCTTATATTTTTGCCATAAATCTGGTCTTCGGTCGCGTGTTATAGCCTCAGATTTGGATAAACGCCAGTCTTTAATTTTAGCATGATCTCCAGATAAAAGTACCTCTGGTACACTTTTTTTATCCCAAATTTGGGGTTTTGTATACTGAGGATATTCTAATAATCCATTTTCAAAACTTTCCTCAGAAATCGACTGATCATTTCCAAGGACTCCTGGGATTAATCTTAAAATACTATCTAATACTATTAATGCAGCTGTTTCTCCTCCTGATAAAACATAATCGCCAATACTCAATTCTTCTATATTTCTTGTATCAATTACTCTTTGATCAACTCCCTCAAAATGTCCACAAATTAGATTTATAGTTTTTTCTTTTGATAACTTTTTTGCAAGCTTTTGACTAAACAATTTACCTTTTGGAGTTAAATAATATATTTTTTCGTTTGTTTTAACATTTTGATCTAAAGAATTTGCTAAAACATCCGGCTTGATTAGCATACCTGATCCTCCTCCAAATGGAGTATCATCTACAGTTTTGTGCTTATCTGATGAATAATCCCTTATATTTACAACTTTTAAGTTCCAGATATTGTTTGATAAAGCTTTGCCATATAAACCTTTGTTCAAAGGCCCAGGAAACAATTCTGGATAAAGTGTAAATATTTGAGCCTGCAGCATGATTATTTTTTCTCTTTTCCTTGATTAGTTTCTGCTTTTTTCTCTTCTACTTTTGGTGTTTTAGTTTCTTTTGCTTTTGTAGCTTCTGCTTTTTTCTCCTCTGCTTCTGGAGCTTCTGCTTTTTTCTCCTCTGCTTTTGGTTCCTTAGATTTATCTGCTTCATTTTTTTTTCTATCTTTTTTAGGAATAGCTTTCTGAGGATTATTTCCACTCGCTGGCATAGGAATTAATTGGTTTTCACCCAAAATTCTAGCTACTCTTATGGTGGGTCTAGCGCCTTGGCTCAGCCAATATTTTATCCGATCTGACTCGAGCCCAACTCTTTCCTTTTTTTCTTTTGGTAGTAGAGGATTAAAAAATCCTAGTTTCTCAATAAATCTTCCATCTCTTGCAAACCTACTGTCTGCCACTACAATTTTATACACAGGTCTTTTTTTTGTTCCACCCCTAGATAATCTTAGTTTTAACATTTTGTCTCCTTTTTTATTTTAATTGATTAAAAAGCTCTGGAGGTATTCCTTTGTCAGTCATACCTTTCACGTTGCCTTTTGACATCTTCTTCATCATTTCAGACATCATTTTAAATTGCTTTAACAATTTATTGATAGTGGCTACATCTGTACCAGAGCCATTAGCAATTCTTTTTTTTCTGGAACCATCAATTATTTTTGGGTTCTCTCTTTCTTTTTTTGTCATAGATAAAATTATAGATTCATTTTGCGTTACTGTTTTTTCATCCACTCCAGCTTGATCCATTTGTGATTTTATTTTAGAAACTCCAGGCAAGAAAGACATAACTCCTTCTACACCACCCATTTTTTTCATTTGTCTCAATTGAGTTAAATAATCCTCCATTGAAAAGTTTCCTTTTTTTAAATTTTCTTCTGTTTTTTTTATATTTTCTTCACTAATGTTTTGAGCTGCTTTTTCTACTAAAGAAACAATATCTCCCATACCAAGAATTCTGTTTGCAATTCTATCGGGGTGAAAAACTTCTAAATTATCTATTTTTTCTCCAATTCCTAAGAATTTAATTGGAACCTTTGAAACATATTTCATGCTTACTGCAGCTCCACCTCTGGCATCACCATCTGCCCTAGTTAAAATTATTCCTGTAAGATTAATTGTGTTTTTAAACTCTTTTGCAACCTCCGCTGCTACTTGACCTGTTAAAGAATCTGCAACTAAAAAATTTTCAGTAGGACTAATAATGCTTTCAATTTGTTTGATTTCGCTCATCATTTGAAGATCGATTTGAGTTCGGCCAGCAGTATCGAATAAAATAATATCTGCTCCATTAAGATTAGCTGCACTTATTGCTCTTTTACAGATGTCGGATGGAAGTTGTCCATCAATTACTGGTAATGTGAGAATATTGTTTTGTTCACCTAAAAACTTTAATTGTTCTTGTGCAGCTGGCCTATAAACGTCTAGGCTAACCATCATTATTTTCTTTTTTTTATTTTTTTCTAAATATTTTGCTATTTTTGCAGTCGTAGTAGTTTTTCCTGATCCCTGTAAACCAACTAACATCATTGAGACAGGAGGAACTGCATTTAAATTGACATCATAACTAGTATCTCCAAGAAGATTTACAAGCTCATCATAAACAATTTTAACCATCATCTGGCCTGGTGATGTTGATCTAATTATTTCTTCACCTAAAGCTTTAGGTTTTAGTTTTTCAATAAATTCTTTTACAACAGGCAAAGATACATCAGCCTCTAATAGAGCCTGCCTTATATTTCTTAAACCCTTATCTACCTGTTTTTCATCAAGAGATGGTGCTTTTTTTAAAGAAGAAAAAATTTCTTCAAATTTATTTGTCAAATTTTCAAACATAATTTCGTCCAGCAGCAACCGCACTAGTGGGCGAACCCTCGCTGACTAGTGTCGATCTCTTTGTTTCCAAAGACATCGCAAATTGCTGATTTTGCGGAAACGAGAGCAAATTATAATAGAGGTTCAAAAAGTCAATAAATAAGTTAAGTATTAATTATATGGAATTCAAAGCTTATAAAATGGACGGTCTTGGTAATGATTTTGTAATCATTGATCAAAGAATAGAAAATATTCAATTATCAAAAGATCAAATAGTCAAAATATGTGATCGAAATTTCATTGGATGTGATCAACTAATATTTATTAAAAAGAATGATAAACTTGATGCAAACTTAGAGTTTTACAATTCTGATGGTAGTTTTTCTGGAGCTTGTGGAAATGGAACAAGATGTGTGGCCTATTTACTTTCAAAAGAAAAAAATAAAAGTTCGATCGATGTTCAAACATCATCTGGAATACTAAATTCTAAAATATTAAAAGATAAATTAGTTGAAACAGAAATTGGTATGCCAAAAACAAAATGGAATGAAATACCTTTGAATAAAGAATTGAATACTAAAAACCTTAATTTTAAAATTTTAGATAAAAAAAATAATGAATTTATTGGTGGTATAGCAATTAATGTTGGTAATCCTCATATAATTTTCTTTGTAAAAAATATTGATGATTTTGATTTAAAGAAAATTGGACCTGAAATAGAAAATAATAATCTTTTTCCTGAAAAATGTAACGTAACTCTTGCCAACGTAATTAATGAAAATTTAATTAGAATAAAAGTTTGGGAAAGAGGGGCTGGACTAACTAAAGCGTGCGGAACTGCTGCATGTGCAGCTGCGTATGCGGGTAAAATAAATGGACTAGTAAAATCTAAAACCGATATAGAATTTGAATTAGGTAAGCTTTCAATTTTTATTGATGATAAAGATAGTATCCATATGAAAGGACTAGTTTCGGATATAAAAAATTTAGAAATAAAAATTTAATGGGAATATTTGAAAAATTTAAATTAGGTTTCAAGAAAAGTGCATCTACGTTTGCTTCTGGTCTAAAGGACATCATTGTTAAAAAAGAAATTGATGATGAAACTTTAAATAAAATTGAAGATTATCTAATTCAGTCTGATGTTGGTACTGGTGCTGCATCAGAAATTAAAGATGTTATTGCACAGGAGAAAATTGATCCTAAAAAAAATATTATGGATGAAGTAAATACAATTCTTAAAAATTATATTATTACTGTAATGAAACCTTTAGAAAATGAAAATTTTTTTAAAAATAGGAATGAATTGAGAGCAATACTTATTTCTGGAGTTAATGGCGTTGGTAAAACAACAACCATCGGTAAATTAGGTAAAATTCTAAAATCTAATGGAAGTAAAGTTGTGTTTTCCGCATGTGATACCTTTAGAGCAGCCGCTATCGAACAATTAGAAAATTGGGCTAAAAAAATAGATGTTATGATAATTAAATCTAATCAGAAATCTGATCCGGCTTCAGTTGCTTATAAAGCTATAGAGTATGCTATAACAAATAAATTTAACTATGTATTAATTGATACGGCCGGCAGGTTACAAAATAAGAAAAACTTAATGGACGAATATAGAAAGATTGCAAATGTAACAAAAAAAATTGACCCAAACGCACCTCATGAAGTTATATTGGTTCTAGATGCAACATCAGGTCAAAATATAATTAACCAAGTAGAAGAGTTTAATAAAATTATTCCTATTACAGGTTTAATAATGACAAAGTTAGATGGAACAGCTAAAGGCGGAATCCTTATTGCTTTAGCTAAAAAATATAAATTACCAATAATTGCGTTAGGACTTGGTGAAAAAGAAGACGATTTACAAATATTTAATGCAGAAAAATTTGCTAATGCATTTATCCAATCTAATTAATTAGATTATTCGAAATCAATGGCTTAATATAAGAACAATTATAATTTTCATTCAAATCAAAATATCCACACTTTTTTGCTATCGAAGAAATTATAAAATCTAATTTTCCGTTATTGTCATAAAGTTGAAGATTTTTTTTTGAGATATTAAATTTTAGATTTTTGTTTACGTTTTTAATAGCACTTATCATTATCAGAGTATTATTGTCTTTTAACAAATAATAAGCAAAATCCTCTGGAAAAACAGGAAAGTCATAATGTTTTAATATTCTTTTTGCTTTTGAGGGAAACCAATCATAAGAAATCAAAGGTGAATCAACCTTTGTTTTGTGGTCATAAATATAAAGATCTTGAGGATAGTCATTTATATAATTAAAATCTTCTCCTCTTGCTAAAATAGCCTTTTTTCTTGTTTTAAAATATAAAGTAAAACTTTTATTATAAGACTCCATTTTTCCTATAAAAAATATATCATCAATATCTTTTGAAAAGCTTGTTTTTGTCAAAAATAATAACAAGGCTATAGCAAAGAATAATCTCATAAAGCTATAATTTAAAAAAATTTTGTAAATAATTTGTTTAAATTATGTATAAAATATGATTATAAAATTTAATGAAAAAACTTTTTAATTTTGCTCTTTATGATTTTGCAAATTCTGCTTTTACAACAATTATAATTACTTTTATTTTTGCAACATATTTTGCAAAACAAATAGCTCCTAATCCTATTTTAGGACAATCTTACTGGGGGTGGGCTATTGGAATTACAGGGATATTAGTTGCTTTAATTGGGCCACTATTAGGGAGTTTTGCTGACAAAAAAAATTGTACAGGATTATTTATTAAATTATTTACAATAATTTGTATTATTTTAACGTCATTTTTATGGTTTTCAAAACCATCAGAAAAATACCTGTTTTATACATTAATAATCGTTGGTCTGGCGAATTTTTTTTATGAATTAAGCATAATTTTTTATAATTCAATTTTAAAAAAAATTTCAAGTTCCAAAAATTTAGGAAAATCTTCAGGTTTTGGATTCGCTTTAGGATATATAGGTGGGATATTAATTTTAATTGTTTGTATAAAAATTTTTATAGATAACGATACTTTACCATTTGGACTTACAAAAGAAAATTCTGAAAATATAAGAGCAACATCAATAGTAGTTGCTTTGTGGTACCTAATTTTTTCAATACCTTTTTTATTTTCTTTAAAAAAAGAAATTAAAAATAAAATAGACAGATCGTCAAATAGTATAAAAAAAATCAAAAATTTAATTTGGAATAAAGGATTAAATAACCTTGGAAAATTTTTAATAGCAAGAATGCTTTATGCGGATGGATTAAACGCAATAATAATTATGGGTGGAATATTTGCTGTAGGAGTATTTAATCTAGAAATTAAAGATTTATTAATATTGTCAGTATTGATGAATATCACAGCTTTTATAGGAGCAATAGTAGGTGGTTATGCAAATGACAAGTTTACTTCAAAATCTGTAATTATTTTATCTTTAGTAGGTTTGATTGTTTCTTCGGCAATAATTCTTTTTATTAAAGCAAAAATATTTTTTTTAATTTTTGCATCAATAAATGGTCTTTTTATTGGACCAATTCAATCTGCGAGTAGAGTATTTATTACAAAATCAATAGACAAAAACAACCAAGCGTCCGGTTTTGGATTATTTGCCTTATCGGGAAAATTAACTTCTTTTATTGGTCCACTACTAGTTAGTACGGTTACTTTTATTTCAAATAGTCAAAGAATTGGTTTTTCTTCTGCAATATTTCTTCTTTTGTTAGGATTAATAATTCTAATTAATGTTAGAAAAATTTAATTTAAATTTTTTAGAAATAAATGTATTTCATTAACCAAATTTTCGTCAAAATTCATCATATGATCATCATGATTAGTAAAATATTTAAATTTTGGTTCATTAGCTAAATCATAAATTTTTTTTCCCATATAAAAAGGTACAATCTTATCTTCTTTACCGTGCATAACTAATACTGGCGATTTAACATTTCTAATTTTATTTTTGTTTACATATTTGTCTTTCAAAAGTAATTTTACTGGAAGATAAGGATAATGTTTTTGTCCAATATCTATCATTGATGTAAAGGGTGCTTCTAAAATAATACCAGCAAAATCTCTGTTTTGACCGACTTCAATAGCAACAGATGTGCCAAGAGACTCTCCATATAAAACAATCTTGTCATCTGTTATTCCTTTTGAATTTAACCAATTTAATGCACTTTTAGCATCTTGATACAGTCCAAATTCAGATGGTTTTCCACTGCTACCGCTATAACCTCTCCAAGCGATAATTAAAAAATTTACATCTAAATTTCCTAAAAAATTAAGTTTATAAATTCTATCACCTAATGTACCTGCATTGCCATGAAAGAAAAGAATAGTTTTTTTTTTTAGATCTTTTAGATGAAACCATCCCTTTAAATTAATATTATCTTTAGTTTTTATATTTATATTTTCAAAACTGTGGATTAATCCATCACTTATTATTTGACTATTAATATTAGGATAATATAGAAGTTTTCTTTGAAATACATACATTATCAAAGTTACAATCAAATATGTAAAAAAAATTAATCCAATTATATAAAATAAAAACATTTTCTTTTTTTCTTTAAACATGAAATTTTATTAAATACATTATAAAATTAAATGAAAAATTATAAATCTAAAAAACAAGAAGATGTCAAAAGTTCGGACGGTTTAGCGGCAACTTCACATCCATTAGCTACTTTAGAAGCCATTTCTATCCTTAATAAGGGAGGCAATGCTGTTGATGCAGCAATAGCTGCGTCAGCCGTGCTTTCGGTTGTAGAACCAAATGCTACAGGAATAGGAGGAGATTGTTTTGCAATAATTTCAATGAATGGAAAAAAGCCTGTTTCTTACAATGGATCAGGTATTGCACCTGAAAAAGCAAAAGTAGATTTTTTTATAAAAAATAAAATCAATAAAATTGGTTTAGATAGCCCTCATTCAGTAACAGTTCCTGGTGCAGTTCATGCTTGGTCAACAATTCATAACGATTACGGAAAGTTAGAATTTGAACAATTATTTTTAAAAGCAATAGAATGTGCTCGTGATGGTTTTAATGTTACAGAAAAAGTTTCTAATAGTTGGAAAAAAAATCAATTAAAATTAAGTAAAAATAAAAATACAAAGAAAATATTTTTAAATAATGGAAACCCATACAAATTATCTGAAAAATTTAAAAATATAAAATTGGCAGATACTTTAGAAAAAATTAGTAAAAAGGGTGCAAATGAGTTTTATAATGGCAATATTGCTAATGACATTGTAACATCTCTTAATGAACTTGGTAGTTTACATACTTTAGAAGATTTTGAAAAACAAAAAACCATCAAGAATGATACTATTAATTGTAAATATAAAGATATTATAATTCATCAATGTCCACCTAATGGTCCAGGAATTACAGTTTTATTCATGATGAAAATGATAGAAAAATTAAAGATTGAAAATTATAAAGCCAATAGTGCTGAGAGATTCCATATAGAAGCTGAAGTAACAAAATTAGCTTACCAATTAAGAGAAAAAAATATTGGCGATCCAAATTTTATAGATATGGATCTTAAAAAATTATTATCTCATTCAGATATTGAAGAAACTGTAAAAAAAATATCCATAAATAAATGCTATGATGTTGGAAATTTAAATATACCTGCCCATCCTGAAACAGTTTACTTAACAGTAGTAGATAAAGATTTTAATGCTGTATCAATAATCAATTCTATTTGTTATGTCTTTGGAAGTGGTATCACATCAAATAATACTGGAATATTATTTCAAAATAGAGGGACAAATTTTAGAATAGAACAAAATCATCCAAATTGTATTGATGGATTAAAAAGACCATTACACACAATTATTCCAGGTATGGTTTTTAATAATTATAAACCAATTTTATCTTATGGTATTATGGGTGGACAATATCAACCAGTTGGTCAAGTTCATGTATTAAATAACATTTTTGATTACGATATGACTCCTCAGGAAGCTATCTCTTTCCCAAGAGCTTTTCATTTTAACAATATTTATCAACTCGAGTCCGGAATTAGTAAAAGAACTGAAAACGATCTTAAAAAAAAGGGA
>Ga0208568_1000014_pt1 | contig 103024 bp, 92 predicted proteins | sample DeeseametaMP2969_FD_184165 | JGI IMG/M metagenome (GOLD analysis project Ga0208568, IMG submission 184165) | Marine microbial communities from the Deep Atlantic Ocean - MP2969 (SPAdes) | ecosystem: Environmental > Aquatic > Marine > Oceanic | place: South of Funchal, North Atlantic Ocean... | reverse complement strand
TGCCAAGAGATTGGGGCTTATTTTTTTGCCCAGTTTATTTGCCACGAAACCACAGCCTCCCCCTTCATCTACCGGTTTCAATAATGGATCTCCTCAGCGACCGCTGAGGTTTTTTTGTGGATGATCCATTGCACCGCCAAAACAAACCAGGAGATTCATGAGCAAGCTATTCTCGCCGATCGCCGTCCGGGGCGAAGAGATCCCCAACCTCCTATTCGTGGCGCCGATGTGCCAATACTCCTCAGAAACTGAAGACGGGCGTTGCACCGGCCGGCACACCGTCCATTACGGAACCCGCGCCGTGGGCGGAGCTGGACTGGTCATGCTGGAAGCATCGTCGGTCTCGCCCAACGGCCGCATAACCCCCTGGGACCTCGGCTTGTGGGACGAGGGCCATGGCCGCCATGGGTCCGGTGGTCGACGCCATCGTCAGCAACGGCGCGACTCCGGCGATACAACTGGCCCATGCCGGCCGCAAGGCCTCCCACACCCAACCTTGGGAAGGCGGCAAGATGTTGGCGGCCAGCGACGGCGGATGGGAAACCATCGCGCCAAGCCCCATCAGCTTCCAGGAAGACTGGGATGTCCCACGCGAAATGACTCTGGATGACATCGGGCAGGTCGTGGACGACTTTGCCAGTTCCGCCAAGTTGGCCGTAAAGGCCGGCATGAAGGTCATCGAACTGCACCTGGCCCACAGCTACCTCGCCTGCGAGTTCCTCTCACCCCTTTCCAATCACCCGGAAGACGACTACGGCGGTTCCCTCGAAAACCGGGCCCGCTTCCCGCTGGAAGTCACCGAAGCGGTGCGAAATGCCATCCCCGACTCCATGCCCTTGTTCGTCAGGGTGTCGGCCACGGAGTACATGGACAACGACTGGGGCGTGGACGAATGCGTGGAGTTCAGCCGCTGGCTCAAGAACGAAGGGGTAGACCTGATCGACTGTTCGTCGGGAGGAAACTCATCTACCCAGACGCTGACGCCGTTCCCCGGCTACCAGGTCCAGTTCTCGGCCCGCATCCGCAGCGAAGCAGAGGTCGCCACCGGGGCGGTCGGTCTGATCACCGAGGCGGCCCAGGCCGAGAAGATCTTGGATGACGGCGAGGCCGACGTGGTCCTACTGGCTCGGGAACTGCTTCGGAACCCGTACTGGCCGATCCACGCGCAGACCGAATTGGACGGGGAGGCGACTTGGCCGTCGCCTTACAAACGGGTTGCTGAATTGCGCAATTACCCAGCGCCGCCTCGTTAGCGGTTTGCGGGTGCAACGGGGTTGCATCGAATAAGGACGAGCCCTTATTCTTCGTCCCGACGCATCGGGACTAGCTCACAATGACAGAGCCAAGACGGCAGTTGCCCAATGCCATTCCACCCCTTTGTCATTCCGAGCGAAGCGAGGAATCTCGTTGCCGGTGGAAGACCAACTGCTGGTTCCGCAAACGATACCAACCTTGAAGTAAAGCAAAGAGATTCTTCGCCGCTGCGGCTGGCTCAGAATGACAGTGCTGAGGAGTGAACAAAGGTCTGGACCAACTACGCTTCCCATTCCTCGAGACGCCGCTCCAGCTCCGACTGAGTCTGGATGTGCTGTTCCCCAAGGCGGGTCATCTCCTTGAAGTCCTGGCTGACGGTGGCTTTCTGAAGCTGAGTTTCAATCTCTTTCAGCCGGTCTTCCAGCTCCACTATGACCTGTTCCATGTTGATTACGGGCGCCACCGGGTTCCGGCGTTTCGGGCCTGAGAGCTTGACGGGCTGCAGGCGCGGGGCTGGCTTTTCTCTCTCCTGAAGCCGGGCCGCCGCCGCAGCGGCTTCGGCCTCCCGTTGAGCGTCGGACCATTCCTCGAATGTTCCTGGGAAGACGGTGACCTTGCCATCCGCCGTGATCAACAAAGATTCGGCGAGCAGCGAGACCAGGTGCCGGTCATGGGACACCAGCAAAATGGTGCCCGGATAGCTCAGCAAGACCTGCTCCAACGCCTCCCTGCTGGGGATATCGAAATGGGTGGTGGGCTCGTCCAGCACCAGCAGATTGGGTTCGGTGATCAAGAGCCGAGCCAACGCCAGCCGGCTCTTCTCGCCTCCACTACAGTCGCCCACCTGCCGGAATACGTCTTCGCCTTGAAACAGGAACCGGGCCAGATAGGACCGTGCCTGCTCGAAGGGCATGTTCTTGATCTCCAAGAACGATTCCAAGACGGTCTGTTCGTCCTCCAGGGAATCCATCCCCTGGCTGTAGTAGCCGACTTTGACGCTCTGGCCCAGGGCTACCGAGCCGTTCAGAGGCGGGATATCACCAAGAACGGTCTTGATGAAGGTGGTCTTGCCGGTGCCGTTGTCGCCGATCACCGCGGTCCGGGAGCCCCGTGACAGTTTCAGGTCGGGGACAGTCAGCAGTTGTGTAGACTCGCCGCCCTCGATGTATCCGACTTTTAGGTCATGGGTGCTCAGCACCACCTGCCCGGTCCGGCTGGCGGCTGCCGACGATATCGATATAGAGCGGTCTACATCCGGACGGTCGATACGCTCCAATCGCCCGAGTCGTGTCTCCCGGCCCTTGGCTTCCCGTGACCTCTGGCCGGCACGGTAGCGGTCGATGAACGCTTGTTCCTTGGCGATGAATTCTTGCTGCGCCTCGTATTCCTTCGCCTGCCGCACATCGCGTTCGCCTTTGATCACCCGGTACTTGGAAAAGTTCCCGGGGAAGACGTTCATGCGGCCATGGTCGATCTCCCATATCTGGGTGGCCATCTCATCCAGGAAATAACGGTCGTGGGAGACCACCACCACTGCAGGCGCGAAGTGGGTCAGGTAGCGTTCCAACCAGGTGACACCCTTGAGGTCCAGGTAGTTCGTGGGTTCGTCCAGCACCAGCAGGTCGGGGTTGCCCAAAAGCGCATTCGCCAGCGCCGCCCTGGTCCGCTCACCGCCGCTGGCCGAAGCCGCTGGGGAGTCCAGGGTTTCCTTGCTCAAGCCGAGGCCTTCCACCATGCGTTCAACATCACGCTGGTAGGTGTAGCCGCCCAGGGCTTCATACCGGTCCAAAAGGGCCGCGTAACGCCGTCCGGCCTCTTCTGAGTCTCCATTCGACTGCTGGGCAGCCGATTCCAGCTCCTGCTCCAATGCCATGACCTTGCTGAAAGCTTTAAGGACTTCTTCCCGCAGGGTGCCGCCGGTCTCCATCTGGGGACGCTGTGGCACGTATCCGATCTGGGTCCCGCGTGTTCGGGCCACCCGTCCCTCACTGGCGTCCTGCTGTCCCACCAACACTCTGAGAAGGGAGGTCTTGCCGCCGCCGTTGGGGCCGACGATGCCGATGCGTGCCCTCTCGTTGATGTCCAAGTCGACGCCCGAAAAGATGATGTCGGCGCCGTAATGGACGGCCAGATCAGAGGTGGAAACCAGAGGCATGAGGTCGGCGGAACTCCAGCGGCAAGTTGGTATCAACTAACTATAACTGAATCCTGAAGCCGAAGAGGCGCTTGCTGCTATCTTGGAGCGTCAAAGGCCGTGGTAGACTTCCGGCGTGGACGGCGTGTATCCGGTCATCTTTCCAACCCGTCAAATCCGGTGAATCCCTTTTCAAGGAAGGGACCCAACATCCTACCCCCGAGCGCGCCAGAGTGACGAAAAAAAGAAAGCCCCGATTCAGGATGGGCTACATCGTCAGCCGGGTCCACCGGTGGCTGTATGTCTTGCTCAAAGGCCGTTTTGTGTCCGGGCGGGGCGGCGCCAGCTTTTTACTTCTCAGCACCAAAGGCCGGATCTCCCAACGGATGAGGTCGGTGCCCCTGCTGTACCTGATATACAACGGCGACCCTTGTGTCATAGCTTCAAAGGGAGGGAGCCATCTGGCGCCTGACTGGCTGCTGAACATTCGGGACGACCCAGGAGTCCTGGTGCAGATCGGCGGTGTCAGTCAGAACGGGTCCGCGCGAATCGCGTCCGAGGAGGAGCGCGCCGAGCTTTGGCCGAGATTCGTTGCATCTTATCCGGGTTACGAGGGCTACCAAGCCCACACCACTCGGCAGTTTCCCATCGTCATAATCAACCGCCCGGGCGGCTAGCCACCATGTTCGGCAACGGCTCCAAGATGTATACTAGCCCCACGATTCAGCATTCAGAATAAGCAGGTAGGAGGGACCCATGTCGACCGAAACTCAGAGTCAGACTTCGGTGAAATCCCAGCCGCTGGTCAAGATCACGGAGATGGACCATATCGTGCTTCGCAACAAGGACGTGGAGGTTTCGCTCCGGTTCTACACGGAAGTATTGGGCCTCAAGGCCGAGCGTGTGGAGGAATGGCAGGCCGGGGATGTCCGGTTCCCCTCCGCCAGGATCAATGCCGACACCATCATCGATTTCTTCGGCTCCGACCAAGAGCCCATCACCAAGGATGGCATCAAGAACCAGGACCACTTCTGCATGGTCATCGAACCTACGGACATGGAAGCACTGAAGACGAAATTCGAGGCCATGGGCGTGGAGATTCAGGCCGGTCCCGGCAAGCGCTGGGGCTCCCACGGAGATGGCATCTCCCTCTACATCTACGACCCGGACGACAACGTGGTGGAGCTTCGCCACTACTAGGACTCATCGACGTTGCACGGACGTTGACTAGATTCTCGAAGAGTGGCCAATCGCAAGTTGATCGGCCACTCTTGTCTTGGGCGGTGTAAGGGCGGATGACACAAGGCTGGACCATTCCGGATTACAACATCAGGGAAAGCAGGCGGGCGAGGCGGATGACGATTAAGGTTTCGTCTTGGACGGGGCTGGAGGTGGTGGTACCCGTGGGCTTCAACCGGAGTCATATCGCGGAGTTCATCCAGTCCAAATCCCGTTGGATCAAAAACGCCCTCGAAAGGTCTCACCCTGTCGAGGAACTGAAACGCCCGGAGTCTGTCCAACTCGGGTTGCTGAACGCCATCTGGAGTGTGGGGTATTGCCCTTCTTCGGAAAACCGTGTGAGCGTGTTGGAACAACCAGGTAATGTGCTGCTACTGACCGGCCCCGTGAGAAGGCCAGCGACGGTTGCGGTGGCGCTGAACCAATGGCTCCAGAAGCGGGCGGCAAGGGTATTGAAACCCTGGCTGGGCCGGTTGGGCGCAGAGCTGTCTCTACCCTTCAGCCGGGTCTCTGTGCGGCGGCAGAAAACGAAATGGGGAAGTTGCTCCGCCGAGAAATCCATCAGCCTGAACCGGAACCTGCTCTTTCTGCCAGAACCGTTGGCCCGGTATGTATTGGTCCATGAGCTATGCCACTGCCGCCAACTGGACCATTCCGAGAAGTTCTGGGACTTCTTGGAGACCTTCGAGCCCAATGCTCGTCAGACCGCCGCCAAAGTCAGAGAGGCGTCGGAATCGGTGCCTCGCTGGGCAATGGTGTAGTTCCGCCCTGCTAGAAGCGTCGGAGTTTTGGCGCGATCAGGGCGAGCACGAGCATCATCGCTATGCCAAACAAACCCGAGAGCACCGCCGAGGCCGGCGCCCCAAGCGCCCCAGCAACTGCCCCGGCGCCGAGGCTGCCAAAGGCGTGGGCGTAGATTGCCAGGGTCCTCAGCCCCATCAGTCGGCCGCGGAACTCGGGGCGTCCGGTCTTCATTAAAACCGTGAGCACCAACACGAGGCTCGACGAGAACATCATCCCCGTGACCACCAAGATTCCCACCGACAAGTAAAAGTTCGTCGAGAGAGCGAACAAGATCATGGTGGAGTGCCAACCCATAACCGCCAGGATGCAGAACATTCCGGTGTGCTTCAGGTTGGGTATGGACGCCCAGAACATGGACCCGGCGAGACCACCGATGCCGAAGGATGAGATGAGTATGCCGAGCCCAACGGAGTCGCGGTCCAAGATGTCCTTGGCGAATATGGGCACCAGCGTGGTGTGGAATGAGAACCCTGTTATGTTGAAGATGACGGCCACCAGCAGCACCGACCAGAGCAACTGCTCGCCTTTCACGTATCTCAACCCCTGGGCCACCAGCGTAAACACCGACTCTCCTTTCTGAGTCTCACTCACCCGCGTGACGCCCATCAAGAAAGTGGCCAAGCCGCTGGCGATATACAGCGACGCCACCAGCACGTAGGCGCCCTCCGGGCCGGAGACGCGAAACATCAATCCCCCGAGGACCGGGCCGACGATCAATGCGATATTGCCGGCGGCGCTGATCAGCGCAACGGCGTTCGGAATCCGGTCGGTCGGTACGCTATCCACCGCCAAGGACTGGGCCGTCGGCATCTGGAATATTCGGGCCAGTCCTCCGCCCATTGTGATGACGAAGATGTGCCAGACCTCGATCAGTCCACTGACGATCAACACGAGCATGACCAAAGCTAGGGAAGCCAAGATCGCCTGAATGATGATCATCAAGGTCCGCCGGGGAAGTAGATCAGCGGTGGCGCCGGCGAACAGGGCTAGAAAATTGAACCCCATCCGGGCCGCCGCAGTTAAGCCGACCAGAAACGGCGAATCCGTGACGTTGAGGACATACCAGACAACCACGATCATCTCCATCTGGGACCCCATCTGGGAAATGGAGATCGCCGACCATATGAGGCCAAAGTTGCGCTGACGGAGTATGGAGATGGGCCCGGCTGCCCGGCTTAGGTTTGAGATCACTGGTTAATGGAGAACCAAGCGGGAGACATGGAGGAATCGAGACCGCCTTTTGAGATGATGCCGTTCGGGGCCGGTCGCGACGGAAAGTTCGGGGAACGCAGACCGTGTCGCCGAATCGGGCCTCAAAAAGGGTACCGCGCCTGCCTGGGCCTGTCCAATCAAACCGGGCACGAATTAAAGGGTCTCCCATGAGCCAGGGGTCGGTTGACGGCGCCTTTAAGCGATAATACGATGTCTCTCCACTGAAACGATGGACGATCCGCAAAAGCCAAATCTTAGGAATGTTGATGACTTTCGAACCTGTGGTCTTGGAAGTCAAGTACGTTCGCCTTGAACCCCTTGGCGAGCAACACAAAGAGGGCGTCTGCCGGGCGATATCGGACGGCGAACTATGGAAAATATTCGTGACCATCGTTCCCCATCCGGACGATATCGACCAATTCTTGGCTAATGCCAAAAGCGCCCACGAGCGTGGCGAAGGCCTAGCCTTTGCCACCATCGCCAAAGATAGTAACGGCCAAGTCGCCGGCTCAACTCGATTCATGGCAGCCAACCTGGCTAACCAGCGCGTCGAGATCGGCTTCACCTTCCTCGGCAAAACCTGGCAGAGCTCGCCGATCAACACTGAGGCCAAACTGCTGATGCTCACCCACGCCTTCGAAACCTAGGGGTTGAACCGGGTAGAGTTTATGACCGATTACCTGAACACAACCTCACGCCAAGCGATACTGCGTCTCGGGGCCAAGGAAGAGGGCGTGTTGCGGAACCACATGGTGATGCCCAACGGGCGGGTAAGGGACTCTGTGGTCTTCAGCATCATTAAGAATGAATGGCCTGGGGTAAAGCAGAAACTGGAGTACAAGCTGGGGTAGGGTCGATGGAGGTCAGGACGTCGGGTGGTCCAACCGTCCCAGAACGCCCGTGCAGACCGAACAGCATTTGCGGCAAAAGGGCGGGTTGGAAACCCGCACCTACGCTCCCATTCGTCATTCTGGCGAAGGCCAGAATCCAGAAAAACCTGCCTGATTCATTGAAAATTTGACCGCCAAAGCCTGTCCTGCAGAGCCGCTCCTTCGCCAGTTCAAGTCCTGTGCCAATTTGACTTGCCTGGTTTCCAGCCTTCGCTGGAATGACGGTGGGGGGCGTAATGGATCATCTAATGCTTACGCCCCTCCCGGCATGACCTCTTCAACGAAGTATCTTATGGAGCGCATGGCGTATTTGTGGGGGATGTTGCCCCATGCGAAGACGCTGATGAAGTAGTTGATTCCTGATTCTTCAATGGCCCGCCAGACCTGTTCTTTAACGGTCTGTGGCGACCCGGCGATGATCTTCTCGTCGGCCAGCAGGGCGTCGAAATCGTACAGCCATTTAAGGTTGTCGGAGTTTCCGACGTTCCACAGGTAGTTGATGTTGTCGCACCACGCCTTCCAAGCGGTCCGGGCCTCGGCAACGGCCTCAGCGTCCGTGGGCGCGATGTAGATGTGGCGGGTCTGGCCTTGCTTCGGTTCGGACGCGCCATCGTTGATCCGGCCCGAATCTCCTTTGTGCTTGTCCCATACCTCTTGATACAGGTCGAAATGCTGTTTGGTGGCAGCGTTGGTGTCGAAGATATGGCTGGTGTGGATGCCGTTCTTGGCCATCCATGGCACGGTCTCGATATTTCCGCTGGCGTACCAGATGGGCGGGTGGGGCTGTTGGTAAGGCCTGATCCAGAATTTGATGTCCTTATAGGTGTAAAACTCGCCTTCGTGGTCCAGCGTCTCATCGTTCAAGCCCTTAAGAAGCACCGTCAAGGCCTCGTCGAACCTGGCCCGCCCTTCTTCCGGATCGACTCCGAACCGGGCGACCTCGTAGGGGACGATGCCCCGGCCCACGCCCAATTCCAGGCGGCCGTGGCTCAGGTGGTCCAGCATGCAGACCTCTTGGATCAAGCGCAGCGGGTTGTATAGAGGCAGCAGATACACCAAGGGACCCATGCGGATGCGGGAGGTCCGTTGGGCAACGGCCGAGAGATACATCCCGGGAGAATTGGCAATACTCAGAGGCGTGGTGTGGTGCTCGGCCACGTGGTAGCAGAAGAAGTCCTGCTGGTCGGCGTATTCCACAAGACTAAGCCGGTCATCGAATATCTGAGACGGCGAGTTCTCATCCCACTCTACCCAGTCGAAGATACCCCAGTGGATGTCCTTGCCGTCCTTGGTCTTGCTAGTCATAAGCTACACCTCTGATCGCCGCTGAGAAAGCTTCTGTTAGGACTCGATGCCGCTGTCGAATTGAACAATTATGCCGTCGGGATCGAAGGCGAAAAACGTTCGGACATTGCCCTGTGCATCGGCGAAGGCCTCGATGCCACCGGCAATCTCGACCCCCTTGCCCACCAATTCATCGGCCAACGCGCGAAGATTCTTGACCGTGAACGACAGGTGGCTGACGCCAACCTGGTCCAGTTTGATGGGCTCGCCGTCCGCCTGGTCGCCGGGGTGACTGGTCATCACCAAGAAGGGCTCACTGCCCCAGCCGATGTGCACGGTGCGGCGGGTCTTGCGGTTGTGCTTATAGGTATGGGTTAGTCCGCCGGTGCTGGTGTCTTCGATCTCGTCCTTGGATATCTTCATTCCCAGAATGTCCCGGTAAAACGCCAGGGACTTGTCCATGTCGCTGACGCAAACTGCTATGTGAGAGATACCTGTGGCTTCCATCTCGTCATGCCTCCGTATGAAAATAATTAACGGTTCTGCCTGAGGCGCCAATCCTAATCCGGCTCCCGGTATTTGTCAAAAACCCCATGCCTGGTCAGTCGAGGAAATCCGAGTCCTTGCGCCACCTGATGTAGTCGGCTAGACCTGCCTTCAGGTCATACTTGGGCGTCCAACCAAGGTCATCGAAAAGGCGGTGTCCCGAGAGAGGGCCCCGGGAGTAATTCTCGCTTCCTGACTCCGCCGTCGCCGTGGGAGTAACAACCTGGGTACTAGGCGACAGCTCGACAACGGCGTCCAATATCTCCTGGAACGTCAGCCAGATCCCGGTGGTGAGGTTGTAGAGGCCGTGGGGCAGCGCCTGGGCATCCAGCACCGCCCGGATCCCGTCGGCGATATCCGCAACATAGATGTAGTCCCGGCCTTGGTCCATATCCTCCGCGGTAATGGGTTCTCCCCGGACCGCCCGGCCGGTCCAGTCGTAAAACACGGACATGACGGCCCGGTGGCCGGTGACCCGTTCCATAGGGCCGTAGGGCGTGCTCAGGCGCACGCTGGCGGTGGAGATTCCGTGCAGTTCGCCGTAGCGCCGCGTGATCATCTCACTGGCGAATTTGGTGATGCCATATAGGTTCTCCGGGGCCGGTGGGGTCTCTTCATTCAGCGTCTGGTCGCCGGGCAGGGCTGCTCCGTAGGCAGCCCCGGAACTGACGTAAACGAACCGGGAAACCCTTTGTGTGCGGGCCAGTTCCAGCAGATTGGCGGTGCCCTCCAAATTGATGGCGACGACGTCCCGGCTGCGCTCGATCTCCAACGCCTCTCGGTTAACCGTATAGACCGCCGCGTGAACGATCTTTTCGAGCCGATGGTTTTGGCCCAATGTTTCCACGGACTTACGGTCCACGATGTCGCCCTGAACGAAGGTAACGGTTGAGGCATCGCCGCCGAGAAAATCCTGGAGCAAATGGTCCGGCCCATTGATATCAAAACTGACCACCTGATGGCCGTTGCGGGCCAAGTCCCGAACGATGTTCGCCCCCACGAATCCCGTACCGCCGGTCACGAGTGTCACCATGGCTCGCCTCCCGAATACCACCCAGTTTGTCCGGATGCAATGCTGTTAATCTGCGCACTATCGTTTGTTCTGCGGATGTAGTCAATCAGAACTATCCCATAATCCTACCCATGGCGAGCCATTCCGAATCTGTCTGCTGGTACAATACCGGCGTGACGACACTCCTGGAAGCTAAATCTCTGACCAAACATTATGGTCGGATTATCGCTCTGGACTCTGTGGACTTCGAGGTGCAGTAAGGGATCACCGGACTACTTGGACCCAACGGCGCAGGCAAGAGCACGGCCATCAAGCTCTTCTTGGGTCTGCTCAAACCAACGTCTGGCTCCGCCGAGGTGCTGGGCGAGTTGCCCTACGAATCGGTGGACATTCGGGCCCGCCTGGGCTACATGCCCGAACACGACTGCCTGCCCACCGCCATCACGGCCTCCGAGTTCCTGACCCACATGGTCCAGGTGAGCGGCATCCCTCCATCTCAGGCCCGCACCCGCGCGGCAGACATACTGCGGCACGTTGGCCTGGAAGAAGAACGCTACCGTCCCATCGGGCAGTACTCCACCGGTATGAAACAACGGGTCAAGCTGGCCCAATCGCTGGCCCACGACCCGGTCATCGTGCTGCTAGACGAGCCCACGGCCGGCCTAGACCCCAGTGGCCGCGAGGACATGCTGCGGCTGATCCGGCGCACCGGACACGAGTTCGGCATCAGCATCATCCTATCTTCCCACCTTATGGGGGACGTGGAGAGCACCTGCGACCGGATCATCGTTCTGGAGGGCGGCCACGTCACCGAGCAGGGCGCCGTCTCTCAATTCACCCAGGAAACAGAAACCGTCTTGATCGATGTGGACGGCAACCGGGAGGAGTTGATCACAGCCCTGGCCGCCCGAGGGGTGACCGCCGTGTCCGACGGCGTGTCTTTGGCGGTTGAATTGGACAGCGAAGAACAATACGACGCCATCCGTGACGCTCTGGTGGAGACCAACGCGCGCCTGCGCCGGATGTCGCCCCGCCGGCATCAGTTGACCGATATTTTCCGGAACGAAGGGCCATGACTCAGCGGACCGGCGAGCTATTCGACCTGGGATATCAGCATTACGACGGCCCCCGCGAAGGCCGCATGCGGGCCAGGAAGGCCGTGTTCTTCGACGGGTTCCGGACCACCCTGGGACTGGGGCGAGGCGCCGGGGCAAAAGTGCTCCCCATGCTGCTGTTCGGCGCGGCCATGGCCCCAGCCATCATCATTGCGTTGATCGTTTCGTTAACCAATGACCTAATTGACCTCCCCGGCCACCCTGAGTACTATCAGGTCGTCTCCATAGTCCTGCTGATCTTCACCGCGATCATCGCCCCTGAACTGTTGTGCGCCGACCGGCGGAACGGCGTGATCAGCCTCTACCTTGTCAGGCCTTTAAGCATCACCGACTACGTGGCCGCGCGGTGGCTGGCCTTCTTCGCCATCACTTTGCTGTTGGTTTATTCCGGTCAGATCGTATTGCTGGCGGGCCTTATTCTGTCCGCTTCGGACCCGGTGGACTACATCCGCGACAACTGGTAGGACGTGCCCCGGATCCTTGCGGCCGGGTTCGTGTTGGCGGCCTTCATCACAACCCTGCCATTGGCGGTTGCGGCATTCACCGACCGCCGGGCTCTGGCCGCTGCGTTCGTGATTGGATTATTCATCATCTCCAGCGCGGCAGGCGGCATCCTCACCGGATGCCACGAAGGCCGCGAACACCAAGGCGACTCTGAATGTGAGGCGATCACCGGCGACGCCGCCAAATGGCTGGGGTTGGTGGATGTGAGCCGGGTCCCAACCAACATCAACAACATGATCTTTGACGATGAGGACGGAGACCGGCGCTCCAGAATTGTCTCAGAATTGCCTCGGGTGGTGCCCATCGGCCTGTACCTCGTCATGACCGGCGGACTTGGCGCGGCGCTTTGGCTGCGCTACCGGAGGTTGACGGTATGAGCGAATCACAGGTTCCGATACAAGCTCCGACGATCAACGTCCAAGGTGTTTCCAAGTGGTTCGGCAGTGTGGTTGCGGTCAACGACGTCAGCTTTCAAGTACGGCCCGGCATCACCGGTCTGCTGGGGCCCAACGGCGCCGACAAATCCACTATCCTGCACATGATCACCGGCAAGGCCTCGGCCTCCGAGGGGGAGGTGACCGTCCTTGGTCAAGCGCCGCGAAACAACCCAGAGATCTACCGGGATATCGGAGTAATGTCGGAGCATGAAGCGGTCTATGGGTTCTACACGGGCCGCGAGTTCGTAGAATTCACCGCCCGGCTGCACGGATTAGACCCCATCGCGGCCCCGGTGGACCGGGCCATTGGCCTGTTCGGACTGGAAGACGCTCAACATTGAAAACTTGGCACGTACTCCAGGGGCATGCGGCAACGCATGCGGCTGGCGGCGGCCCTGGTGCACGACCCGCAGGTGCTGGTCTTGGACGAACCGCTGAACGGCACCGACCCGCGCCAAAGGCTGGATTTCCATGACACGATGACCAACCTTGCGGAACAGGGCCGGACCATCCTCATCTCGTCCCACATACTGGAAGAGGTCGAGACCTTGGCTTCCACCATTCTGTTGATGGTCAGCGGCAAACTGGCCGCGGCTGGAGACTTCCGGGCCATCCGGGAGAAACTGGACGAACAGGCCTACCGGGTCCGTGTGGTCACCGACTCGCCGCGCAAGATGGCCGCTGCCCTGGTAGGCACCGACGGCATCGATTCTGTGAGCATCGGCGAAGAAGGTGAGCTGACCGTGCTGAGCCGGAATGTAACGTCGCTACAGCGGTCCATCCCCCGGCTGGCCCAAGATCAGGGCATACGGCTGAAGCGGGTTGAGCCTTTGGATGACTCCTTAGAGAGCATCTTCAGCTATGTGGTTGACCGCTGATGGGCGCCATATTTGGGCTGTCCATAAGGCAATTGACGGGGCGATGGCGGGTTACGTTGATATTGCTGCTGGCGGCGTTGCCGGTGGGTCTCGCGGTCATCATCAATTTAGCAGCCGAGGGTGACGCCGCCTTCAACGAAGATTTCACCAACATCTTGCTGGACGGCCTGTTGGTCGCAGGGATCTTGCCCATCGTGACCATGGCCTTGGCGACTTCGTCCTTCGGAAATGAACTGGAAGACAAGACTCTGGGTTTTCTGGCGCTAATGCCAGTGGCCCGGTGGCGCATCGCCTTGCCCAAGGTATTGGCATCGTTGGTAATCTGCGGTCCATTGCTGGTAGCCAGTGGCGTAGTCGCCACGTTATTAGGCTTCGACGGCGAAGTTCGGCCTGCCGTGGCCGTGGCCGTCGCGCTTAGCGCCGGGGTCCTGGCCTACGCGGCCATCTTCACCTGGTTGGGCCTGGTCACGACAAGGGCCCTGCCCTTCGCCTTGGTCTATGTCTTGCTGTGGGAAGGCGTGATCAGCACCTTCATGAGCGGCGTCGACTATCTCAGCGTCCGCGGATACTCGCTGGCGATCATGAGCGGGTTGGACGAAGCCAGATTCCCCGCCTTGGAGGACCGGGTCATCGAATTGCCCGCGGCCATCGGCGGCGCGGCCATCGTAACCGTGGTATTTTATTGCTGGGCGTGCGCCGTCTGCAACGTATGGATGTGCCGTAGACCGCCCGCATTACTATATCGAGGCAGCTCAACCGAAGATGAAGATCACAGAAATCACCAGCGAAGTATTCGAATGGGACCGGCCCGGCATTTGGAACGGCGGCCACTTCTACGGGCCGGGCCGTCTGCATAAAGTAACGGTCCATACCGACGAAGGCATCACCGGCTACGGCTGGAACGGCGGCACGGCAGCCGAGCGGCCCCTGAACCTGTTCCCCGGTTATGTCGACTACTTCCGGCCTCTGGTTGTTGGCCGAGACCCGATGGAAACCCGTTCTTTGTCTCATGATCTCGGCGAGAAACTAATCAAGATCCTAGGCATCGGCGGCATCAACACTCAGGTCTTGGCCGCCATCAACATCGCCTGTTGGGACATCAAGGGCAAGGCCCTAAGCCAGTCCGTCCACCGGATGCTGGGCGGGGCGCAAGAACGCGTCCGCACCTACATCGCCGGGGGCTATTACGCCGAGGGCAAGGGACTGGAAGAACTTCAGGAAGAAGTGCGCTTCAACGTTGAAGAGATGCATGCCTCCGCAGTGAAGATCAAGATCGGCGACCCCAACGTTGGCGTGGCCGGCGACATGCGCCGGGTTGAAGCCTCCCGCAAGGCCATCGGCGACGACAACACCCTCATGGTCGACGCCAACTGCTCGCTGGACCTGGAAACGTCGCTGGAGTTCGCCCGGCAGTTACCCCAATACGACGTTTACTGGTTCGAAGAGCCCCTGCCGATCCACGATTACGAAGGCCACCGCCAGCTTGCCGAAGCCTCCAGTGTGAAGATCGCCACCGGAGAGAACGGCTACCACCTGGCCCACTTCAAGACGCTGCTGGACCACAAAGGCGCATCCATCCTGAATGTGGACGTGGGCATCGTACCCGGATACGACGTTGCCATGGATATCGCCAACCTGGCCGCCGAACGAGGCGTGTCCATCGCTCCCCACGGATGCCAGGAAATCCAATTGCCCTTGGTGGCGTCCATCCCCCACGGCGATTTTCTGGAGATCTACCCGGTGGCCGTGGACCCACTACGGGCGGAGATGTTCCAACCGTTGCTAAAACCCGATGATGACGGTTTTGTGACCGTGCCCGACACCCCTGGCATCGGCTACGAGTTGAACATGGACCTGCTTAACCGGTATCGGGTGGGATAGCTTATGGCCAGTGAGATTCGCATCCGACCTGCCACGTCAAACGATGTCGCCCTGGTGCTGCGGTTCATCAAAGGACTGGCGGAGTACGAAGGTCTGTCCAACGAGGTTGTGGCCACGGAGGCTGATCTGCGGAAGTCGTTGTTCGGACCCAAGCCCGACGCTGAAGCAGTATTTGCCTACAAAGACGCCGAGCCGGTGGGATTCGCAGTATTCTGTCAGCGATACTCCACATATCTGGGCCGCCCTGTCCTGTATCTGGAAGACATATTCGTACTGCCAGAATGGCGTGGCAGTGGCGTGGGCCGTGAGTTGATGGCCTACGGTGCAGGACTGGCCAAGGAACGGGATTTCCCGATGATGATTTGGTCGGTGCTCGACTGGAACGAGCCCGCCATCCAGTTCTACGAGAAATTGGGCGCCCGCCGCGCGGAAGGGTGGTTAACCTATCAGATCTCCGGCGAGGCGCTCGACCGATTGGACCGTCTGGCTAGATCCCCCTGAACCACTGGCTGAACCGCTCTGCCGATTCGCTGTCGCCGTCAACGGCCAGGTGCCCCGCGGCCATGGCCTCTGCCGCTGACATGCGTCCGTACATCAGCAGGGCGAAGATGTGGGTGTGGCAGCGAAACGTCACATCGGCTGTCTCCTGGGAAGACTCTTCGTAGCGAAATTTATCCCCCTCAACCACGATGTCAGCCGTCACAGGAACTGGGCTCTTCACTTCGAACCGGTAGCGCACCGGACGGTCCAGGGGCGGACCGGCCCAGAAAGCCCAGCGCAGGGACCCCGACGCGAAGGACTGCTGGATCAAGATGACCATGGACCCCAAGCTGGCAGCGGAGAGGCCTGCTTTCTCCTCGATGGCCGACCTGATGTCCCACTGGTGGAGCACGATTTCCTTGAAGCGCAGGTCCACGAAGTTTCCTGCGGGCACGATGCTGCCGGGGTGGTAGCAGGGTTTAACCTGGTCTTCCGGGCTGAGACCGGTTAGCAGGTTGATTAGAAATGTGTCTTTCTCCAGATAGGTCTCCAGCAGCTTGTCGCCCAGTCTTTCTTTGGCGGCGATGGACGACTTGGCCAGCGCGGCCGCGCTGATCGACGGATGGCCCGTACCAGCCTCCGGGCGTCCCTCCGGAGGCGATGATTCGCCCTGCAAGCCGCGGGCAACTGTGCCGGCGTAGAACTCGGAATTGCCCACCAGATGGGCGACCACGTCTCCAACCAACCACTCGTCGCAGGCGCTCTGACGGCCCCACGCGTCGGCTGGAAGGTCCTTCAGGTATTCCTGAAAGCACTCCGACTCGGCTTTATATAGCATGGCCCGTTCTTCAAACGATTCCAATTTTTCTCTCCATCACTGCGTGGCTCAGCGTAGGCTAAGTCCATTTGCAGTTTAAATTTTGGCGGTCTGGGAATCAACCGTGACAACCACATAAGCCGAACACCGGCACTACCCACGCCTGCGGCTTTCTTGGAGCGGAGTCATGTGCTTACAGTTAACGTACATGGGAATAACCGAGAGGCGAATCTATTGCAGAAACACATCAGGCGAGTCCTTTTTGCCGCGGCGGCGATCTTCATCGTGACACTGGCGGCCTGTGGCGGGGGCGCCACCAAAATCGAGAAGGACGATATCGTTTCAGATACCATCACTTCCTCCGACTCCGGCGCGGACGGCTGGAGGTCAAAGGCTTACGTCATCGATATCTTCGAGGATGTCGAATATTTCGTCCGGCTGACCAGTGAGACAGGCAGCCCCGTGGGCCTCTGGGGCTCGGTGGCTGAAGAGTACATCGTTGAGATGGACTCCGGAGAGATGGGCCGAACGGTCGCCTACATTTTCTCCGAGGGAGACCAGCATGAATTATTCATCCGCAGCCGGGAATCCGAAGTCCCAGCGACCTGCTCATTCACCTTCTGGATCATAGGTTCCTGAAGCCGCGGAAGAAGGCCCGGACCTCTTCAGCCAATAGCTGCGGTGCTTCCAGGGCCGCGAAATGGCCGCCGCTGGTCATCTCGGTCCAGCGGCGCACGTCGTAGGAGCGTTCGCCCCATTCTCTGGGGGGCTTGGAGATCTCCTGGGGGAACATGGCCATTCCGGCGGGCGCAGCCACCTTCTCGTCCCTGTTCATGGTCCACACGGCCTTCTGGTTCTCGTAATACATCCGGGTGGACGAGCTGATGGTTTGGGTCACCCAGTAGATGGTGACGATGGTTAGCAATTCATCCTTGGTGTAGCTCTTCTCAACATCGCCGCCGCAGTCACTCCAGGTGCGGTATTTCTCGACGATCCAGGCCGCCAGCCCCGCCGGGGAGTCGTTCAGCCCGTAAGCCAGGGTCTGGGGTTTGGTGCCCTGGATATGGTTGTACCCGCCCTCATCAGCGAACCATTTGTCGCGCTGGGTGATCAGTGCCTGTTCTGCATCAGTGAGCGGACTTGATCCGGGACCTAGGTAAGGCGTGGGCCTGGTGATAGAGGTCAGATGGATGCCGTAGAGGGTGTCGGCGTGGGCATAACCCAGCCGGGCGGTCACGCCGCTGCCGATGTCCCCGCCCTGGGCGGCGAATTTTGTGTAGCCCAGGTTCTGGGTCATCAGCTTGTTCCACATCCCCGCGACGCGCTGGACCTCCATGCCTCGGTCCTGGGCATGGTCTGAGAACCCGAAGCCGGGCAGCGAAGGCGCCACCACATCGAAGGAGTCTGCGGCATCTCCGCCGTGGCTGGCGGGATCGGTCAGCAACGGGATGATCTTGGTCATCTCGAAGAAGCAACTGGGCCAGCCGTGGGTGATGATCAAGGGCATGGGGTTGGGCCCTTTGCCCTTCTCGTGGATGAAGTGGATGTCCAGCCCGTCCACCTCAGATTTGAAATGGCTGAAGGCGTTCAGTTTGGCCTCCTGGGCCCGCCAATCGAACTCCGTCCGCCAATACTCGACCAGCTCTTTCACATAGCCGAGATTGCTGCCGTAGTCCCAACCGGAGTTCGGCATCTCGTCGGGCCAGCGGGTACCGGCCAGGCGTTGGCGGAGGTCGTCCAGGACGCTGTCTTCCACGTCGATGGTAAAGGGTCTGACATCCATAAAAATGCTCCTTCGGGGCGGGGGTTGGTCAATCGTTGATGCTGTAAACGCGGGCGGCGGTGTCGTGGAACAGGTTGGCCCGTTCCGTGGCCGAATAGGCCTTGGACAGCCGTTTGAACGCGTTGTACAGCACGTTGTAGGAGTAGGAGATCTTGTCCACCGGGTAGTTGCTCTCGAACATGCAACGCTCGGGGCCGAACTGCTGGATACAATGATTCATCAGCGGGCCCAGAGTTTCGGCCAGCTCCTCGGAACCCACGGGAATATCACGCTCGTCCCAGCCATAGGCGAACCGCGTCTGCCCCACGCCGCCCAACTTCATGACGATATTTGGACACTTGGCCATCAACTCGATGCCCTTTCGCCATTCAGGCAAGACATATTCATCCCGGTTAGCGTACGGTCCGACCCGGACCAGTCCGCCGATGTGGTTCAAGACGATGGTAAGTTCCGGCAAGGCCCTGGCAAAATCGTCCAGCTCAGACGCTTGGTGAAAGTAAAGGGAGTTCTCCAAGACCAGTCCCATGCCGGCCAGGACCTTGGCGCCGGCCCGGTAGCCGTCGGCGCCCAGCGCGCCTTTGATCTCGCGGTTGGCCAGCTCCGGGCTTTCGTCCCAGCCCACGGAGTGACGCACGCCTCGGAACCGGTTCGGACTGGCGGCCTGCATGGCTTCCAAAACCGGGCGGACGCCTTCCCCCAGTTTCAGGTCGGCGTGCCCGATGATGGCGGCGGCGGCTTTGGTTGGGCCATAGTCTCCGGCGGCGCTGGCGTCGGAGATGGTCTGGACGTATTCGACCTCGCCGACGGGTCTCATCTCTTCTGGCCCGTCGGTGCGGTATTCGCAGCGGACCTCTATGAACACGGTGGAGCGCACGTTGTGGCCGCTGTTAACGTCGCCGGCCAGTTCCGGCAATAGGTATCGTTGGTAGTCGACGGGCTCGGGCCGGTGGACCCAAAAATGGTGGTGCGGGTCGCAGATGGCAATCTCCGGCTCCAGCGTCTCTTCAGTGGTTAGCGCCAGCCAATCTTCGCCTGTGGGGGGCATGGTGATCCTCCGTTTTCTCATTTAGCGGCCCAATAATATCACGGTGCGGCGGCGTGTATGATTGTGGCTAACTCATGTGTGAAGGAAAGCGCGTAAATGCCTGAGGACCTAAACCTAAAAGGCAAGGTAGTCGCGGTCACCGGCGCCGCCCGGGGCATGGGCCGGGCCATGGTCAGGGGATTCCTGGCCAAGGGCGCTAAAGTGGTGGCCATGGACCTTTCGTGGGACCCCACCGGCTTCTCCGGGGACAACGACGACGCCTTCTTGAAAGAACTCCAGGACCGCCAAGACGATGTCCTGGTCGCCACCGCCGACATCAGCGACGCCCAGCAGGTCGAGAGCGCCTACCTGGCCACGATGGAGAAGTTCGGGACGGTGGACGTGCTGGTCAACAACGCAGGGCTGCGGCAGAGGAACCTGTTCCCACCCACCGGCAAGGTCACTACTCTAGAGACCCAGGACTCGGACTGGGAGAAGATGTTCGGGGTCGGCGTATTTGGGACGCTGAAGGTCACCCGCCGATTCATCCAGCCCATGCTGGAGCGGCAGAGCGGCAGCATAATTTCGGTGATCAGCGGAGGGGCGATGCACACCGGGACCGACGGCGTCTACGTGGCCCAGCGGTCCAGCAGCCGGGAGATGCCGTACCAGTCGGCCAAGGCGGCCACGCTGACCATGATGTTCTACCTGGCAGATGAGGTCAAAGAGAGCAACGTGGCGGTGAACATCCTGATACCCGGAAACTCCCGCACCACCGGCTACGACGAGCAGAACGAAGCCAGGCGCGAGGCGGGGCAGTCCAACAGAGCCATCGGCCGGATCTCCATGCTGCCCGAACACATAGTCCCCATCACCTTATTTCTGGCCGGCCAAGACGCCGGCGGTGTAACCGGGACCTGTTTCGACGTGCCGATCTGGAACACGAAACACGGCCTGGGCGGGTCGGAGGAGTGGCGCGACCCCGAGGCTAACCGGGCGTAGATTGGATATAGGGCTAATACCTTCCCAAAGGACGATTGATACTCAACATCGAAGCCGAAGACTTGGTGCTCCCTGCTGAGTGTGCTATTTTTGGGAGAGCTTAATTTGAAATAATACCGGTCGGTGCGGCCGCTATTGGAGGACCAACACATGGCGACGAAGATTCCCGGCGAGACTTATCGCGGCGAGGCAGTAACGCTACCCTTGTCCGAGGATGGACAAGTTACGGCGTATGTATGGCCCTGCCGTATCCTAAATATCCAGGGCGTGGGCCAGGGCGGACCGACCATCGGCGTGGACGTCGGAAATGAAGAGGTCATCCGGTACGACTGCCATGATGCCGTCGGCCATTGGCACAAGGGCGGGTACGACAAGCTGGGCCGGCCCGGCGCCTCCCACACTGATTTCCCAGAGGGTCTCGTGCGGGTTGCGGACCAGGTCGAATGGGCGTTGTCCCAGATCAAGGACAATGGCTCGGAGCTGCTGGAGATCGCCGAATACAACGACGCGGCCAAACTCTTGGACTCCGCCATGGTTGATAAGGCCCTGGACGGCATCCGCGCCCACCTGAAGAGAAGCGAAGGACTGCGGGAGCAGGCTATTGCCGACAAGCTGATAGACGAGTAGTTCGGACCTAGGTCCCGGTTAAAGCCGGGGTACCATGTAATCGTAGGGGCGGGTTTCTAACCCGCCCTTTTTGTTGGCAACGACGTTTGGTTCTCGCGGGCATCCTCACTCGCTGGCATTCTGAGCCAGCCGCAGCGGCGAAGAATCTACCAAGTGACTTGGTTGCAGCGGGCGTCTTCATGAGGACTTTGGTTCTCCAGACCGGAATCGGCGGATCCTTCGCTTCACTCAGGATGACAGACTCACGAGATGGCCGCGTTTCAACGGAGGCAGGAATGACGGTGAGGGCGCGGGCGGGTAATTAGGCTGAGATCACAGGCTAGGGATTTATAACACCCGTTTGGTGGCCCACGATAAAGGTCTCCCAGTGCTCGGCGTAGTCTAGAACGGTGTTTCGAAGGGCTTCCGGGCGGTCTCCGATGATGCAGTGTCCGGCGTCGTAGACCAAGGCGATGTTGCAGTTGGGTATCTTCTCCCGGTAGACCCTGGGGGCTTCGGATGAAACGAAACTGTCCTCCTGTCCGAAGACCGCCAACGTCGGGCAGTGGATATCGCCAAACCGGGCCTCAACATCCGAATCGTTGACTCCTAACGTCAGCCGGCTCATCAGTTCCGATTCTTTGGCGAATATCTCATCGGACAGCGGCACATGCTTTCCGGCGTTCTCCGCGTGAGCAAACATCAGTTTATGGACATCATCGCAAGAGGCACCGGCCGGGACTTCTTGAGGGTGGATTGCCGTGGATGAGACCAGGATGAGGGCTTCCACCTGGTCCGGAGCCTGAATCGCCTGCCAAAGCGCAACGTGAGCGCCGAACGATGTCCCGATGAGGGTGTAGCGTTCGGTGGTGATAGCATCGGCTGCCTTCGCGATCGTACCAGCCAGGTCTCCAACGGTTTTCGAGACAACGTTGGCGGGTGAGTCTCCGGTGCCGGGGAGTTCCATGGAGATAACCCTATATTGATCGGCCAGAGCGTCATGGAGCAAAGTGCCTCGATATCCGGTACGGTCCAGCATGACCACCGGCCGGCCTTGCCCAGCTTCCCAGTACCGGATACTGAAGCCATCGGCTTCCACCTGTTTTTCTTGGAAAGGCATGCTCAGAACTCTCTGATCTGGGGTATGACGTTCTTCCCGAAGACTTCGAGCTCTTTAATGACTCCCCGGTGGTCCACCATGTTCTGCTGGAAGGGCAGGTCTATCACGCCCACGCCGCACCGGTCGTGGAACTCCTTGATCTGTTTGGCCACCGTGTCGGGCCCGCCCAGGAAATTTATCCCCAGAGAGTTGCCCACCACGTCGCCTTCCGGACTGCCAGCCACCAGGCCCCGAAGGTCGAAATCGGTGCCGGCACGGGCCGATTGAATCGCTTCGGAAACTGTCCGCCGCAAGGGTATGTTAGGTCCGGGTTTGGCCTTCTGGAGACCTTCGAACCACTCTCTGGCCAGTTCGTCCGTCTCGGCCACGTAGATGCTGCCCCGGTAGACGATGTTGTCCGGGCCGGGGGTCCAGCCCGCCTCTTCGCACCAGGCATGGTACTTGTCAGTTATCACCGCCGTCTGCTCCACCGGCAGGAACGACACTCCCAGACCGAGCCTGTGCTCGGCGGCGTAACGAATTGTGTCGTCGCTTCTGGTGCCGACGATCACCGGCGGGAGAGGTTGTTGCACCGGACGAGGCCAGACGGCCACGGTTCGGAATTGGTAGTAGCGCCCCTCCCAAGAGAAGGGTTGGGGCTCAGTCAGCGCCTTCAAGATGAGGTCCATCCCTTCCAGCAGCCGGCCCCGGCCCTCCGCCGGGTTAACGCTGTAGACCTGGTCTTCGTTCGGCGTGCCACGGAGGAACCCGGCCACGACCCGCCCGTTGGTGATGTTGTCCAGCAGCGCGACCTCCTCGGCGATGCGCACCGGGTTATTCAACGGCAGGAGGTGTCCGAGCAAGGCGATGGTGACTTTCTTGCACCGTTCGGCCACCGCCGCGGCCATGACCGATGGTGTGCCGGTGGGGATGCGGCCTGAGTAGTGATGCTCGGAGAAGCTGATCCAGTCGAAGCCCATCTCCTCCGCGAACTCGCATTCTTCAATGCCGTCCTGGTAGCTCTGCACCGATGTCTTGCTGTCGATGTAGCCCGGAGGAGTCGGCCAAGTGGACGGGAAAGTGCTCCGGTCCGAATAGCCCATCTGGCCGAAATAGGATGCCTTCATGCGTATCGTCCTCTGCCAGCGTCGGTCATTGGGGAACGGGTTGGGGGAATATTACCGTCGTGACGGGCGAAACGTCCACCGTCTTTCCTATCCCGAGCGTTGAAATTTGGCACGGTGTTCCGTTTCCGCGCCAGCCGGACTATCATGGTGGGCGTAAATCCAGCCCAATCGTCAATACTTGGAGTTATCGATGCTCGCAGACAACATCCGGCTGAAGAACATCAACCACATCACCTACAACGTCAAGGACAAAGACGCGTCCTTGAAATGGTACGAAGATGTCCTGGGAGTGAAGCAGATCCCAAAGATGGTCAACGGCGACCACCTCTATTGGCTGCAACTACCCAGCGGGGCCATGATTCACATCATCGAGAATGTGGACGCCCCCTCAGCGCCGTCCCACCACACGGCCTTTGAAGTGGATGAGATCGAAGCGTCCCACGAATATTTCGCCACCAAGGGCATCGAGACCACCGACATCCAGACGAGGAACGATGGTCAACGGGCCTTTTACCTCGATGACCTAGACGGCAACCGCATCGAGATTTGCACCGTGTCCGGGTTCGGTGTTCTGGTCTAGAAAGAGGAGTAAAAATGATCTTTGGAGCGATAACCAACTCGTGGCGGGAGCAGTTGCCCTCGCACACTGTGAAAGAACTGGTGGCCGCGGCGGTGGAAAAGGGCGCCAAGCACATCGAACTGCGGCAGACCTGCCTAGGGGAATGCGAATCCGGGGCCGGAGACGACTGGCGGCCCAACCTGGAAGAATTGCGGGCAGTTGTCGAAGCATATCCCTCTCTGACATTCGACCTGGCCATGGCCCTGCCCTGCCTGACCCAGAAGATCGACCCGGAAGGCGACATGTTCCAAGCGGCGCTGGCTGGGGCCAAGATGGTCGGCGGCTCCCAGCCCCACCTCCGTGTGGTTGATCCCGCACCGCTGGACGGGCCTTGGTCATCCCCAAGCGACATCCCTGAAGAGGCTTTGGGTCTGGCCGGTCTTGCCACGGAGGCCGCGCGGCAGGGCGTGATCATGTCCCTGGAGAACTCGTCACTGCCCATCCGCAACATGGCCATGCTGGTTGAACAGGTGCGGAGCATGGTCTCAGAATCTGTTGGAGCAGGCCTTGGTTTGTGCCCCGACCCAACTAACCAATTGCGCCGCTTCCCCGACTCCGACCCTTTGGCGGAACTGGATGCGCTGCCCTTGGACATGATCAAGATCGTCCACTTCAAGCAGATGGGCGGCGGCGAGACCCATCCCAGCGTGGACGAAGGCGACCTGGACTGCCTGCGGATGCGGGACCTCCTCAACGCCAAAGGCTACGCCGGGGCGGCGATCATGGAGATACCCTCGGACGCCGAGGTGTTCGATAACCTGGAATCGAGTTTTCAGTTTTTGAACTCTTAACATCTGGATCGAAAAAAGGCCGGGAGATAAACATGGGATTGCTGAACATCGAGAACGTGACCCACTGGTCGATACCGGTGAACAACCTTGAGGAATCCGAGAAGTTCTACGGCGACCTCCTAGGGTTGGAGCACGTGGGCCGTCTGGGGAACTCGCGGATGACCTGCTACAAGGTGGCCGAGCACAGCATCTTGCTTTGTGAACGGACCAACCCGGTGGACGTGGCAACGAATAAACAGGAGCAGGTCCATCATTCCTTCACCGTTAGCACAGAGACACTGAAGCAGGCCTGCAAGCTGTTCAAAGAGCACAACGTGCATATCGACCAGATAGTCCATCGCGCCCAGGGTTTCTTCACAGGCCGGGAGCTCTATTTCTTCGACCCCAGCGGCAACCGCCTGGAGTTGCGCGACCCCACCTGGAGTGCGGGCATGCCGGAGTTGACGGTTGATGAGCTGGCGGAGGGGTAGGGGTTTAGCAAGCAAGTCAGGTTCACATTCTCCGTTCGTGGTGAGCCTGTCGAACCATCTGCTCTGGGATGCCATTTCCACCGAGGCCATGACTTATGCGTGCCCTTCGACGGAGCTCAGGACGAACGGTTTGGCTGTGTGGTTGCTCCGGTTGCGCCCATCTGTCACCCCGAGCGGAGACAGCGGTCTAATCTCTTTGGTTAAATGGGGCCGCACCGCAAAACGAGATTCCTCGTCGGCCTTCGGTGCCCCTCGGATTACAGTGGTGGGCCAAGCCTTACCTAAACTTGGGCATGACCTCTTCGGCGAATAGCTTCATGGACGCCATGACCTTATCGTGCGGCATGCTGCCGAAGGCGAAGTTGGCGCCGAAGTAGCTGATGCCGTGTTGGCTCTGCAATTCGGCGATGCGTTCGACGCATTGTTCGGGCGTGCAGAAGTAGTTGTTGGCCAGTTCCGACTCGTAGCTGCGCGGTTCGTCTTGCCTGGTCTTCTTCCAAAGATCAAGGTCCATGTTGATCTCATCGCCACGTGTGATCGTGCGCCGGTAGGCGCCGATGTCCCGCACCCAAGTTATGGCCTTTTCGGGGTATTCATTGGCCTCTTTCTCATCTTCAGACAGGTACATGAAGCGGAAGAAGGGCATCTCAGCCATCCGGGACACCTTGCCGGCGGCAGCACACCGTTCGGAATAGAGGCGCATCAACGCCAACGTGTCTTCCACAGGCGTGAAATAGGTGGTTAGGACCGGCATGTCCCTTGCGACTGCAACGTCGATGCTGGCCGGGGTGCGGGAAACGGCCACATGCACCGGTGGGTGGGGTTTTTGCAAAGGACGTGGGGCTATAGTGATCCCATCCACCTGGTAATACCTGCCGTGGTACGTGAAATCTTCGGTGGTCCACAACCCCAGAATGATGTCTAGCACCTCGCGGAACCGGTCGTCCCGCGATTCGAATTCGATCTTGAAATTGCCGTATTCGTAGTCAGCTGAACCGCGTCCGACCCCTAGATTCAACCTTCCTTTGCTGAGCAAGTCCACCATAGCCGCCTCTTCGGCCAAACGGACCGGGTGATGAAAAGGCAGAACACTGACGCCGGCGCCCAGCCGAATGGTCTTGGTCTGGGCGGCGAGATGTGCAAGGATGGGCATCAACGATGGGAATATTCCATAACGGCTGGAGTGGTGCTCAGCGATCCAGAGGGATTCGAAACCCAATTCCTCGGCGTATTGGGCCTGCTCCAGGATCTCTCCATAGATCCGGCTCTGGTGGACGGTGTCCTTGTCAGCCCAAGAGCCCGGGAGAAATATGGCGAACTTCATGACGGTTTTCGGCTCCTCGTGGTTGGCGGCGGTGCCCGAGACCGGCGCGTTTGCAGCCTCGGGACAATGGCGAGTATATAGCAGGCTGGGGCGCCAGGGAATGCCGATTTGACCCCCCGCTCCATCTACTCAAGCGCCTGGGCTTCGTCCCTTCGCATCCGTGACTTCAGGCTTTTCTGGGCATCCACTTTCTTTTATTCCGTGGGCACTGGGATGGAACACGTGGCCGTGGGTTGGCTGGTGTTCGACATCACCGGGTCGCCTTTCATGGTGGGCGTTGCGGCCGCGGCCCGCATGGCCCCGTTATTCTTCCTGGGAATACTGTCCGGGGCGATGGCCGACTGGCTGGAAAGGCGCTTGTTCCTGTTATTCAGCGCTTTGGGAGGAGTAGCAGTGGCGGCGATCATGGCCACGCTACTGCTAAGCCGTGACCCTCCAGTCTGGGCGGTGGTTGTTTTAGTCGCGGCCGGAGGTTGCGTCTTAGCCTTCACACTGACCACCCGAAACGCCTACACCTACGACATCGTGGGCCCGGAGCATGCGCTAAACGGACTGTCTCTGAACCAGATGGCGATGCAGGTGGGCGGCATAGCTGGGGCGCTGGCCTCAGGGGCGTTGATCGAGCTGGTGGGGCCAGGCTGGCAATACCTTGGAGTCGCGGGCAGTTATCTGGGATCGGCGTTGATACTTCTGGTCATCGGAAGGTCCGCCAGGTCCGCGGAACCCACACGCGAGCCGGTGCTGCGGAACCTGGTTGGATACATCCGGTTCCTGCGCGAGAACCGGCTGATCTTAATCCTGATGTGCCTAACGTCAATCACGGAAGTTTTTGGGTTCTCACACATGACCATGCTGCCAGTATTCGCCAAAGAGGTGCTCCACGTCGGCCCGGCGGGCCTAGGGTACCTGACAGCGGTGAGGCAGACCGGGGGGCTGCTGGGTCTGGCGTTGCTGGCCAACCTGAGGGACTACCGCCGCAAGGGGCTGCTGATGTTCATCCTCGCGGTGGCCTTTGGCCTGGGCCTGATGGCGTTCTCGGTTTCATCGGCGCTGGTCTATTTCATCGTTGTTTTGGCGATGGTCAACGCCTGCGCTATGTCAGTGGACACCCTCTATAAGACTCTGATGCAGTCCAACGTGCCAGACGAGCAGCGAGGGCGGGCCATGGGCTCATGGGTCCTGAGTATCGGCGTCGCGCCGGTAGGGCATTTGGGGGTAGGCGGTTTGGCGACGGCCCTGGGTGCGCAGGGCGCGCTGCTGGTAAATGGAGCGGTACTGGCCGGCGTTAGCTTGGCCGCTGCCATCGGACTGCCCAAGATACGCCGGTTGGAGTAGGTCTTTCAGCCATCGGAGAGGATCCGCGCGGCGAACTTCTTCATCAGGGCGATGGCCCGGTCCGATTCTGGACCAGGGGTGTTCCCGAATAGATGGGGCATATCGGGGAAAAGCTCCAATTCGATGTCTCCACCAGCCTCCCGGTAGGCGGCGACGAATTCTTTGGTTACCGGCACCGGGAGGTTGTTGTCGGCGGTCCCCTGGACGATGAGGATGGGCGGTAGCGACGCTTTTTCTCCCCGTTTCAGAATCTGGAACGGTGAGCCTTCCTTCATGGCGTCGGTAGTCCCGAAATACCCCTCCGAAAGACCGATGATCCTCTCGTTTCCCGTTTCTTTCACGAACTGGTATCTGGCATACGGGTCAACGATGGGCCAGCCAAGCAACAGATATTTCAGGGTGGCGTCCGCATCCGAACCTGGCAGGTCGATGGTGCTGTAGGCCGGGTGATCGGCCCTCATGGCGCTGAGCAACACCGTGTGGCTGCCGCTGGACCCGCCGACGCCGCCCACGGTCTGAGGGTCGGCGTTGAAGTCGGCCGCATGGGTCTTAAGCCAGCGGGTGGCAAGGTTCACATCGGCCACCTGCGCCGGGTAGGGATGGTCCGGCGACTGCCGGAAATCAACCGCCGCGACAACGATGCCGCTCTCGGCCAGGGCCCGGTCCATGACTTCGTTGGCGGTACGGTCACCATTGGTCCAGACCCCGCCGTGAACATCGACCAACGCTGGGAAAGGCCCTGCTCCCTCTGGCTGGTAGACCCGAACGGCCAGCCCGTCTTGGTACTCCAGCTCGTGGACGCTGATCTCACATTTATTTCTTGGGTCGTATGACACCATCTGTTCGCCTACCAATCTTCGACTTATTAATGATATTCGCCAGCAACAACCGGTGAAATAATCCGGTGAAATAATCCGGTTGCACCGGCGGTGGTTAGCGCTGGTATTTGTAGTCCTTGGAGATGCCTGCCTCCGGTACCGGGGCTGGGTTCTTGACCTGGAAGCGGTAGTTGGGGTCGAGCTTGGGCTTGGGGCCGATGGTGCCGCGCAAGACGCCGATGGCTTCCACTTCATGCTCCACCACATCTCCGGGCTCCAGGAACCGGGCTTTCTCGTAGCCTTTGCGGATGGCCTCTCTGATGGAACCGCCGCCAACCGTGCCACTGCCGATCACGTCACCGGGCACGATGCGGCTGTCTTTGGAGGCCCTTTCCACCATGTCGCCAAAGGTGAAGTAGGCGTCCGCAGCCGCGCCGTCCTTGAGCCAATGGTCTCCGTTGACCCTAACTTCGCACTTGAGTTTCAGCCGGCCGTCTTTCAGGTATGGGAGTAGTTCATCGGTGGTCACCAGCCAGGGGCCGATGGACGATGCGGTGTCTTTGCCCTTAGCCGGACCCAGGCCGAAGGCCATCTCGTCCACCTGCAAGTCCCTGGCGCTCCAGTCGTTGAAGATCATGAAGCCCGCGATGTGGTCCAATGCGGCGTCCGCCGGCACATCTCGGCCCTCTCTGCCAATCACGATGCCAATCTCGAGTTCGTAGTCGAATTGGGACGACGCGGAGGGGTAGGGAATCTGGGCGTCCGTGCCGTAGATGCAAAGTGGATTGGAGAAGTAGAACACCGGCATCCGGTACCAGACCTCGTTGGGCTCGCGAGTCCCCTGGTTGCTGGCGTGTTCTTCGTAAACGATGAAGTCGCGCACTGTGGGGGGTTGGATCACCGGCGCCAGAAGCCGAACGTCCGCCAGGGGCAGTTTCTGTACGGAATCGTCTTTCGCCAAGGCGTCGCGGACCCGGTCTAACGGCGAATCACCTTGCTCTAACAGCGCGCGCACGTCGCGTAGCGGGTGGCCGCCGGCCCCCAACAGGTCGCTGACATCCACCACCTGGCCGTCTTGCAGGACGCCGCAGCGAGGTCCTTTATCCGTCTCATAAGTCAGTAGCTTCATCTGGTCTCCCGATTACTGTAGGTTCAGCCCCGCCCCAATCGTGGGGGCAGAACAGGAGGAATTACAGCACACACGCCTGCCAGGGTCAAACGAGGTCAGCTCACCGGTTTCTCGGCGAGGAAAGCAACGATGGATTCGGGCTCCATCAGCGGGTAGAGCGCGAATTCTGCGGGCACGATGTCGGACCATTCGTTGAGCAGGCGGTGCAGCGTCTCGTGAGAATCGACATCGAAAACCGCCACTACGCCGCGGCCTGCCCGCGGGTAGACCGACCGGGCGATGCCTCGCTCCAGCTTGTCCTCGATCCACGGCCAGAAATTCCTTCGGGACTCTCGGACCTCCGACGGACGGGTTGGGGCCGGCGTACTAATCACAAGGAACAGCATTTTCTTTCCTCAACACAGAATCGGAATCTCAAAGAACCCTAACTATAGGTCGGCGCGGTGGGCTCAGCGCCCAGCAGCAACTGCCCACCAAGTTCGTAGTTGGAATGCAGGCCGGAGATGTGCTGTCCGCTGACGTGCAGGTCCCTGAAGAATCTTTCCAGGCCGTTGGACCGGTGGATCGCGCCCGTGCCAGCCGCGTAGAACAGCATATCCACCACTTTGACCGACTGGCGTATGGCGTGGGCGATGGCCAGTCTGGCGTGGACCGCCTTGTCCATCAGGTCGGGTGTTTTTGCCACCTGCGATTCCCACATCGCGCCGACCGCGCTCAACACGTAGCTTCTTCCGGCTCCGATGATGGCCTCGCATTCCCCCACCGTCGTCTGAACGGTGGTGCGGTCGCGAAGTAACTTCGGCGAGGTGGTGGAGCCTGTAGTGGCGATGTCCATGAACGCGTTCATAGCGCCCCGGGCCATGCCCAGAGCGTTGGCGGCAGCCAGGGTCCAACTGCAGAGAATGGCGGTTTGCGGGTTATATAGCGGGTTCTCGTGGACCGGTGGCTCCGTGCGAACGTAGGTATGGCTGGCCGGCACGAACAGGTCGGTGAACTCAGCGTCGTTGCTGGCGGTGCCCCTCATTCCCATCGTGATCCAAGTCGTATGCACGGTCCCGTCTTCGATGGGAACGATGGCCACGCGAGTCACGGGCGCGCCGGTCTCGGTAGTGACCGGACCTTTCTCGTCCACCAGGTCGCAGTTCAAAAACAGACACTTGGCGTGGTCCACACCACTCAGGTAATTCCATCGGCCTGTCACCGTATAGCCACCGTCCACCACCGTAGCGGTGCCGCCGGACCGGGCAGATCCCGAGCCGCTTACCTCCGGCGGGTCTCCGAACAGTTCTTTGGCCGCGGCGATGGTGATACGGGAGACCGCAGCCGTGAGCGCGGTGCCGTTGAAGGAACACCAACCGGTGGAGCCGTCTACGCTGGAGATAGCCTCAACCACATGGAAAGCGGTGATGGGGTCGGACTCGGGTCCCCCAAGTGCTTTCGGCACGTACATTCCGAATAGCCCTTTTTGGGACATGGCCTCGGCCAATTCGGGGGGAAGCTGGCATTCTGAATCTATTCGGTCCAGATTTGCCCTTATCAATGGAAGCAGTTTTTTCGCCGACTGGAGAAGGGTTTTCGCCATTTATTTGTTCCTCTGGTGATCGGTCGTGGGTAACGGTCCGGCGCAAGCGACCTCGTTTTACGCCTGATACTATTATTATAAAGGAGATTGGAGGTCAGCCAAAACAGTTTCCGTTCGAGTGTGATCTGTGCCGATTTGACGATCTTGGCGGCCAGAATGCCCGATTGGCCTCAAGAAAGCTTGAATGAACAATTTTAGAGATGTTACTATAGGCACTAATATTTGCTGCGCAAGCACCGAGGAGAAAACGGATGCCAGAAAACGATGTCGCCTTGATGGGTCATCTTATGCGGCGTGCCGGGTTCGGCGCTCAGTACCACGAACTTGAAGCCCGCGCGGCGAAGGGATATGAAGAGACGGTTGAAGAGCTGCTGAATCCTGATGAAACCACGCATGGGATGGACCTTGACCTAGCCGAACGTTATTTCATCGAATGGAACCACCACGTCCGATGCGTCCCTGAATACATCGCGTTTCGCATGATCAATTCGAAGAGCCAGTTGGAAGAGAAGATGATTCTCTTCTGGCACGGCATCTTATGCCATACCGACAGCAAGAACCAAAGTCAGATCGCATCGCATGCTGAGTGGGAAATGCTCCGCCGGTGCGGCATGGGCAGCTTCAAGGACCTGTTGATCGAGATCTCCAAAGACCCGGCCATGGTGTATTTCTTGGACAACTGTCTGAGCCATAAAGACGCGATCAACGAGAACTACGGACGGGAATTGTTGGAGCTATTCTCTCTGGGCGTGGGCATGGACGGCGAATTCAACTACACCGAGGACGACGTTAAAGAGTGCGCCCGGGCTTTCACCGGCTGGACCATCGCCAACGGGATGCCACCGCAGCCGTACGGCCGCTACACTTCGACGTTTGTCTACAACCCGGATGACCACGATGACGGGGAAAAGACCTTCCTGGGCCACACCGGCAATTTCAACGGCGAGGACATCATTGATATCCTCTGTAAGCAGCCGGCCACCGCGCGATTCATCTCGCGCCACATCTACGACTTCTTCGTAGCGGATGAAGCTCAGGTCCCGACTTGGATGGACACCCCGCCCCGGGACCCGGAAACCATAAAGATGCTGGAAGACGAATATTTCCGCTCCGATTACAACATTCGATCCATGCTGCGAGTCCTATTCAACTCCGACGCCTTCAAGAACGCACGTTTCGCCAGGATAAAAGGCCCGATCGAGACCGTGATCGGCACTCTACGCTTGGCTGGAGACTGGACGGCGCCAAAACCTGGTTTCGAGGCCATCTTCGAAGAGATGAAGCACATGGGGCAGGAGATTTTGAACCCACCTTCAGTCGAGGGCTGGCATACGGGCAGGGACTGGATCGACGGTGGTACGCTGGTCCGGCGGATAAACTTCATCGCTGATTACGTTGGCGATGTCAGCTATCCGGGCATCGGAGATATCGTCCAAAGGTTGGCTTCAGAAGGTCCGACCATCACGCCTGAGGGGCTGGTTGAAGGCTGCCTTCGGATGCTGGGTCACTATGAACTGACCGAGGAGAACCACCAGGAGTTGGTGAAGCACGCTCAAGACAGCGGCGTGTCAGCCACCGATTCATCGGAGTTTCCGAAGCAAGTCGCTGAGACGCTACAGATGATCGTAGCTACTAAAGAATATCTATACGCCTGACCGAACGATCAGGCGTTATCCGCCTACCGATCTGTGGGCCACGAGACGACCGCTCATACAACTAAGGAGTAAACGATGACCTCCAACAAGAAAGACCCGGTCCTGGTAGTACTTCAGATGACAGGGGCCTACGACGCCCTTAACACATTTGTCCCCTATAGCGATCCTCATTATGTGGATTACCGGGCAAATCTGCAGATCGGCCCGGACCAGGTCCTCGCCGTGGACGACAAAGTCGGTTTTCATCCCGGCATGGACCAGATCAAGAATATGTACGACCAGGGCAAAGTTGCGGTCTTGCAGGGCATAGGTTATCCAAACCCCAACCGTTCCCATTTCCGCTCCCTGGACATCTGGCACACCGCCGAGCCAGATCGAATGGCTCCCGACGGATGGTTGGGCAAAGCGATCCGTGATATCGACCCGAACAAAGAGAACATCCTCACGGCAGTGAACTTTGGCCGTGGCCTCCCTCGAGCGCTGGCCGCGCCCGGAGTTTCGGTAGCCTCGATCGGCGACATCAACAATTACGGTGTGCTGACCGGGATCCAAAGCACCGAGAAGCGGAGTGAAGCTCTGGATATCTTCGCCCGGATGTACGCTCCCATGATCGGCTCCGGCCCCGTGAGCGACTATCTTTCCCAGACCGGTCTGGACGTGCTCAAAGGAGCTGACATCCTTAAGACGGCGCCCGAGATATATTCCTCCAGCATCGAGTACGGCGGGAGCCCGCTGTCCCAGTGGCTGAAGAGCATCGCTCAGGTGCATCTCGCCGACTTCGGAACGCGCGTTTTCTACACCGGCGTAAATCCTGGAACGTTCGATACCCACGCCAACCAGAGCACCACGCTTCCCAAACTGTGGGCCGACGTATCGACTGCCATCGACGATTTCTACGAGGACCTGAAAGAGCACAACGCCAACGAGGAAGTTGTGATCTTGTTGTTCACCGAATTCGGGCGCCGCGTGCAAGAGAACGGGTCGGGTACTGACCACGGTTCCGGCGGAGTGGCCTTCGTCATCGGCGACGCGGTGAAGGGCGGCCTCTACGGGGAGTATCCTTCCCTGGAGCCGGAAAAGCTGGACTCAGGCGACCTGCAATGGAACAACGATTTCCGGGGCACCTACGCCACGTTGCTGGAACAGTGGATGGGCTTGGACGCCAATCCTATTCTTGGGGCCACCTACGAGCAGTTCGACTTCATCAAGTAATTTCTGGAAGCAACAAGCGGGCCGGCTCATGTCGGTCCGCTTTACCTATATGTGCGCTTTATGAGGAAATATGGTTACTGAGATTGCACCGATAACGTTCGGATATAGTCACACGATCGGAAGGCAAGAAAACCGGAGTGGGAACGGGTTCTTCTATCCCGTGGCGATAACCCGGGACGAAGAAGGCTTGCTATACGTGGTAAGCCGTGGCTCTGAAACCCCGGCGTTCTTCCCCTGCAAACGGGTTACCGTGTTGACGGCGGGCGAAGAATTGGTCCGAGAATTTGGCACCAAAGTTCCACCTGATGAAGCCAACTCGTCCGCCCCTGACGGGACCTTCATGTGGCCCACGTCGATCGCTCTAGACAAAGATAGCATAGCCTACGTGGCGGACGAATGGCTCAACCGTATCTCCGTGTTCGACAAGAACGGGGCCTGCACCAGCACGTGGGGGATCCTCGGAGACGCAGAGGGCGAGATCAACCACCCCTCAGGGTTGGCCTTCGATGCCGAAGATAGGCTTTATCTGGTGGACAGCGCGAACCATCGAATCCAGATATTTACTAAAGACGGCAAGTTCATATCCACGTGGGGAATCCAAGGCGCCGGTGATGGCGAGTTCAACCATCCATGGGGGATAGAGATCGACCATAACGGCGACGTGTACGTGGCCGATTGGCGAAATGACCGTATCCAAAAATTCGATCGCGAGGGCCGGTTCTTGATGAAGTTTGGCTCTCCCGGACAAGGCGATGGCGAGTTCAACCGTCCCTCTGGAATAGCGGTCGACAAAGAAGGGATCATCTACGTCACCGATTTCAAGAATGACCGTCTTCAGATATTCAACGCCGACGGCAGCTTTATCACCGAGCTCACTGGCGATGCAACCCTGTCGAAGTGGGGCAGGGAGCGTCTGGAGTTAGACCCAGGGATGATGCGGGGCAGGGACCGCGCGCAGGGTCTACAAGAGCGGGAGAAGCTGTTCAATGGGCCGATCGCCGTAGAAGTAGATGAGGAAGGCCGGATATTTGTGGTCGAAACCGCACGCCAGCGTCTCCAAGTCTATCGTAAGCAGGTTGCCAGTTTCCACGGCGGCCCGCTCTAAGTCACCAGCGGCACGATTTTAAGCCGTAAAGAGCCCCGACCTTCTGCGGAAGGTCGGGGCTCTTTTATTTAGTCATGCGAGATAGGTTCAGTCCCAGAATCACTTGTTGGGATTTCCTCCGCCTCCACCTCCGGAGTTACCACCACCGCCGCCGCCACCGGAGTTTCCTCCACCAGAGTTGCCGCTGCCAGAGTTGCCGCCTCCGGAATTTCCGCCTCCAGAGTTCCCGCCTCCGCCGTTACCCTGGTCTTCACCACGGGACTAGTCCAAGCCCTAGTACGCACGAAAGGAAGATAAATTGCCGTTTGTTATATAGGAAGCTAATGGTCGGGCCCAACTCGTTCGAGATTGAATGTTCGCCAGATCCAGCGCCATCGAACACCGGTGATAGCGCCCGCGGGTGCGGTTCGGCGTAATTCGATGGTCTCATAAGTTAGATACACGGTAAAGCCGCATAGATAGCCCATCTGAATCTCTGATATCTAGGCCTGCCCGGTAGCCAGAGTGCCTTAGATTCTGCGGAAACTGAGATCGTCCCCACCACCAGTCACAATCTGGCCGCGTTTCGCGCGCCAGGTGCGGGGCGAAGTGCTGACGCTAAAGACGCAAGACTATGTGGCGCTGGCCAAGGTAGCCGGCGCCTCCACGCCGCGCATTCTCTTTGTCCACATATTCCCCGGCACGATCAACACTCTGATAGTGGTGGCGACCTTGCAAGTTGGAATAGTGATCCTGCTGGAGTCGGTGTTGAGCTTCCTCGGGGCCGGGGTGCCCCCGCCCACCGCCGCCTGGGGATCGATGGTTGCTGACGGAAGGGACAGGCTGGCCGGATTCTGGTGGATCGCAACATTCCCAGGACTGGCGATAATGCTGACAGTCATGTCGCTGAACCTCTTCGGCGACTGGCTCCGGGACAAGCTGGACCCACGGCTGCGCCAGATGAATTAGACCGGCCCAGACAATGCTGTTAAAAAGAGGCCCCAGCTCGAGATGAGTCTGGGGCCTCTTTTTGGTTGGCTCGATGTCAGCCGTACAATTCCCGGCGGGTCTCATCCAGCGATGCCCGCTCCTCGGCGCTCAATTCTGGGAACCCTGGCGCCTTGGGTCTGATGCCGCCCGTGAATTCCGGCGGCCGTTTCTCCAAGAAGGCCTTCCGGCCTTCATCGCCGTCGGTGGTGAGTTGGGTGAGCAGGGTATTGAAAAGGGTTTGGACGCGCCAGGCTTCGGACACCGGAATGTCTCTGAACCTGATGGCGAACTCCTTCATCATGCGGACAGCCACCGGCGGCATGCCGGCGATGCGGTCTGCTATCTCTTCCGCCCGGGTCATCAACTGGGCATGGGGCACAACCTCGTTGATCAGGTTGATCCGCAACGCCTCTTTGGCGTCGAAAGCTTCGTCGGTCAGCAGTATCCTCATGGCGTCGGCGTGGGATATCTGCCGCGTCAGATAGCTCGCTCCCGGCCCGTTCCCTACCCATCCCTGGCTCAGCAGCGCAAACTTGAACTGGGCATGCTCTTCGGAGGCGATGCGGATATCGGTGGAGGTGAGCATCAGGTAGAAACCGGCGCCCGCGGCCCAGCCGTTGATGGCGGCGATAACCGGCTTCCAGATCTGCGGATAGTGGTCGCCCAGACTTCCGTCGGCGCCGATCTTGGCCCCGTTGACGGTCCCAGCCAGCGGCCAGAAGATATTCTCAGTCCTGATCCGGTTCAGGTCTTCCTCCGACACGCCAGGCGGCGGGGCCAGGTTATGCCCGGCGCAGAAGTGCCGGTCGCCGGTACCGGTAAGGATGGTGACGCGGACATCCCGGTCCTCCCAGGTATTTTTCCAGGCCTCGCTGATCTCATCGGACGTCTGATGATCAAGGATGTTGCCCTTGTCGGGATTGTCAATGGTGATGTAAGCGATGTGGCCTTTCTTTTCGTAAATGATGCCCATGATTAAACTCCAATGCGGACCGAGTCCGATATATCGACCCGGCGGTCAGTAAATGATCTGGTCTTCAATCATCCGGTCAACTTCGGTTTCCGGTAATCCTAACAACTCTTGATAGACGTAGGCGTTGTGTTGGCCCAGGACCGGCGCCTCGGTCAGGTACGGCCCCGGTCCGCCTTCCAACCGCCACGGGAGACCTGGCAGGTCCCTCAACTCACCGTCGCTTGTCTGAAGCTCGGTGAAATACCCGGCCTCGCGCAATTGCGGTTCATTGAACACTCTCAGGATGTCTTGGGACGGCCCCGAGGGCACTCCAGCCCGCTGTAGCAGTTGCATGGCCTCGTGGTCCTCATGTTGAATCGTCCACGCGGTGATAGCGGCGTCCAGATGGTCTCGATGTTCATGGCGGCCCGCCGCATCCGCGTACATTGGGTCGGCCGCCAGATCAGGCCTATGTATCAGTTGGCACAGCGAGACCCACTCCGCGTCGTTTGTGACCGCGATGGCGACCCAACGGTCGGCGCCTACACAGTGATAGACGCCATGGGGCGCGTACCAGTCGTCCCGGTTCCCCATGGGTGCCTTTACCCGCGAGTTCATCTGGTAATCCAGGATCGGTTCTGGGATGCTTGCGCTCAGGGCCTCAGCCATGGAGAAGTCGACATATTGGCCTTGCCCGGTCAGCGCCCGGTTATTCAGCGCGGCGGCCGTGACCATGGCCAACTCCATCCCCACCCAAGGGTCGGCCCACAACCCGCCGGTGACCGGCTCCCGGTCTGGATACCCGGAGATTGAATTCCAGCCGGTATAGTGCTGGAGCAGGCTCCCATAGGCCACATAATCTTTGTGCGGGCCGGAATGCCCTGTCCCGGAGGAGGCCAGCATGATGATGTCCGGCCTTGCCGACCTGACTTCGTCGTACCCCAGGCCCAGGCGTTCTATGACGCCGGCGGCGAAGTTCTCAATCATGACATCTGAAACGGCGATCAGCGACTTGACCAGCGCCAGACCCTCCGGCGTGGAGATGTTGAGTGAGGCGTACAACTTGGACTGGTTGTATGCCTGAAATGCCGGCCCCCTGGTTGAGGGGTCGGGCCGGCGCGCGCTGCCAATCTTGATCACCTCAGCGCCCATGGACGCCAGGAACCGTGTTGCGGTGGGCCCGGCGATGATCCAGCTTAGGTCGAGTACTCTTATTCCGTGCAGCGGCAGTTCATTCATGGTCTATGCCGAGCTGCCCAGAATCTCGCGGTTATGTTGTCCCAAGAGGGGCGCGGGCCGTGCTGTGAGGGGTAGATGGGAGTTGGAGAACCTGTAGGCCGCTCCCGGGTACCTCAGCACGCCGGCCACCGGATGGTCTATCTCCACGAAGAACTCGCGGTCCGCCAGGTGCTCGTCGCTAAGCAGGTCTTGGACCGTGTTTACCGGGAAGCAGGGGACACGTTGTTCTTGACCCATGCGCGCGATCTCGTGCTTGGAATGATTGACGCTCCAATCGCTGAGCAGTTTCCACAAAGCGGGAGAGTTTTTCTGCCGGGCGTCGCGGGTGGCATAGCGTTCGTCGGTGGCCCACGTCGGACCACCCATCACCTGAAGCCACCGCTCCCATTGGGCATCTTCCCTGGGCGATATGGCCACGTAGCCGTCGTTGCAGGGCAATATACCGCCGATCGCGCCGACCATGCCGCCGATGGCCGCCTCTTCCACTTTGGCCAGGTCCCTGGGCGGCGCGGGCCGGCCGTAGGCGCTGTTGGCCAAGCCGCTGATTAGCTGGGTGACCATCGCTTCGAAGGACGAGATATCGATACGGCTGCCCTGACCGGTCATGCGTTTGCGGTACAAGGCCATTAGGGTAGCGGTGGCCGCGGCCATGCCGCCCACCAACTCTGCCTGATGCCCGCCGGCCCTGATTGGCGGGTCGCTGTCTGGGTCTTTGACCGGCCCCAGCATCCCGTGGGCATGGCCGCTCATGTGGTATAGGACCAGGTCCGTGGCCTTGAAATCCTTGTAGGGACCCCGGTTTCCGAATGGAGTGATAGACGTGAAGATAAGTCCGGGGTTGGCGTTCTTCAGGCTCTCGTAGCCTAATCCGTGCCCTTCCAGCGAGACTGGAGGTGGGTTTTCAATGACGATATCAGCACCGGCCGCCAAATTTCGAAAGGCCTCAGCGTCACCAGGCGAGGACAAGTCTAGGGTTATTCCCTGTTTGTTGGCGTTCATGGCCAGAAATAGGCCGCTTTTTTCCGGATGCGGGATATCGCCAGGGAACGGCCCCATTTGGCGCGCCAAATCGCCTTCCGGCGGCTCCACCTTGATCACTTCCGCGCCCATCTGGGCCAGTATCTTGGCGCAACAAGGACCGGATATTCCCTGCCCCACATCAAGGACTTTGACTCCCGGCAATAGTCCGTCCGGCATCATCAAGAGACCTGTTGTTGAATCTGGTAGTCGGTCATTATCAGGCGATATTAGCGATGGGCAAATGGAATGTCTACCGACGGCCGCTCCCACGCACCCGATTTCAGGTAATATGGCATATCGAAATGCAAAGCAATGAAGGCGTTCTCAGTGGTATCAAAGTTTTGGACTTGAGCCAGGGTGTGGCTGGGCCTTTTTGCGCCAAATTTCTGGCCGGGCTGGGCGCTGAGGTCATCAAGGTAGAACCTGCGGGGGGCGACCCAGCACGCCGGGCCAGACCTTTCTTTGGAGACAGTGACAACCTTGAAAGCAGCGCCCTTTTCGCCTACCTGAACACCAGCAAAAAAGGGGTAACTCTGGACTTGGACGTCCCCGGCCAGGCCCGGTCTCTTAAAGAGCTGGCCCAGGACTCCGATATCTTGGTGGAGAGTTTCGCCCCTGGCTACCTGGATTCCCTGGGACTCGGCTATGACGACTTATCTGAGACAAATCCGGGCCTTATCCACGTCTCTGTTACCCCGTTCGGACAGGCGGGGCCGTACCGCGGCTACAAGGGCTCGGATATCGTCGCCCAGGCGATGGGGGCCTTGATGTACACCATCGGTCTCCCTGACCGGGAGCCGCTGAAAGTTGGCGGCGAATCGGCGCTCTACGCCACCGGTATCAGCGCCTTCTCGGCGGCCATGCTGGCCCTGCATATCAGGGACACCCAGGGGTTCGGGCAACATGTTGACATCTCGGCGATGGACGTCATGACCGTAGCCCAGATCCATTCGTCCATCAATGAACAGTTCGGACACACTCCAGTGCGCCGTCCCACCAACCTGGTCCGGGCTAAAGACGGCTGGGTCAGTCCGGGCCTAGAGTCCGGGGTCCAGCAGGGCACTTGGCCCAAGATCTGCGAGTTGATGGGCGTTCCTGAGTTGGCGGAAGACGACCGGTTCACCACCCAAGAAGCCCGGCGGACCAATCAGCAGGCCCTGCTGGAAGTGGTCGGAAGTTGGGCGGCCACCATGCCCAAAGAAGAGATTTACCACACCCTCCAATCGCTGCGAACCATCACCGGTTATGTGGCCACGGTGGAAGACCTGCTGGTGTCCAAGCAATATGCTGAACGGGAGTTCTTTCGGACTCTGGCAGATCCGGTTTACGGGGACGTGGTGCATCCCGGCCCGCCTTTCCGAATGGACGACGATGGATGGCAACTGTTCCCGGCGCCTCGGTTGGGCGAGCACAATGAAGAAATCCTGGGCGGGGCATAGATTGGCCGCAACACCGAAGAAAGATCTAGCGCTACATGGACTGCGAGTCTTGGACCTGAGCCAAGTTGCGGCCGGGCCGTACGCCACCATGTTCTTCGGCTACATGGGGGCGGAGGTGATCAAGCTGGAATCCCGCTCCCGGATGGACATCAACCGGGGAAGGGCCAGGCCGGGACTGAACGATCCGAGGGTCTATCCCGGCGGTGTTCAGGGAGAGCGTCCCTACGACCGCACCGCCCACCATGTACACCGGAACATCAATAAGCTGTCGGTCACCTTGAACCTGGCCGAGCCTAAGGGCAAAGAACTCTTCCTGGGGTTGATAAAAGTCTGCGACGTGCTGGTCGAGAATTACCGTAGCTCGGTGATGGACCGGCTGGGATTGGGTTACGACTCCGTGTCCCGGGCAAATCCTCAATTGATATACCTGAAGATCAGCAGCCAAGGGGCTACCGGCCCCGAGGCCAACTACGGCTCCTTGGGCTCCACATTGGAGCAAACGGCGGGGCTGGCGTCAATCACGGGGTACGAGGACGGGTTGCCCCTGATGACCAACGAGGTTTATCCCGACCCAGTGGTGGGAATCTTGTCCTTCGGCGCATTGATGGCGGCCCTCCGGCGGCGGCGGCAGACGGGTCGGGGGTGCTTGGTCGACCTCTCCCAAAGGGAAGTCACGTCGATGCTTCTAGGTGAGTCCGTCTTGGATTTCTCGGTCACGGGCCGCATTGCGGCGACTATGGGCAACAAGCACCGGGACATTGCGCCTCAAGGCGTCTACTCGTGCCTGGGAGAAGACATGTGGGTGGCGGTGTCAGCCGGGACCGATGACGAATGGCTTGGGCTGTGCCGGGCCATGGGACGGCATGAGTTGGCAGGTGACCCCCGGTTCAAGGACACCGGGTCCCGCCAAGCCAATCACGATGCATTGGACGAGATAATCTCATCCTGGACACGGGGATTGGACCACTACCAGGCCATGCACCTGCTCCAAGCCGAAGGCGTGCCTGCGGGAGCGGTCCTCAAGGGCAGCGAGACCATCATTGACCCCCACATCGAGGCCCGCGGATTTTGGGATGTGGTCGACCACCCTGAAGCGGGTATCTACAAACAGACGACTACACCCTGGATCCTATCCAAAAGCCCCAGACAACCGACCGTGCCAGCGGCGGGACTGGGGGAGCACAACTATCAGGTCCTTGGCGGCCTGTTAGGCCTGTCCATCAGCGAGATAGACACTCTGGTTGAGCAGGGTATCACCGGAGACGTACCGGACCCCTCTGCCTAGCTTCCTATAGACCAGCCTACAGCCCCATCGCCGCCAGGCCGACTTTGGCCAAGTCTTCGTCAGCGTTATGCCCGCGCAGGCCACCGACGCCGATACCGCCCAAGATCGCGCCATCTTGGGTGATGACCACCCCGCCTTGTTCATAAGTGACCATCGGGTCGCCGTTCTCACTGACACTCTGGCCGATATTGGCCATCCTCAGCCCCCAGTCGCCACTGTTCATGCCCAGGATGGCAGAGGTGTAGGCCTTGCGTACGGCGTGCCGGCGGGTAAACACCCGGGCATGGTCCATCTTGGCAAAGGCCTCCATATTCCCCGAGGCATCGACGATGGCCATGCATACCGGTGTTTCAGAGGTGTCTTGGACCTGTTCCATCATGGCGGCCATCGCCGCCCGCACCTGGCCCAGCGTTAGGTGGCGTTCAGCGATGGCCATAGCGGTTTGCGGACTGTCGTTGTGCGTTGACATGTAGTCAACCTCCTTTGTATCTCGGACGCGGTTTATCCCACCGGGAATTGTAACAACAGGGCGATGTCCAAATGCGTGTAAAATACCCCCAGCCGTCTATATCTGTAATTTGGCCGGAGTTCACGAAATGCGAGTGGGCGTAATCTCGGACACCCATAACCCCAGTGTCGGCGCGGAGCCGCCGCCGGAAGTGGTTTCCGCCTTTGATGGGGTGGACGTGATAATTCACGCGGGAGACATCTACCAGCCTTCTTGCCTTGATTGGCTGGAACAGATCGCGCCGGTCTACGCCGTTGAGTTGGGGGCCGACGCCCATTTCAAAGAAGATGCCCGGGTGGTGGATATGTCGCGGGTGCTGGAACTGGAAGGACATTCTATCGGCCTGATCCATGACCTGATGGTGCCCGGCATGGCCCAAGAGATCACCGAGTTCAGCCCGCTTGCGAAGCATTTTCCGCAAGGCGCCAAGTTGTCCGACGCTCTCGGATTAGTATTCAGCACCAATGTCGGCATCGTTATTTTTGGGCACACTCACTACCCGGTGGTCGAGGAATTCCAAGGGGTCTTGATGGTGAACCCAGGAAGCCCTAGCCTGCCGAAACAGCTAAGACGGCTTGGCCAAGTGGCTATATTGGAACTGGGACCGGACCGCAAGAGCGCCGAGATTCTCGATTTGTCCACCTTCAGTTGATTTAGGAGGCGATGCATGGGGCCGCAGGGACCGTCATTACTACTGGAACAATTCGGCCCGTTGCAGGGCGTCCGAGTCCTTTCCACCGGCAGCATCGTGGCCGAGCCGGTGGCCGCAGGGATGGCGGCGGAGATGGGGGCGGAAGTTATTCACATCGAGCGTCCCGGCGGCGGCGAGGACTGGCGCCATGCGGAGTTCCCCATCGAGGCCCCAGACGGCGAGCAAGTGGCCAGTTCCTGGGTGCAGGACCGGCGCAACACCTACTACACAACCCTGGATTTCAGCACTCCGGAAGGCCAGGAGATCTTCTTAAATCTCATCCGGCGCACCGATATCTGGATGGAGAGTTCCAAGGCCCGCACCTACGACAAATGGGGGCTGGACGACGCGGCGATCTTGAAGGCCAATCCCAGCATCGTGATCTGCCACGTTTCCGGGTTTGGACAGGACGGCGACCCTGAATACGTGAAGCGCGCTTCTTACGATTTCACGGCCCAGGCCTTTGGCGGCATGATGAACCTGGCGGGTAACCCCGACCCCGATCCACCTTCAAGGGCGGTGCCGTGGACCGCGGACTACATCACAGCTCTGTTCTGCCTGTGGTCGTCGCTGGCGGCCTATATCCATGCCCAGCGGACCGGAGAAGGCCAGGTGATCGACCTAGCGCAGTACGAGGCGGTACACCGTATCCTGTCGGGCACCATGGTGGCCTATCACGAACTGGGAATGGTGCGGGAGCGAGCCGGGAATAAAGCCGGCAACGCCCAACCGTGGGACACTTTCCGGGCCAAGGACGGCTGGGTAGTTGTTGCCGCCATCGGACCGGTGGTCTACTCCCGCGTGTGCCAGGTGCTGGGTTTGGACCCGGAAGACGAGAAATGGGTCTCGGCCCGCCGGGAGATCGAGTCTCCCCAAGGCATAGAGTTCGACGCCATCCTGCGCGGATGGGTGGAAGAGCGCACCATGGACGAAGTGGTCGCCACTATGAACGACTCTCAGATCGGTTGCAGTAAGATCATGAACGCCCAAGAGATGGCCGAGAACTCCCACTACCAGCAGCGGGGCGTCCATGTGGAGTGGGAGGACGAGCAACTGGGAAAGACAGTGAAAGGGGTGGGTATCGTCCCCAAGTTCTCAAAGACGCCCGGCAAGATATGGCGCGGCTCGGTGCCTGTGGGCCACGACAACGACTTGGTCTACCGCGACCTGTTGGGGCTGGACACTGACGCGCTGGATAGGCTGTCCGAGCGAGGGGTTATCTAGCGCCGGGCTGCACGATATGGAGAATCCAATCAAAGGAATCGATGAATGCCCGCTGATGGGAATCACCAAAGAGACCAGCTAAACCGCAACAAGTTGAGTCTCGGCCTATTCGGCCTGAATTGTTCCGGCGGACTTGCAGTGACGACCGTGCCAGAGCGTTGGGAGGCAAGCTGGGAGAACAACCTGAATGCCGCTCTGATGGCCGACGAGGCCGGGCTGGATTTCATGCTGCCGCTGGGGCGTTGGAAAGGGTACGGGGGAATCACCGACCACAACGCCTCCAACTTCGAAACGCTGACCTGGGCGTCCGGCATCTTGGCCAGCACCCGCAACCTGATGGTCTTCGGGACCGTCCACGTCTCGCTATTTAATCCGGTGGTTGCGGCCAAGCAGATGGTGACGGCCGATCATATCGGCCAAGGCCGGTTCGGCATCAATATCGTGTGCGGCTGGAACAGCGACGAGTTCGACATGCTGGGGGTGAATCTCGCCCAGCATGACGACCGCTACGACCAAGGACAAGAATGGCTCGATGTCGTCACTCGAGCGTGGTCATCCACTGAGCCGTTCGATTACGACGGCGAGTTCTATCAGGTCCATAAGACGGATATCAATCCCAAGCCCTACGGCGGCGGCCGGCCGGTGATCGTCTGCGCCGGAAACTCCCCTCGCGGGCGAGACTACGCGGCGCGCAACGCAGACATGATGTTCACCAACCTACGGATGCACATCGACGAAGTTCCAGCAACTATTTCAGAACTGAAAGGAATGGCGGCCGCCTACAACCGGGAGATCGGAGTGTTTTCCAATGTCGCCGTGGTCTGCCGGCCGACAAAGAAAGAGGCCGAGGAGTATTTCCACTACTACGCGGTCGAGAATGCCGACTTGGATGCCGTGGAATACATGATAGAGGGCCGTGGACTTAAGAAACCCGGCGTTTCGGGAGAAGCGCTCCACGCAGCTCGCCTGCGCGCGGCCGGCGGCAATGGAGCGTTGCCCATAATCGGTGATCCAGACTACGTTGCGGCGCTGATGAAGCGCCTGTCTGAGTGCGAAATCTCAGCCCTTGCCATAGGATTCACCAACTACCTGAACGAATTCCCATACTTCCGCGACGAGGTGTTGCCCAGGCTGGCGAGCAAGGGTCTTAGAACTAGTTAGCCGGCTTCTCCGCGGTTATCAGGCCAAGCTGGGTCGGCAGAGGCACAGACTTGGGGTTGATGAATCCGGCTTCTTCGAGCCAGGAGGTGACCTCTGTGCCTTCACGGTCGCCGGCGCCTGGGTTGAAGACCACCAAGACGTATAGGTCTTCCAGGGTGTCGAGACGCTTGCGCTGGGGGTTGTCTTCCAGGCGCATATAGTCTTGGACTATGACCAGTCCTCCGGCCTCGAGAATCTCGAAAGCGACTTTGAACAGTTTTCGGCAGTCCTCTTCCGGTGAGATCAGGACAACCCCGGAAATGAGGCAAACATCGTATCCAGTCCCGATCTCCGCTTCGAAGAAACTACCCTCCACCAAGGAGATCCGGTCTGAAAGGTTGTTTTGTTCCACGAAAGTCTTGGCGACGATCAGCGGTTCTTTCTGGTCGACGACCGCCGCCTTGAGCTGTGGGTTGGCTTGGCAGAGGGCGATACTGTAGCTGGCCGCTCCGCCGCCCAGGTCGATGAGATTCCGTTTGCCGCTGAGATCAACGCTTTGCACCAACTGGGCGGCCTGCCCGGACGTCGCCCGGTTGTGCTGGCCGATCATATAGTCGTTCCAATAAGTGGCTTCGTCCACGAACCCGGTCTCGAAGGGTAGCAGGGTCTTGCCTTCTTTGATGACCTCATCAAGTCGGCCCCAGGACGCCCAGGTATTCGTGTGGTGAATGGCGTGGTCCCCGACGTAGGAATCCTTACCCTTGACCAAAACATTCGACGCTGTCGGTGTATTGGAATATTTCCCATCAGTGGAACTCAGCAACTCCAGGACCACGCAGCAGTCCAGGAAGGCTTGGGTGTAGCGTGGGGACGCGCCGATGGACTCGCCAACATCTTGGGACGTCAACGGGCGGTCTTCCAAGAGGGCAAACACATCTAGCTTGATCGCTGCCCGCAGAATCGCGGAATACCAGAAGCTCCGCGCCATTTCCCGAACGAATTCCGCTCCGGAGCCGGTTGGTGAGCCGGGTTGAGTCATCGGGTTGTTCCTTCCTTTTCGTGCCGTTCGTCTAACGACACCGGCTGCCAGGGAACATCTTAACTTAGCCGTCATCCACTGTGATCACAAACGCCCCGTCCATCTGCGGAAGGACGGGGCGTTCTTGATCCAGGCCGGGGGCCGTTGTTCCCAGCCCCTAAGATTAGGCTTGGTTGGTTGCTACTTCCCTTCTTTTGCCCACAGGGCTTCCAAGAGGTTGCCTGGGGACATGGGCAGAACATCCATGCGGACTCCCATCGCGGCGTGGATAGCGTTGGCCACCGCGCCCATGGGAGGCACGATGCAGACTTCACCGACCCCTCGGATCCCGAAGGGATGGCCCGGATTTGCGACTTCCACGATCACGGTGTCAATCATGGGCAAGTCCAAGCTGGTGGGCATCCGGTAGTCTAGGAACGACGAGTTGGCCATCTCGCCCGAATCGCTGTAGACGTACTCTTCGTTGAGGGCCCAGCCGATTCCTTGGGCCACGCCCCCTTGCAATTGGCCTTCCACATAACTCGGGTGGACGGCTTTGCCAACGTCTTGCAGCGCGGTGTAGCGAAGGATGTCGACTTTCCCGGTGTCGGGGTCGACTTCCACATCTACGATGTGCACGGCGAAAGCGTTGCCCACGCCCGCGGGGTTCACGTTGCCCCGGCCCACGACCGGGCCGCCGGTGCCGACCAACCGGGCGGCAAGCTGCTTGAAGGACAATTTCAGTTCGGGGTCCGACTTGTGAGAGGCTTCTCCGTGGACGAATTCCACGTCATCGAGATCAACGTCCCAGATCCGTGCGGCCCGCTGCAATAGTTGCTGTTTGATGTCCATGGCCGCTTCGTGGACGGCCCAGCCCGACTTAAAGGTGGCGCCACTGCCGGCGGTCAAAGAGGTATAACCCACGGAGTCGGTGTCGCCCACGGTTGGGTGGACGTCCTCGGCAGGAATGCCCAAGACCTCGGCCACCTGCATTGCCATGGATGCCCGGCCCCCGCCGATGTCCGGCGATCCTTCGATAAGACTGATCGTGCCGTCAGCATTAACGCTGGCGGTCGCGCAGGCAGGCCCGGTCCCGTTGAACCAGAACCCGGCAGCCACGCCGCGGCCCCGGTTGGGGCCTTCAAGTTTCGAGTTATAGTGCTCGGTCTGCATAGCGGCGGCCAGAGTTTCCTGGTAGCCGACGCGTTGCAACACCGGGCCGGGAATCCGGCGGCTACCCTCTTGGGTGCCGTTCTTCGCCCGGAATTCCAGGGGGTCAATGCCCAGCTTCTCGCAGATCTCGTCGATGACTGACTCCGCTGCGAAGGCGGCGGCCGGCACTCCCGGCGCACGGTAGGCGGCCGCTTTGGGTTTGTTGACGACCACGTCATACCCTTCGATCCTGCCATTGGCGATGTCGTAGGGAGTTAAAACGCACTGGCAAGCCTGAATGATGGGGGACCCGGGGAATGCGCCGGCTTCGTAGATCATTGTGACGTCGGCGGCAGTGATCTTACCGTCATTGTTGGCCCCGATCTTTACTCTGATGGAACTGCCGGAGGTCGGACCGGTCGCCTCGAACACTTCCGCGCGGCTCATGGAGATCTTCACGGGCCGCCGGGCCTTCTGGGAGAGGGCCGCGGCCACCGGCTCCAGGTAGATAACCGTTTTTCCGCCAAAGCCTCCGCCGATCTCCATGGGAATCACGAGTATCTGAGAGACCGGGATGCCCAGGACCAGGCTGGTGAGGTCCCTGATCTGGAAGTGGCCCTGGCTGCTGCACCAGATGGTCAATTTACCGTCTTCGCCCCACATCGCCGTGGCGGAGTGCGGCTCGATGTATCCCTGGTGCACCGTGGCGGTCCGGAATTCCCGCTCCACGATGATGTCGGCTTCTTTGAACCCCTGCTCGATGTCGCCCAGCTCGAAAAAGAAGTGGTTGGAGATGTTAGTGGCTTTCCCGGAGTCGTCGTCGTCACGAAGACCGCCGGGGCGAATGTTGGCGTTCTCCGAGTTGGCCAGTCTCTCGTGCAAGACAGCCGCGCCGTCTTTCATGGCCGTCTCCAGGTCAATCACGGCCGGGAGAACTTCGTAGTCAACATCTATCAGGGCGATCGCTTCATCGGCTTCCTGCATGCTGGTCGCCGCCACGGCAGCCACCGCGTGGCCCTTGTACAATGCCTTTTCGGCGGCCATGCAGTTATTGCTGATCCACTTGGGGTTGGCCATGGCGCCTTCACCCAGATCGGCAACCTTGCCGCCCGGTTGGGCGAAATCGGCGGAGGTTACCACGGCTTTCACGCCGGGCAGGGCCAAGGCCTTGCTGACATCGATGGACTTGATTCGGGCGTGGGCGTGGGGGCTGCGCAAGATCTTCCCTTGGAGTAGCCGAGGGAGAGTCATATCAGCGCTGTAACGCGCGCGTCCGGTTACTTTATCGTTGCCATCGGGGCGAATGGGCCTGGTGCCCACCACATCGAATTCTTCATTCACCAATACCACGTTGGTAGCCATTGCATTCTCCTATCGGACGAGCCTGTGACTTGGACTCCAGGATTCTAGCATATGGCGAGGCTGGGGTGGTGTTGGGGTGGCTGGGCGAATTCCCCCAACCACTGGCTTTCTGAACCTTCCCGTCTTAAACTCTCGGTTATTACTGCGGGATTGCGCCAAGCTGACGCGCTAACACTGTACAAGGGGGCCGAAAATGCCTATCACAAATGAGACTCTGAAGGCGATGATCCGAGACTATAACGGTCTGGAGTTGTCGGACGAGGAACTGGAGTTGGTCCGGCCGGAGTTGGAGAACTATTTCGCAGAGCTGAAAAAACTGGAAGACCTGGACCTGTCGGACGCGTTTTCCGGCCGCCTTATGAATCTTTCTGACTAGCTACATTCCGCACCTAAGTTACAGATCCAAGATTATTAGATCCGAGAGAGGTCAGGACCATGTCGAACACTGATTTGCTGCGGATGACTATCTCCGAGTTGGCGCCCATGATCAAGAACAAAGAAGTCTCCCCGGTGGAGCTGACGGAAACCGCGCTGGCCGAGGCCGACCGGCTGCAACCTACGCTCAACTCGTTCATCACCATCCTTCATGACCGTGCCATGAACCAGGCCCGGGCGGCGGAAGAGGCCATTTCCCGCGGCCATTACGCGGGTCCGCTACACGGCATTCCAATGGGCATTAAAGACAATCTGGCCACCGCCGGTATCAAAACCACGGTGGGCTCCAAGGTATTGGCGGACCATGTGCCGGAAGAAGACGCCGAGGTGGTCACCCGCTGCCGGAACGCCGGGGCGATAATCATCGGCAAGGAGAACCTGGAAGAGTTCGCCGCCGGGGCGACCTCCAACAATCCTCATTACGGCGCAGTTCACAACCCCTGGGGCCTGGACCATATCCCAGGCGGGTCCAGCGGAGGCGGGGGCGCCAATGTCGCCGCCGGAGTTACTTTCGCATCGCTGGGCACCGATCTGGGCGGGTCGGTCCGATTGCCGGGGACGTTCTGCGGCGTGGTGGGCCTCAAGCAGACTTACGGACGGGTCAGTCAGCGTGGATTGATGGTCACCAGCTTCAACGGCGACCACATCGGCCCGATGACGCGGTCAGTGGCCGACAGCGCCCTGGTGCTACAGGTCTTGGCCGGAAACGACCCCTTGGACCCGAGCACGGTGCCGGTCCCGGTGCCGGATTACAGCGCCTATCTGGGAAAGAGCTTGAAAGGGTTGAAGATGGGCGTACCGTCCAACCATTATTTCGACCTGCTGGACGGTGAGGTTGAAAGTGCTGTACGGGGTAGTATCGCCGCCTTGGAGGAACTTGGGGCTGAGCTGCAAGAAGTCAGCTTGCCCATGATGGAATACATCGGCGCCATGCGCATCGCAGCGATGGCCGATGGCGTAGTGACTCACGAGCCCTACCTCAAGGCCCACCGGGAAGGCTACGGACCCGACGTCTTTTACCGCACGGTACCCGGACAATTCGTGCTGGGCAAAGACTATTCCAAGTCTTTGAAGGTGCAGCGTCTGATCCAGGCGGAGTACGCCCAGGTGATGCAGCAGGTGGACTTCCTGGTCACCCCGACGGCGCCGGTGGCCGCGCCTAGGATCGACGCCAAGTACATAAGCATCAACGGCGAAGAACACCGAGTAAGAGGGCCTGGCTCAGGTGTCATCTCTCGAAACACCAGTCCTATGAACGCCGTAGGACTGCCGGCCATCACGGTGCCGTGTGGGGTCAACAAATCGGGCCTGCCCATCGGGGTCCAGTTCATCACCGGTGCTTTCGAAGAGGGTCTGCTGTTCCAAGTCGCTGACAACTACGAGAACGTCTCGCCAAGCCAGGGTCTCCGCCCAGCAGTTGCTGTGGGAGCCTAGACCCAAATCACGAGATTGGGAAACCAGTAAATGCCGGAAGAGAAGATCTCAATCACTGTGGGCGAAAAGACTGTCTCCGCGATAAGAACATCTCCGGATGGTGACGCCCGTTTCACTTTTGTGTACGCGCCTGGAGCTGGGTCGAACATCAACGATCCATTCGGAAAGTACTTGAGTTCACGCCTGCCCGCCGCCGGTGGCTCCCTGGTGCGGTTCCAATTTCCGTATATGGAAGCAGAAAAGCGGGGACCGGACCGGGCCCCTTTGCTGGAAGAGACCTGGCGGGCGGTGATCGACAAGGTCCGGCCCAATTCCGGCAAGTTGGTCGTGGGCGGAAGGTCCATGGGTGGACGGATCGCCTCTAGAGTGGTCGCCCAGGGAACTCAAGCCGATGGACTTGCTTTGCTGGCGTATCCGCTCGATCCACCACGACCTCCCGCAACCCCCCGGAATGGCCATCTCCCAGACATAGCCGTCCCCACACTCTTCTGCTCTGGGACCAGGGACAACTTCGTGGCGCCAGGTAGTTTGGCCATTGTGGTGGATGGGATGCCTAACGCCGTGCTTCACGAACTTGAAGGCGCCGACCATGGATTTGCAGTCCTGAAGTCGAGCGGCAGAACTCGTGAGGACGTTTTGCAGGAAGTGACCGATGTGATGTTGCGATGGGTTGAAGGGATCTAAGGGTGATTCCCCGACGCTGGCAGTTAACTCAATCAAGCCGCTGGAGACAAGAGATATGGCAGTGAAAATGGGCGTGGCGATCGTCAGCACTGACGTTAGAGAGTACATCCAGCAGGTCCGGATGCTGGACGAAGCCGGGGTCGCGATGATCGGGTCCGGCGACTCCCAGGCCCTCTACCATGAGCAGTTCATCCGGTGCGCTCTATCTGCTGAGCACACCCAAAGGGCGCGGGTCGGTACATGGATCACGAACCCTGTGATGCGCCATCCGGCGGTGACCGCGGCAGCCATCGCCACCGTGGACGACCTAGCGCCGGGGCGGGCGTTCTTGGGCGTCGGGACCGGCGATTCCACGGTCTACAACGCCGGTCTCAAGCCGGCCACGCTGAAAACACTGGAACGGTTCATCAACACGGTGCGGGAGCTGCATCAGAACGGCGTGTCTGAGTGGGAAGGCAACCCTTGCTACCTGACTTGGGCGGACCGCCGCATCCCCATCGGCATGGCCGTTTCCGGCCCCAAGGCGATGCGCATGGCCGGCAGGTTGGCCGACATCGTTTGGGTCTGTTTCGGCATCCAGGAAGAGGAGATCCGAATCGCGAAAGAATATCTTGCTGAGGGCGCCAAAGAGGCCGGCCGCAGCGTCGACGACATCGATGTCTGGTGGATGGTCCAGTTCAATGTCGCCGAGAGCCGGGAGGCGGCATTGGAGCCATTGATCGCCGGCCTCGCCACCTCGGGGCACATCATCTTCCGGTACGGACTGGACGGCAAGGCCGTACCTCCGGAGCACCAACAAGGCGCCAACGACCTGGCCCGCTTGTATCAGCCGTTGAAACACTTCGGAAATTCAGACCTGCCCGGCCAACTAGGGCTGACCGATTACCTGGCCGACCGACTGGCCATCGTCGGGAACACTGAAGAAGTCATCCAACGCATCAAGACGTTGGAGTCCCAGGGCGTGGACAAGCTCTTCTTCTACACGGCGCTTCCGGACAAGCAACGTTTGTTCAACCAACTGGCGGAAGAGGTGCTCCCTGCTATTAGCTGAATTCGCAGGCGTTGGTCACTAAAGCCCCGAAATCTACCTACGGAGGTCCTCAATGTCGAGCCAGAACGGGCCTCAAGGCCTCGGCGCAAATATCGATGAGGGTTATCTGATCGACGTTTTGACGGAGCTGGCGAAAGTTCCGACGGAAGTCCCTCTTGGACCCGATACCTTCATGGAACCGGACGACCCGAAGCTGGTCCACTACGTTCAAAATGTCTTGCGCCCCAAACTCAATGACGTTGGGATACAGGCTTCTGACGTCCCAGACAACCAATTATTGGTCAAGTACGGCGATGGAACGTCGGATGCTGCTCTCTTGGTGATGGTCTACACCCCCGCGCAGCACAATAATCTGATGGATGACCCCCTTTCGGGAAAGATAGCCAATGCGGCGGAATGGGGGTACGACGAGCCCTGTGTTTTTGGCCAGGGCGTTTCCCAAAACAAGGCCCACCACGCCGTAATGTTGGCGGTGTTGAAGCTTTTTGTGGAGCAGGACGTCCGGCTTGCCGGCACCCTCTACTTTGCGGTGAACAACGAAGGCCGCAGCAGTCACCAGTGCACGGAAAATATCCTTAAAGTCTTGGACCCCAAGCCGGACTTTTGCCTGATGCTGAGGGGCACTGGGATGCGAATCTCCCTGGGGAACCGTGGCCGGGTAGACCTGAATGTCGAGATCAAGGGAAAGGCAACTCACTCCAGTTCCCCCGGCCAAGGTCTCAGCGCCATCGAAGGGGCCAACGAGTTCATAAATCGGCTGAACAAGCTTCGAATTCCGGGCAGCCATCCTATCTTGGGTGAGCGCCATGCCCTCGCCTACCAAGTCGTGTACGAGCCCATGGCGCCCCATACCCTACCTGAAATCGCCAGGATTCGGGTGGACCGCCGTCTGCTCCCCGGAGACGATCTCGACCAAGCATTAGAGGAGGTGCGCGCGGCCATCGGCGACCTTTTCCCTTATGAAATGTCCATCTCGCTAGGGACGCACATGCTGGCCGCGCTGGTCGACCCGCATCACCATGGAGTGCGGGCGTTAACCGAAGCCCACCGCAGCGTCTATTCCCAAGACCCGGAGACGTACTATGGACAAGGCACCTTCGACGCCGGCGGGCCGTGTGCTGCCGGTGTGCCTGCGGTGATGTACGGGGTTGGTGGTGGAGCCTCGATGTTGGGAGACGACTTTGCTCCAATCCGGCAGGTGGTGGATGAGACCCATGTACTGCTCCGTACGATAATGACCCTTCTGGGCTGATGATTCTTCTGGTCTTTAATCAATAAAGGTCTGCCATGCAACACGAAATGAGCGCCAAGTTCGGCTTGAGTCTTTCCACCCGGGCGATATTGTTCGACTGGGGCACGATGGACGATCTGATTGAAGCGGCGATCGTCGCAGAAGAGTCCGGCTATTTCAGCGGCGTGTGGGTCGGCGACAACCTATTGTCCAAACCCAGAGTGGAGGCCATAGTTACCCTGTCGGCCATCGCCGCGCGCACCGAAAGGATCTCTTTGGGGACGATCTGCTTGGCTAGTTTCGTGATGAGAGACCCTATCTTGCTGGCATTGCAGTGGGCCAGCTTGGACATTCTGTCCAAAGGCCGCACGATTTTGGCTGTGTGCAATGGGGGTTCAGCCAGCGACGGGCCTCAATTCGCCCACGAACTGGAAAACATGGATGTGGCGTCAAGCGAACGCGTCGGCCGATTGGTTGAGGGTATTCAGGTCATTCGGCGTCTGTGGAGCGAGGATAGCGTGACCCATCAAGGCAAGTTCTATAATTTCACCAACCTGGAGGCCCTGCCAAAACCGGCCCAGCAACCCGTGCCGATACTGATAGCAGCCAATCCGCGGGAGCAACGGCTAGATGACCCGGTGGTCGATCGAATCCTGCGCCGAGTCGCCAGATTCGGAGACGGTTGGCAGACCGACGCCACGCCCGTTGAAACCTTTCGGCAGAGATTCGACCGGATCTGCGAGTATGCCGTAGCTGAGGGGCGAGACTCGAGTATGCTCGATTCTTGTCTACACCTGATGGTGAACATCAACGATAACCGGCAGCAAGCGATCGAAGAAGCACAACATTTTCTTGTGTCCTATTACGGAGCGGGCACTATCTCTCAGGAAAAGATGGACCTCTGGCTAGCTTGCGGCTCGCCGGAGGAGGTGGCTGAAAAGATTCAGTCCTATATCGATGCCGGATGCAAGACACCGGTCTTACGCTTCGTGTCACCAGACCTCAAGGGCCAGCTACAGCGTTGTATCGAAGAGGTACTGCCAGTCTTCAAAACGGTTGGCCCTAAGTGACCGAATAAACCATACGCGGGAGAAACGATGTCCATCGGGTGGGCAATTATCAGCGCCGGCGACTTTGCCGATTCAAGGGGCGCACCAGGCATCAACCAAGCCGAGGGCGCGGAGTTGGTGGCCGTGCACAGCCGGGACCAGGGCCGCAGTGACGCCTTCGCCGAGAAGCACAGCGCCAAGACCGCATACACCTCGGTTGAGAATGTGCTGAGCGATTCCAGGATAGACGCCGTCTACATCACTTCGCCGAACCATCTGCACGCTGAGTACACCACGATGGCCGCCAACGCCGGCAAGCATGTGCTGGTGGAGAAACCGCTGGCAGTGGAGCTGGCAGACGGTGTGTCGATGATACAGGTGTGCCGTGGGCGAGGCGTGACGCTGGGAGTGGGGCTGCACTTGCGCCACCACCCCGGCCACATCGAAACCAAACGGCTGGTGGCGGACGGGTCTCTCGGCACTATCGCGCTGGCCCAAGCTCAGATCGGCCAGGGCGAACGGGGAAATATTCGGTCCGTGCCACGTGCCGGCCTGCGCGATTGGTGGACCCACCCGGAACTGGTCGGCGGGGCGTTCGCCATGTTAACCATCGGCGTCCACGCCATCGACGACCTGCAATTCTTATTGGGACAGCAGGTGGTGGAGATCGCTGCGATCACAGATGGACAGACTGCGGAAAGGCCTCTGGAAGACCTGGCCACGATGTGCCTGCGATTCGACGGCGGGGCCATCGGCACAATGATTTGCGGGATGCGCCTGCCGGAGTACCAGAATGATGTAGCCATCTACGGCAGCGAGGGCAAGGTGGTGCTGTCTGACGCGTCTTGGCCACGTCTGCAGGGGGAGCTGCGGGTGTCCAGCGAAACGGTCAACACCACCGTTGCTTACGAACCGGACCATGTCTACCTGGTCAAGAAGAACATCGAAGACTTCCAGCGGGCTATAGCAGAAGGCCGAGACCCGGTTGCCTCGGGACTCGCCGGGCTCAAGTTGCTCCAGTTGACGGAAGCCATGGTGGAATCAGCCAAAACCGGCCGGACGGTGAAGCTGGAGTCGTTGCATTTATCAGGAGCAAATAGTTGATGGCGAGGTTCCGGAGCGCAGTGGCATTCGCGCGCACGAAGTTAATCTCGGGTAGGATGCTCGTCCGCACTGTGCTCGGGTACTACGTCCGATACCTCATCTGGACTTTGGGGCTCTTGGCAATGGTCGGGGTCATTGTTCTCTTGATTTGGATCGGCGCCACCGGTGACGGTGAAGACGCCGGCGAAGCTTATCAGCCGGTGTTGACTGAACGCTTAGCCACCAGGCTGGCTTTTACCGAGCTTCTCTCGTCGGGCCAGATGGTATTAGCCTGCGGGATTGAGTCATCTGTGCTTCCCGGTGATGCGGAGGTAGTCTACACGCCGGATGAAACTTGGCTGGGGACCTTGGGAAATTGCGCCTTCGTCGTTGACGACGCCTCCGGCGAAGTGAGTGGGCCCTAGTTGTCAAACTTGCGAAGATTCTAGCTGCCACGCGCCGTTAACCAGGACGATGATCGCATCCCGACGTGATTCTCCCACCTGATATAGTGTTGCGGCTCGCATTGGCTTTGGGGAGGTAATGACTCATGAAATACGACCACATAATCGTCGGTGGCGGGACCGCCGGATGCATCATAGCAGCCAGATTGTCGGAAGACCCTGGGCGGTCGGTGCTGTTGCTGGAGGCGGGCCCCGAATACCCCGACTTCCAAGCGTTGCCGGACTCTTTGAAATACGGTTGGGGGATGCTAAATCTGGAAGCCCGCAAGGCCGGAGGCCCATTCAACTGGTCCTTCACTGGCAAGGCGACGCCACACCAACCGGAACCGATGCCGGTGCCGCGGGGCAAGGCCATGGGCGGCACGAGCGCGATCAATGGCCAAACGTTTATACGCGGCGCGCCAGAGGATTTCGACACCTGGGCTGCCTGGGGCAACGAAGATTGGTCGTACTTAGATTGCCTTCCGTACTTCCGGAAGCTGGAAAGCGACGAGGATTATTCCGGAGATTTCCATGGAACTGAGGGGCCGGTGCCAGTTCGGCGTCACCACCGGGAAACCTGGCCGCCGGCCCAAGAGGCTTTTTATCAAGCGTGCCTCGCCGCCGGCTACCCGGACAACCCAGATGTCCATGAACCCGATTCGACGGGCGTCAGCCTACGGGCCGAGAACAACGTCGACGGGGTGCGCATGAGTATGGCATTGGCTTATCTCGATCCCAATCGCCACCGGCTCAATCTGACCGTCAAAGCCGGTGTCCAGGTTTTAAAGATAATCATCAAGGGCAAACGCGCCACCGGACTGGAGGTGGAAAGCGGCAGCGAGCGATTCACTGCGGAGGGCGGTGAGATCATCTTGTGTGCCGGCGCAGTGGCATCTCCGCATCTGTTGATGCTATCGGGCATCGGGCCGGCAGACCACCTGGCGGAGTTCGGCATACCGGTGGTCGTCGACAGTCCGGGAGTCGGTCAAAATATGCGGGACCACCCTAATGTCACCGTGAAGTTCTCGGTGAAAGAGGGGACATATGACGACCCGAACGGAATGAGGGCGCTTCGGCTCAGATTCAGCGCCACCGGCTCCAAGACACCCAACGACATGATTCTTTCGCCGGCTTCGATGAACACGGTGATCGCTGAGGGGGACGACCCGAGTCACACGATCAACTGTGGACTGTACCTGGCGGTTGGGAAGGGTGAACTTTGGCTAACGTCGGCCGATCCGCACGCCTATCCCAGCATGGACTACCATTATCTTGAGGACCCTTGGGACCGGGAGCGCCTTAGGGAAGCGGTCCGAAAATGCGTCGGCCTTTTGAATGATCCCGCCTATGCCGAGGTCATCCAAGAGCGTACCGACCCACAGGATGCCGACCTTGTTACCGACCAGACATTGGACGCCTGGTTGCTCCGAAAAGTGAGTTCGTCATTCCACATATCCGGCACCTGCAAGATGGGGCCAGATAGCGACCGGGAGGCGGTGGTTGATGGCCGGCTCAAGGTCCGCGGAGTAGAAGGCCTGCGGGTGGTCGATGCCTCTGTGATGCCCGACGTGATCCGAGCCAACACCAATGTCACCACAATGATGATTGCCGAACGGGCCGCCGATTTCATCAAAGAAGACAACTAGGTAGGTCGAGCTGCGGGCCCGTTCCTAGCCGGGCCTCTACAAGAACCAACCCATCCTGTTGTAATAGGCACACCACCCGCAAAGTAAGGACGTTGCGGGAGCACGAGTTCGCTTATGTATCCATGATCGCTTTGCGTTGGGCGCCATCCACGGCAATGCTGGCGGCGGTGATGAAGCTCGCCCGTTCCGAGGCCAGGAAGACCACCACGTCCGCAACCTCTTCCGCGGTGCAAAGGCGTCCCATGGGCATGCTCCGCACGGCCTTCTCTTGGGCCTCGTCCTCGCTGATATCCATCTCCCGGGCCAGGGTACGGACCAGTCCCCACCAGCGTTCGGTGTCCACCGGTCCGGGGTTGACCGCGTTGACCGTGATGCCATGGGGCGCCAGCTCTTCGGCGATGGCGAGTGTGAAGTTGATGCCGGCGGCGTTGGCGGCTCCGGGCGTTAGCTCAAAGTAGATCGGTTTGACGCCGTCGTTGCCTATAACGTTGATGATGCGTCCCCACCGCCGCTCCTTCATGTGTCCCACGGCGGCTTTGGTGGTGCGGACGTAGCCCATGAACTTTAGGTTTAAGCTCTCCATCCATTGACTTTCCTCGAGGTTCTGAAGCGTGCCGCCGGGGGAGTTGCCGGCACAGTTCACCAGAATATCCAGACGGCCGAAGTGGTCGACCGCCGTACGCACGAAGCGCTGGGCATCCTCCTCATTGTTCATGTCCGCCACGATGGGGAGCACTGTCCTTTCCGTCTCGGCCGCTATCTCCGCGGCCACACTGTCCAGAAGCTCTTTGCCCCGGGCACAGATAGCCACATCGGCGCCCTCTCGGGCCAGGGCCAGAGCCGTCGCCTTGCCGATGCCCATGCTCCCTCCCGTGACCAGAGCGACCCTGTTTTGCAAACCCAGTTCCATGACGCTTACTCTCCAGGTTAGGCGTTGAGTTTTCTCCCTATGAGTTCCTTGATCTTGTTGGGGCTTAAGGGCAGTTCCCTCACTTGAAGTCCCAAGGCATTGGACACGGCGTTGGACAGAGCGGCGCCTGTGGCCACGATACCGACTTCACCGGCGCCTTTCACCCCCATCGGGTTGAGCGGCGACGGGGCCAGGTCCAGGACCGCTACGTCGAAGGCCGGGATGTCCGTGCTGGTGGGCAGCAAGTAATCCATGAAGCTGCCAGCCAAGAGCTGCCCTTCGTCGTCGTAGACCAATTCCTCCAGGATGGTGGCGCCTACCCCCTGGGCCGCCGCGCCGACTACCTGGCCGGTCAACAACAAGGGATTGATGACGTGACCGACGTCCTCGACGATGGCGTATTTCAAGATATCGATCTTTCCGGTTTCCGCGTCAACCGCCAGGTGCACCGCGTGGACCCCACACGGATAGCACTCCTGAGTGGAACGGAAATAGTAGTACGTCTCCAGGCCGAACTCGCCCAGGTTGTACCTGCTGCCCGGCACGGCCAACGCCAATACCTCGCCCAGGTCCAAAACCGTGTCGCCGCCTGGAGAGTCCTTGCGCCGGACAACGCCTTGGGAAAGCTCGAGCTCGCCGGGGTCCACATCGAGATAGGCGGCGCTGACGGCCAGCACCCTATCCCGCAGTTGCTGCGCCGCCCCGAATACGGCATTGCCCGCCAGGGTAGTGCCCCGGCTGGCATAAGTCCCACCACCCATAGACATCAGGTCGGTGCTGCCATGATACACAGCGATGCTTTCCAAAGGCACGCCCAGTCCGTCCGCGCAGATCTGGGCCATCACTGTCTCGTGTCCTTGGCCCATGGTGGCGATACCAAGGTAGACCGCCACTTGGCCGGGGCCAGTGATCGCCACCCTGGCCCCTTCGCCGAGGTCGCCGGTACCGGTGCTCTTGACGAAGCATCCGATTCCAACGCCCTGATACTTGCCGTCTTGAAGGCTCCCAGCCGCGCCTTTGATCCCGTCGTAATCTATGATCTCCAGGGCCTTTTTGAGCAAGGCGGGATAGTCGCCGCTGTCGTAGATCAACGAGTATTCCTCGGGGCGGGTCCTTCCCAGTTCATAGGGCATCGCCGAAGGCGGAATCAGGTTCTTGAGCCTCAACTCCGCCGGGTCGATCCCCAGGTCCTCGGCCATCATGTCCAACAGCCGCTCCCGAAAGAAGCAGGACTCGTATCGGCCTGGGGCGCTGAAAGTGCCCATTCCTGTTTTGTTGGTCAGGATGCACTTCACATTCCATTGATAATTGGGGATCAAGTAGGGGCCTGTGAGCATGGCCGCCGTGGAGACCGGCACGATCGCGCCGTGGGTGCGCACGTAGCCGCCCAATGCGCCGTGGACGGTCGCCCGCATGCCCAGAATGGTGCCATCCTTCTTGGCCGCGATCTCCAACTCACACCAATGCTCGCGAGAGTGGTTCGCGGAGATCAAGTGCTCAGCCCGGTCCTCGATCCACTTCACTGGGCGGCCCGTTTTGATCGCGGCGAAAGGGACCAGGAAGTTCTCGGGGTAGAACTCGCCGCGGACACCGAAGCCTCCGCCTACGTCGGGCTCGACGAAGTGTATCCGGTGCTCAGGCATCTGCAGCAAGGATGCCAGAACGCCGCGGTTGTAGTGAGGCACCTTGGTTTCGCCCCAGACGGTTAGCTCCTCCCTGCCCTCTGAATAGGACGCCACTAGACCCCGCGTCTCCAAGGGATTGGCGGTATGGCGGTGACAATTGAACACCTCTTTGCGAGTGTAATCGGCGCTCCGGAAGGCCTCGTCGGGGTCTCCGATCGACGACTCGAACTCATATGCCAAGTTGGTTCCGTGTTCCTCGAACAGCAGGACGTCCCCTTCCAGCGATTTCTTCAAGTCCACAACGGCAGGCAAAGGGTCGTAGACCACGTCCACGCCGTCCAGGGCGTCTTCGGCCAGATAACGGCTTTCGGCCACCACCATCGCCACCGGATCGCCGACATAGCGCACCTTGTCGTTCGCCAACGGGTATTGAAGGAACCGTTCCAATTCGTGATAGGCGCGCATCCTTATGGGGATGGGGCGCGGCTCAACCATCTGCTCGATATCCCCAAAAGTGAGGACGCTAACGACGCCTTCCATCGCCAGAGCGGCGCTGGTATCGATGGACAGGATGCGGGCGTGTGCATGAGGGCTGCGCACGATGGCGGCGTGCAGCATGTTTGGCAGCTTCACGTCATCGACGAATTGACCCTGCCCGGTTAGAAACCGCCGGTCCTCTTTGCGCCGGATGGGAGCGCCGATATATTTCTGGGCCATACCTGTACCTAACTTGAATAAATTTAAAACCGGGCCATCGGCCGGTCACCGATTTCCCTGGGCCATTTTAATCATGTTCCACACCCGTTCCGGGCCCACCGGGGGCTCGGTAAGCTCAACGCTAAAGGGCAGCAGTGCGTCGGCCACCGCGTTGGCGACGGCGGTGTAAGCGCCGACGGTCCCGGCTTCACCGACTCCCTTCACTCCGCCTTCGGTGAACGGTGAGGGCGATTCGGTATGGAGTGTCTGAATCTCTGGAATATCCATCGACGTCGGCACCAGATAGTCCATCAATGAGCCTGTGAGCAGTTGCCCGCCTTCGTCGTATCTGAGTTCCTCCAACAAGGCGTTGCCGATGCCCATGGCGACAGCTCCGACGACCTGACCTTCGACAACTACGTGGTCCATGATCGTCCCGCAGTCTTCCACGACGAAATACTTCTCCAGCTTCACCACCCCGGTTTCGGGGGTCACTCGGACGACCGCAAGGTGAGCTCCGTTCCCAAACACCTGGTGGGGTGGGTCAAATGACCGGGTAACCCGCAATCCCCGCTCGATGTTCTCGGGAAGGGAGACCTCCCTTGAGGCGTCGTAGGCCGACGCGGCCACGCGGGCGAAGGACACCCGCCGCGCCGGATCGGCTTTGACAAACACCTCGCCGCCGGCAATATCCAGTTCGCCTTCTTCGTTCTCTAGGAAAAAGCGGGCAAGTTCCAAGACCTTCTGCTTGATGTCTTGGGCCGCCAGCCGGATGGCGCCCCCGGTGCTGACCGCGCTCCGGCTGACCCCGGTCCCCGACCCGAATGGAGTTGCGTCGGTGTCACCTTCGATAATCTTGACCGTTGCGTAGGGCACGCCGAGCTCGCGGGCCACCAAGTTGGCGAAGACACTTTCGTGGTTCTGCCCGGTTGACTGCGCGCTTACCGCCGCTGTGATGTTGCCGCGCGGGTCCACCTGGATCGTAGCCGAATCGAAGGCCGGCAATCCATAGACGCCCCGCTTGTGATAGTCCTGGGAGCCGGTGCTGGTGTGTTCCACGAAGCACGAGATGCCGATTCCTAGGTGTTCGCCATTAGCCCTGGCTCGTTGCTGGGCAAGGCGAAGGTCCTGGTATTCGGATAGCTGCAATAATTTTTCGAGTGAGCCGGGGTAGTCTCCACTGTCGTACAATCGCCCAGCCACCGTTTCGTAAGGCAACTCATGAGGTTGGATGAAGTTCCGGTCCCGCACTTCGGCAGGGTCCATGTCGAACGCCTGAGCGATCATGTCCATGATCCGCTCAATCACAAATACGCCTTGGACCGTGCCCACGCCCCGATAGGGGCCACCGGGGCACTTGTTTGTGAGAATGCCGTAGGCCTCGCAATGGTAGTTTTCTATGCGATAGGGTCCCACTATGGACTGGCCCGTGGTCATCGGCTCCAGCCCGGCGCTGGTTGGGCCCAGGCAGTGGGCGCCTTGGTCCACCAGGACCTTGGAGCGGATCCCCAACACCGTGCCATCGCCTTTTGCCGCGACCGACACCTCCACGCGCTGCTCGTGGGCATGAGCGCAGGCCAGCAGATTTTCCATCCGGTCTTCCACCCACTTCACCGGACGGTCGATCTTCTTTGAAAGAAATGACAGCATGATCGCTTCAGGATATCCGGTGCCCTTGATCCCAAACTCCCCTCCGGTATCGGGGCCTATCACCCTGACCCCATATTCGGGCAGCCTCATTACCGTGGCGAAAACGCTGCGGGATTGGTGGGGAGCCCGGGTTGAGGTCCAGACAGTCAGGTGGTCCTGGCCGCGGTCGTAGCTGGCGATTACGCCCCGGCCCTCCAATGGCACCGCAGTCTGCCTGGGGAAATTGAAGGTCTTTTCCAGCACCAGGTCCGCCTGCTGAAAAGCCTTGTCCGTGTCGCCTCCGCCAAACTCGCGAAAGAACACGATATTGTCGGCCATACCCTGGTGGAGCGTTGGCGCGCCGGGCGCCAAACTTTGGTCTACGTCAGTCACCGCTTCTATGGGTTCGTAATCGATGGTGATGGCATCTAACATATCTTCGGCGATATGAGGAGTCTCCGCGGCCACAACCAAAATGGGCTCACCAACAAACACTACCTTCCCCGGTGGCACCGGATATCTATCGTAAGGACGGGCGAAATCGCTCGATCCCGGGGCGGCGGGCCGCACGGGCTCCACGTGTGGCAAGACCTCTTCTGGGGTTATTACGGCGATGGCGCCCGGTATCTTAAGGGCTTCGTCCACATGGATCCCCGTGATATAGGCGTGGGCGTGAAGGCTGCGAACGAAGGCCGCGTAGCACATTCCCGGCAGCTTGATGTCGTCTAGGAACCGTCCCCGGCCCCGGACCATTCGGGACGCCTCCGGTCGTGAAATGTCCTCGTCCGACTGGGACATCTTCTTCTCCTTTCTTCGGGAGTGAGAATCAGAGTTGGTGTTTTTTCACCACTGATGGCAATTTGCTAGCCTTCGTCCTTCGTGGGAAGGACCAGGGCAGGCCCCTTGCTGGTCTGCAAGATCGCTTGAATGATCGGGGCGTAGCCGGTGCAGCGGCAGATATTTCCTGAGATACCCTCTTTCACTTGCTCTTCAGTGGGATCAGGCGTGTCTTGGAGGAAAGCGAAGGCAGTCATCAGCATCCCCGGGGTGCAAAAGCCGCACTGAAGAGCGTGATTCTCTTGGAAGGCCAGTTGCAAAGCGTTGAGGTCGTCCCCTTGGGCCAGTCCCTCCACGGTCGTCAAGTCGGCGCCGTCCGCTTGGACCGCCAGCATCAGGCAGGACCGAACAGCATCGCCATTGAACAGAATCGTGCAGGCCCCGCATACTCCATGCTCGCAGCCCAGATGAGTTCCGGTTAGGTCCAACTCGTCCCGGAGAAAGTCCGCGAGGGTTTTCCTCACTTCAACCGAGGACTCGTACTCCTTTCCGTTCACAGTCAGTTTTACGTTGCGATCAGCGCTGGTCATGCTCCATCGCCTCCCTTTCCACTATTGATGGCTGCCTCCAAGGTCCTGCGGGCAATCACCCCTCCAACCTCCTTGCGGTAGGCGGCAGAGGCATGGATGTCTGAATTGGGGTCCAACTCCTCGGACACGATCTTGGAAACGTCTCCGAGCAGGTTGTCGTCGATCCGCTCCCCGGCCAGGGCCTCCTCGGCCCGGCGTATCCGAACCGGAGCCCCAGCCACGCCAAACATGGTGATGCAAGCGGACCGACAGACGCCGCCACCGTCCATCTGAAGCAAAGACACGGCGCCTACCATGGCAAAGTCACCCTGACGCCGGCAGACTTCCTGGAAGCCCCATCTCCAACCTTGGGACCGGTCCGGCAAGCGAATCTCGGTGAGAAGCTCCCCCGGTTCGATGGCTGTAGTTAAGGGGGACATAAAGAAGTTCTCAGCTTTCAATACCCTTTGGTTAGAAGCGCTTGATAGAACGAGCTCTCCGTCAAGGGCGAAGCAGATAGCCGGCAGTTCGGCTGCGGGATCGGCATGGGAGATGCTCCCGCCCACGGTCCCGCGGTTGCGTATCTGGAAGTGGCCTATGGACGGCATAGCCGCCGCAAGCACCGGGATTCTTTCCAGGACTGCATCCGATCTTTCCACAGAGCGCTGGCGGGTGAGAGCCCCAATCGCCAGCCCGCCGTCTGGGGTTGGCGAGATGTAATCGAGACCAGGTATGCGGTTGATGTCGACGACCACTTCGGGCAAGGCCAACCGCATATTCAGCATCGGCATCAGACTTTGCCCGCCGGCCAAGACCTTGGCATCGTCACCGTGCTCTTCCAGCAGTTCCAGGGCTTCCGCCAGGCTCGTTGGTGCGAAGTACTCGAATTTTGCTGGTTTCATTTACCTATGTCCTTGCTTGGACCAGTTTGCGCTTCCGGAAGGTGGGAAATCTAGCTCGTTAGATGGACTGTTTCACCAGATAAGGAAGACCAGTAAGGTTTCATTTTCGTGGGAACGTGAATTGTAATTCCGGGGGCATTCCGAGTCAAACGGCTTTGATTATGGGCTAGGTGGAGATAGCGGAGCAAAGCGACCTTCGATAGTTCTACGTGATAGAAATCCGATGCCGCGAAAGCTCGTCAGTGTCCAGCATGCCGTGGTGGCCGTTGCAACTCTCGCATCGGTAGTCTCTGGTGCACGTTTCGGCTTGCTGGTCCAGAAGTTCACCGAAGGTGATGGGAAATCCATAAGAGTCGTCATGCCTCGCTTTCTAGTGGCTACTCCACGCCTTTTGCAGCCTGTTCCTGTTCAACGCGTTTGGCGTAGGTCTTGACCCCCTCTGGTTCGACCAGTTCTTCGAGGGGTACGCTGAATGTTGTTTCGATGGTTGCCGGCAGGGCGCACGATACTTCATCGCAGGATTGGTAGGTGCATACAATCGTGATCTTTGCCGATGACTGGTCGAGGCCGTGACCCAGACGCACCAATTCCGAGGTGGCGGTAACCGGCACCGACACGATGACCTCCTTCTCGTAGACCGGCACTTGGATATTCAGATCTGTCATGTTGAGCTGCTGCGGTTCTGGCCATGCTGGTTCACCGAAGCGAAGTCCTTCACCGTGAAACTCTATGGTGGCCTGTGTAAATCCTTCGGGTGCGCCCGGCGCGTAGATGTGCTGGCCCGCAGCGATGTGCAAGCGGCAGACCAGAAGACTGATGACTTCAAGCATTAACGTCGGATCGACCAAACTAGTCGTGAGCGTGACATCGTTACCTTCACTAGTTGCCTCCGGCGCGTCGGCATGTTGCTCTGGCAGGGTGCCCAAGACCCGGTGCAGCAATCCCCGCCCAGAGAGGCGTCGGGCGTGATGCTGGTGAAAATCTTTGTCGACGACAATGCCTGCCTCATCCGTGATGTAGGTGCCGGGGTAGGGGATGCCGTGCCAGCGCATGTGCTTGCCCTCATCGGGCCGGATCAGTGTGTTCATGATGCCGAATGCGCGTATCACCGCCGAGTCCTCGTCTGACAGCAATGAGAAGGTGATGCCGTGCTGTGTGGCGAAGTCGGCCAGGCGCTCGACTGTGTCGTTGCTGACGGCGAACACCTCGTAGCCGGCCTCCCGCAACTTTGGAAGCGTTTTTTGCAGCTGCACGAGCTGCGTCATACAGGGCGGTCACCAATAGGCGGAGCGGTGGAACACAACAATTGCGCGGCGGTTGCCGCACTGCTGGCGGATATCCACGAGCTGACCCTGCTGGTTCGGTAGGCAAACGGTGGGCAGGGCGCTTCCAATCTCAGGCCCAGTCGGAAAGTCTGCCCCCGGTTCGCGCCGTGCAGCGCGGTCCACCGGCAAGGGAGCGTAGAAACCGAATTCGTCGTAATGATTAGAATCGGACATCTCGCGTTATACCTCCGCTGTGGGCGTTATACCGGGCAGGTGCCGCGCCGGAGTATAAGTCGACGTTTCCCCGATGGGCCCGATCATACAACCTAGCCCGGATTGCCCTGATCACCTGGATTCCCTGAACAAAAAGCCCCTTGGGATAAATCGGACTATAAAACTGCGTATTGAGTTAGTCAACGCCATCCGATTCGCTGCCTCCTACCGTTTCGGTCTCGCGATTGCCATCGGCCTCGATCGAAAACACGAACTCGCCTACAAGAACCAACCCATCCCTTTGTAATAGCCCCTAAGGTAGGCGATCTGCCCGCCGTGGACGCAATTATCAAAGACCACGATCCCCAAGAATGTGGCGATCGACATCGGGGGCCGCGGGGGAATCTCAAGTTGGCGTTCCAGGTCGGACGCAGACAAGGATTCGATATATTTCGTGGCTGCGGCTTTCACGCTGTCGTAGTAACCGACAACCGTTTCCTTCGGCGGAAGTTGCCAAGCCGCCACCTGTTCCTTGGTCCATCCCCCGCCCGTGTTATTGAGGTCGTCATCCAGACCGAATTTCTCATACCAACCGTCTTTGATCCACACTTGAGGGGCTTCTTGGCACCACGTATGCATGAAGCGGTCAACGATCCTCGACATGTGAAAAAGGAGCCAACCCATCGAGTTTGACTCGTCGTTGGGCCGGCCGCCCAGCATCGCGTCATCCACATCTTCCAAAGCTTTGTCCACCATGCCCCAGTTACGGCTTAGTGCCGACATTGTAATCTCGGTAGCTGACATCTGATCGCCTCCATGTGCTCAGCGTTGCAGGGCATCAATCTACATGGGGCTGGCGCGGTTGTCCAACCACGGCCTTGTGGGTTCTGAGATAGAGATCAGTCGCAGTTATTGCGAAAGCGTGGTAGCCTCGGTTTTGGATTCCCGTGAGTACGCCTAGATTCAAGTCTATTGGAGCCGAAAGTGACTACCTGGACCGATGACCAATTGGCCTCGATACATAACATGCTCAACCCTCGTTCCATCGCGGTGGTTGGGGCGACCCCCCGGCTGCAATACGGGGGCCGGATGCTGGCCGCCGCCCTGAAGGCCGGGGACCGGATCAACGTCTACCCGGTGAACCCGCGGTATGACGAAGTGATGGACGTAAAGTGCTATCCCAGTGTCAGCGACCTTCCCGAAGCGCCCGACGTGGTGGGGATAGTCGTGTCTTCCGGCCAGGTCTTGGATGTACTTAAAGAGGTCCACCAGAAAGGGACACGGGCCGCCATCATTATCTCAGCCGGGTTCTCCGAACGCGGCACGCCGGAAGGCCGGGACCTGCAGGCGCAGGTGAGCGCCTTCGCCAAGGAATCAGGGCTACACGTCAGCGGTCCCAACTGCCTGGGTCTGGCTAACGTGAAAGACGACATCTGGGTCAGTTCCTCATCCCGCGGCGCCGAGGGACTTGGCGGTCCGGTTGGACTGGTCTGCCAAAGCGGGGCGTCGGCCTTCGGGCCGTTTTTGAACCGGGCGTTGGACAGCGGAATCGGCCTCAGTTACATCATCTCCACCGGCAACGAGGCTGACCTAGACTTCTCGGATTTCGTGCGTTACCTGCTGGACGACGATGACACCAAGGTTATCGCCGGATTCGTCGAAGGATTCAAAGACGCCAGCAAGTTCATCGAGGTCGCCAAGCTGGCGGCCGAACGGGGCAAACCCATCGTCCTCATCAAGATCGGCCGGTCCGATTTGGGCGCCAAGGCCGCCCAGTCGCACACCGCCGCGCTCACCGGGATCGACGCCCTCTACGATGCCGCCCTGGCTCAGTACGGGGTGATCCGCGTCTCCGACTATGACGAGTTGCTGGAAGTCTCAAACCTGCTGGCCAACTCTCCACCGCCGCCTTCACGGGGCCTGGCGGTGGTCTCCCACTCCGGTGGCATCAGTTCACTGACGGCTGACATGTGCGGCCAGGTGGGGCTGGACCTCCCTGAACTCAGCGATGCGGCGAAGGACGGCATCAACGGCGTTCTAAAGGGGTTCGGATGGGCATCCAATCCTTCGGACGTAACCGGTTTCGCTAACAGCGATTCCTTCCCGGAGATCATGCAGTTCATGGCCGACGACCCGGCGATGGGCACGCTGGTGGTGGCCAGCTCCGGCGGCGACGCCCAAGCAGGGCAGGTCATCGCCCAGCGGGACCGGGACAGTGAGAAGGCCCTGGCGTTCCTCTGGACAGGCAGCCGGAAAGAAACCGCCGGTCTGGAAATGTTGAAGAAGGCCCGCATCCCTGTTTTCTACACGCCCAGCAAGTTGGCTACCGGGGTCCGCAGCCTGCTGGATTATCACGCCTGGCTGGGGCTCCATGGCAACGCAGGGTTCCCAGCAACCCCAGCCATCAGCCCGGAACAACAGGCTGCCGCCGAGCGATTGGCTGCCACGGACGGAGTCGCACTTTCAGAGCATCAGAGCAAGGGGTTGTTGTCCGAGTGGGGCGTTCCAATAACCAGGGAGAAGCTGGTGATGAACGCCGATGACGCAGTTACCGCCGCGGATGAAATCGGCTACCCAGTGGTGTTGAAAGCGGACGTGGCCAACATGCCCCACAAAACAGAGGCCGGACTGGTCATGTTAGGACTACGGGACGAAGACGCAGTGCGGGCGGCTTACGATCAGGTTATCTCGAACGCCGCCAACGCCGGTGCGGTTGGTGACGGCATCAACGGCGTATCGGTGCAGGAGATGGTCTTGGACGGCGTCGAGGTCATAGTGGGCCTCAGTTACGACTCCCAGTTAGGCGCCACGATTCTATTCGGCACCGGCGGGGTGATGGTAGAGGTCTACAACGACGTGGCACTGCGCCTCTGTCCCATCGATGAAAAAGATGCCCTTGAGATGATCTCAGAGGTTAAGGGGGCGCGCCTGCTGGAGGGGTTCCGGGGAAGTCCAGCCGCCGACGTTGCTGCACTGGCCATCGCGCTGGTTCGAGTATCCCATATGGGAGTCCAATTGGAAGGCAGTCTGGCCGAGCTGGACATCAACCCACTGATGGTCCTGCCTACCGGGCAAGGGGTCAAGGCGGCCGATGCTGTAGCGATATTCCGGGCGTAGGTCCGCTTCTACGCTGAGGCTGATTTCAGAGCAGCTTGTTTCTCGGCGTCCCTCAGGCTACAGGCTGTGGAAGTTGCTATAACGACCTTGGCCCATTCGTCCACCGGCACGTCGATCATGCGGCCGGCGAAGGGCACCGCGGCCGTCCCGGCGGCGATCGCCTGGGCGAAGACATCCCGTACCTGGTTGTAAAAGTCCACCTGAGACTCGGTCGGGGTGAACGCGGTGTTCACCGGGGAGACCCAAGAAGGGTGGGGGCAGATGATGCCCTTGAACCCCAGGTTCTTGGAATCGGTCGCGGCATTGAGCATGTCGTCACCGGACAACAGGCGCGGCAGGGTTCCCAGAGGGTGGGCGACGCCGATGGGTTGGACGCCGGCGGCAGTTGCTTCGATGGCCATGCGGCCCCTGGCGTAGACAAAGGGATCGTAATCGGACAAAGGACTTATCCCAAGACTGGCAGAGAGGTCGCTCTCGTCCAGACCCACCTGAGACACTCGTTCGCTGGCCGCGATGATCTCCCGTACGCGGAATACAGCATTGGCCGATTCCAGCAGAAGTATCAGGCTCAGGGTTCCCGGCTCTATCCCGCGAGTGCGTTCCGCCGAGCTCAGAACCTCAGCCGCCTCAATGACGTCTTCGGGCGACTCGACTCTTGGCAGCATGATTCCGGCCAGGCCGGGCCGCACCGAGGCTTCGACGTCGGCTACCAAGAACTCTTTGTTGACCCGGACGAATACATCGGCGGCCCCTTTTCCGGCCACCGTTATCGCGTCCTTGACAAGCTCACGAGTTTCGGCTTTCAGTGCCGGCACTACGCCATCTTCGAGATCAAGGGTGATGGCATCAGCGCCGTGACGCCACGCCCCCGCCACGAATCCGGCGTTGGTGACCGGGACCATCAAGTTGGACCTGCGAATCAATATCGACATTCTTATGCACCCGCCGCTTCGACGCGGGCAACTGCCTCGGCCTTCTCTTGGTCGCGGGCAGAGCACAGTTCGGACCAATCCAGCAGTTTCCGGGCGCGGGCTGCTTCATAGCGGTCGACTATCTTACCGTCAGTCTCCGACCAGGTCTCGCCGGAGACTTCCAACTTCCGGTATTCGTCCAAGACTTGATGGGCCTCGTCGACCTCTTCTTGGGTCGGCGTGAACCCGCGGATCTGGGGTTCCACCACGTTGGGGTGAAGACCGCCGCCCACCCGGAACCCACATTTGCGGGCCGCTTCAGCTTCCAGGAAAGCGCGGTCGGGGTCGCCGACGCTGCCGGTGGTGTTGGCGGTGAAAGGGGCGGTGTGCGGCTCAAGCCCAAGGGCCCTGGCGGCCAATTCGACCTCGCCTTTGCCGTAGACGAACTGGTCGAAGCCAACGAACATCTCCACGCCTAGGTCACGGGACATGTCGTATCCGCCGGCGCCACCGAACTCTCTGACCCGTGGGCTGGCCGCGGCGATATCGTAGGCGTTGGCCACACCCACCGAAGTCTCGATGTTGGCGCCGATCTCCACGGCGCCGGGGCGTATTCCCCTTTCCCGCTCCAGACGGCTGATGATGCTGTCCAGCAGTTCGATCTCTTCGGCGTATTCGGCCTTGGGGTAATTGACCTTGGCCAGCCCCGGCCAGATGATGCCTTCCAGGTCCGCCAAGACCAGGTCGTGGTTGATGCGAGTGAACGCTTCCGCGCCGCCCTTAGTCACGTTGGCGATGGCGTCTTTGATCAGGGTCCTGGCATAGCCCTTCATGTGCTGGGGCACCGAGTCTTCCAGGTCCATGTTGACGAAATCGCAGCCGCGACGCCAGGCATTATCGATGAACCTGGGGGTGACCACGGGCATGGTCAGGCCCGAACGGTGCACCGCTACATGATCAGCCATTTGACGATTCTCCCGGTAAATAATTCTACGGAGCCGGCACCGGCCGCCCAGCCAAAGCGTCAATTTTGGCCTTGTCATGGGCCTCGCAGGCCTCAGCGCGGTCGATCAGCGCCTGGGCTTGAAGGGCAGTTCCGGAGTCGATGATCCGGTCTCCTTGACGGATAGATGCGCTTCCTTCCGATACGGCGGCTCGATACGATTCCAGCAACTTACCCGCCTCGGCCACTTCCTGGGCGCTGGGAGTGAACCCCTGGTTCATCGGCGCCACCTGGTCCTCCAGGACACAGAAAGACCCCTTGAAGCCGATGGCCCGGCCCCTGAGCGCGGCATCTTCGGTATTATCCGGCGTGGCCACCAGGCCCCGGTCCGGCGCGCGCCACCAGGCCCCGTAGGCTGGGACGCCGACGGCTCCCGCCACCGTGATGAGCTTCTGCATCAGGTACTGCATCAGATGGATCTCTCCCGAAGGCTCCGGGCGCAGGTCCATCACCAACTCGGCGCGGCCTAGAGTCAGTCCGGTTATCCTGCGAGTGGCCGATGCAATTTCAAAGGCATCCTGGTTCGCCTGGGCTGTATCCAGGCAAAGGATCATCTCCAAAGCGCCGGGCGGGATACCCCTTTCATTTTCCAGCTGGCCGATCAGCGAGTCCGCCTCTTCAACTTGGGCGACCGACTCCAGGTGAGAGATCACTACCCCGGTCAACTCCGGGCAAACGCAAGCGTGGAGGTCGGCGTACAACAGTTCGCTGTCCACCAGCGCGAATACATCTGTGCCACTCTCCCGGACCTGCCGCACGGTCTCGACGATGCCCTCTCTGGCCGAGGGTTTGTCTTGCTCGGCGACGAATTCAACTAGGTCAAGCAGCACCACATCGGTGTTCGACTTAGGGGCGGCCACGGCCCTCTCAGCTTGGGAAGCAGGCGCCATCAGCCATGACCTTCGAACTTTTTCAGGCAGACCGGTGTTTTGTGTCATAAAGTCAGATCAACCAAGAATATTTGGGTTTTTCAGGAGCCCGCTAAGCCTAACATGGGGAATCGGGTTTTGCATCGGTTAAACATCTTCCACCGACGAGGTGGCTATCCCGTAAGTGCCGTAGAAAAAGTTGGCGTAATGGGTAGACCCGCCGGTGACGAATAGCAGGTACTGCTCCGGGCTTTCCAGCGCCGGGATAGTAGCCTCCCGGTCGTCCGTCAGGTGTTGCAGCTCCGGGTGGTGCAGCCACTTTCCATCGGCGTCTATTGGCATGGCCCCAGCGTCCAATACAGACTTCAGGGAGACGCGGCAGTTCTGGTGCAGCCAGGCCTGGGCGTCCTGTTTGCTCATTCCGGCCTCAGCTAGGATCACCGCGCGGGAAGGGCTCAACAGGATGGGGTGATACGGCCCCTGGTAGGGGACCCGTTGGTTGGTGTGACCGACCTGGGCGGACTGCCAACCCTTAAGCCAGCCGCCGGCTCCTGCGTTGGGGTAGAACATCATCGAGGCGATGTTATTCAAAGTATCCTCGTGGGTCTTGGACCTGGGGTCGATGACGGTCGTCGGGCCGGTCACGGTCACCACGGTAACGGCGCTCTCGTCCCGCTTGAACCCCCGGTCCATATGGTATGGCTGCCAGGGGCTGACCTCTTCATTCTCGGCGATGCACATCCCGAACTTGGTTGGCAGCCCGATGAAGTTGGGGTCTCCGGCGCCCGCGTTGCAATAGCCGATGTTGATCAGACACAGCCGCAGCGCGCGGCCGATGGCGGTGTTGGCGCTATTTATGACTCCTGGGCCCATAGCCGTGGTCCCGGAGTTGATTCCGGCCTTTTCGGCGATGGGACCGTTGACCAGGATTATCGGCGCTTCGGTGTGGCCGGAGACCTGCATGTCCCGGTGGTTCATCTCCGGTTGGGCCAGGCAATCGATGGCGGCCAGAAGAACGGGGAATTGCTCGGGGCGGCAGCCGGCCATGACGGCGTTGATGGCGATCTTCTCGACAGTGGCCAGGCCAAAGCCCGGTTCCATCACCATGAGCACGTCTTGAGGAGCCCTTCTGGTCCCCTTAAGCATCTGCTCGACGGCGGCCGGGGTGGGAGGGATGACGGGGATGCCATCGCTCCAGTCGCGTTCGGCCAGGAAGCGGTTCACGGCGTCCAACCCCTCTGGCGTCTCGTCCATGTCTATCGTGAACGTCTCAGTGGTCTGGCTGCCAGACCCGGCTCCTCTGACTTCCCCTGCGGAAGCCGGAAGCGCGGTGAGGCCTTGGATGATCTCATCGATCTGTTCGTCCACCATCTTGTGGATGAAGTCCGCCTGCTGTCCGGTGGTCGCGTGGGGGATGGTGACGAACGCCGCGCTGGGTTGGCCCCACCCGTCCACGCAGGAGCGCCACGCCCTGGCGAAGCTAATGGCGGCGATGGCTACGGCCGGAACGCCGGCCTTCTCGACGGCGACCATGTCGTGGGCAAGCCACGACGTGCAACCCCCTCAATGGGCGGTCGCCCCAATCATGGCGTCCACCTCCGTGGCGATACGGGCCGCTTCTTCGTCATCGATATGATTCCCGCGGCTAAGAGCAGGCCGGCCGGGCCTGAGATCGCCGCCGTACCGCTCAAATTTAACGCCGGGAAATCTCTTACTGAGGTGATCGGCCACCCGCTCCACCGCTATGTCGGCGCCGCCCGTCATGTTGTTGTACAGGCCGATGGTCTTGCCTTCCAGGCCAGCCAGGCGGGGGGCCGGCGGGACCTTGAAATCAACTCTGTCCGCGACGGGGGACATTATCTGCAACTTCATGCTGGTTCTCCTCTAGTTGGAAGCGGGCGGCTCGTCTTTTAGGCCGAATCCGGTAACCGGTACAAGCACGTCATCGCCTTCCTGGATGACGCCTTCGCTGGTCAGTATCTCGAGTCCGGCGAAGGCCGCCGCAGATGTCGGTTCAGCGAAGATGCCTTCATCTTCCGCCAGGTCTCTCTGCATCTTCAGGATACTCGATTCCTCAACTGCAACCGCGGAGCCGCCGGTCAACCGCAGTATGTCCAGTATCTGCCATTGGCGGGACGGCGCGGCGATGGAGATGCCTCCCGCGACGGTCTTAGCGGCGTCTTCAGGCCCCCATTCTTGGCCGTTGAAAGCGGCGACCAACGGCATGACGTTCCGGGACTGGACGCAATGAAGCCGGGGAATCTTCTCGATACGGCCTGAGGCCTGCATTTCTTTGAACCCGTTAAAAGCCCCGATCAACAGCGAACCGTTGCCCACGGGAAAGAGAATGTGCTCGGGCATCCCGGCATCGAACTGCTCCACAGCCTCGTAGGCGAAGGTCTTGGTCCCCTCGGCGAAATAGGGGCTTAGCATATGCGACGCGAAGACCAGGCGATTCTGCTGGGCGTAGGCGATGGCCGCCTTGGTAACTGCCTCCCTTGGCCCTTCGATGGGATGCACTGCGGTGCCGTAGGCCCGTATCTGCCGAAGTTTGGCTTCAGGTGCATCGACAGGCACGAAGATGTGTGACTTTATACCGGCACGGGCCGCGTAGGCCGACACGGAAGCGCCGGCATTACCCGACGAGTCTTCGACCAACTCTGCCACCCCATGCTCCCGGGCAACCGATAGCATCGTCGCCGTCCCCCGGTCCTTGAAAGAACCCGTCGGGTTCAGAAATTCTAGCTTTGCGTACAGCCGGCCCAGAGGCAAGCGGCCGCCGATGGTATTAAGAACGACACAAGGGGTGTTCCCTTCTCCGAGGGTCACCCTTGCGCTGGTATCGTGTACCGGCGTTGGGACCGTATCCCCCTTCGCGTCGTCGAAGGCAAAGTACCCAACGTCCAGAGGTGAGCCGCAGGCCAAACATGCCTCCGCCGACATATCAGCCGGGCGGGTTGTGCCGCACTTCGGACAGCGGAGTTCTATGTGTGACATGCACCTGCTTCGATATCAGATTCGATCTGGCGATACCCAACGGAGCGTAATCGGCCCGGAAAGCGTCGTCAAGGGATGCCGTTCCGGGACATCTACCGTATGTATGGGTGCGCATTTGCTGGTATCGTAAGCACGGTTAGCTCGATTCCGAGATATTTCCCGCAGCGCCCATCAGGTAGGAGAGAGATATGAAAATCGGCGTGAACATGGTCAACTTTGGGCCGGGTACAACCCCCGAGTCGTTGAGAAGTTGGGCGCAGATATCGGAATCTTTGGGCTACCAATTGATCATGGCATCCGACCACATCGCAATCACCCCAGACGTGCAGTCCAGGTACCCCGCCCCCTTCTACGAGCCTATCTCTTTGCTTGGCTGGCTGGCTGGTATAACAAACACCATCGAACTCGGCATCACGGTTCTGATCGTGCCCTACCGCAATCCGCTGGAGATCGCCAAGGCCACCGCCAACCTGGACCAGCTAAGCGGAGGCCGTTTCGTACTAGGAGTTGGCATCGGGTGGGCACAGGAAGAATTTCATGGGCTGAAGGTGGCCTACAAGTCCCGAGGGGCCATAACCAACGAATATCTGGAAGCGGTCAAACTCCTGTGGACTCAGGATATGGCGTCCTATGAAGGCAAGTTCGTTTCGTTCAAAGACGTAACCACCGCGCCCCGGCCGGTCCGGTCCCCGCATCCCCCGATCTGGGTCGGCGGCCAAAGCGATGCCGCATTGCGGCGCACCGTCCGCTACGGCGACGCGTGGCATCCCGTCCGAATAAGCATGGATGACTTCAAGAACGAAGGAATACCCCGTCTCAAAAAGATTGCCGAGGAAGAAGGCCGGCCGATGCCGGAGCTCTGTCCAAGAATCAGGCTCCGGCTGACCGATTCGCCCATGCCGGAGGAAGGACGTATCGTCGGCGAGGGTAGTTTGGACCAGGTGCACCGTGACCTGGCTGAGCTCGAGGCCCTGGGCTGTACCTATGTGGTCTTAGATGCGAACGCGGACGAGGCAGAGGCGTCAGCGCACACCGTGACGGCGTGGCAGATGCTTAGCATAATGGCCGAAAAGGTGCTGGACCTAGCTAACCAGACGGTCCGTTAGATCGACGCCCATGCCAGGCGTGGCGAATTTGGACTCAGACAACCGGAGATTAAGGAGGACAATTTGGCCCTAACCCAAGAGCAGATTGCGCTTTCACCGAAGGCGCTGGAAGGCGTCCGCGTATTGGATTTCACTTGGGTGAGGGCCGGCCCGTGGGCGACCCGCTGGTTGGGCGCCCTTGGAGCGGAGGTCATCAAGGTGGAATGGCCTCTGAACGAGCGGGGCAGAACCACCGGCGGTTCGGCTCCCGGAATGGAACCAAATCTGAATACCCGGACGAATTTCAACGACACCAACGCGAACAAAAAGGGCATCACCGTCAACCTGCGCTCGGAAAGGGGCCTAGATCTGATCAAGCGACTCGTCGCCGTATCTGATGTGGTGGTGGAGAACTTCAGCGCCAGGGCGCTGCGGAGCTGGGGCCTGGGCTACGACGAACTCAAAAAAATCAAGCCGGACATCGTCTACGTCTCCCAGTCCGGGTTCGGCCATACCGGGCGGCACAGCGAATACCTCACCATGGGGCCCATCGCCCAGGCTTTCTCGGGCCTGACATTCCTATCGGGGCTGCCAGGCGAGCAGCCGGCGGGGTGGGGCTGGTCCTACCTGGACGACACCGGCGGCATGTACATAGCATTTTCGACGATGACATCGCTCTACCGCCGCAACATGACGGGCCTGGGGCAGCACGTGGACATCTCGCAGATGGTCGTCGGCGCCACGCTGAACGGCTCCGCCATTTTGGACGCGACGGTGAACGGCCGACCGTCCCGCAGGGAGGGGTACCCGCCTGGCAACCGGGCCAATTGGCCCGGCGCCCCGATGCTCAACAACTACCGGGGGCCCACCACCGCTCCCCATAACGCCTACCGCACCAAGGGCGGCGGCTACAACGACTGGTGCGCCATCACCTGTTTCTCAGAGGAAGAATGGCGGCGTCTGGTGGGGGTCATGGGCTCTCCCCAGTGGGCCACTTCGCCGAAGTTCAGCACCCTCAGCGGCCGTCTCCAGCATCAAGAGGAGATGGACCTGGGAATACAAGATTGGGCGCAAACCATCGAGAAATACCAGTTGATGGAGCTTTGCCAAGCTTCAGGTGTGCCCGCGATGCCGGTACAGAGTACCGAGGACCGGGTGGAGCATGACCCTCAACTTCGTCACCGGGAGTTGTACGTCAATCTGGAGCACCCGGTGATTGGCACATACAGGTTCCAGAATGCTCCCTTCAAGCTTTCGGAGACCCCTGCCATCAACACCATGCCCGCGCCCCTCATCGGCCAGCACAACCAAGAAGTCTTCGAGGGCATCCTGGGTCTCAGTCATGAAGAGTTCGTGGCCGGGTATGAAGACAACACCTTCTGGCCGGTGACATTGGACCGCTACCCCTACATGGACGAGATGATCAACGCCGACCGATTGCCGTTCACGGGACCGGGCGGCGGGGCAAAGAAAGAGGACGCAGGAAAAGCCTCTAAATCTTCAGCCAACGGCCAGCAGCCGGGACCGTTGTCCGGTTTGCGGGTGCTGGAATTGGCCGACCAGAAGGGTCAGTACTGCGGAAAATTGATGGCGGACCTGGGAGCGGAGGTTATCAAGATCGAGCCTCCCGGAGGGGAAGCGACGCGGACCGTTGGGCCGTTCTTAGACGACCTGCCCCACCGGGACCGCAGCCTATCGTTCTGGCACTACAACACCTCAAAACGGGGCATCACGCTTAGCCTAGAAACCGAAGATGGAAGGGACCTCTTCAAGCGGCTGGCCGCCACGGCGGATGTGATACTGGAAACTTTTTCCGCCGGCTACCTGCCCTCACTTGGGTTGGGATACGAGGATTTGGCTGCGTCGAACCCACGGCTGATCATGTGCTCTCTGACATCGTTCGGCCAGACCGGCCCATGGCGAGACTTCTTGGCCAGCGACCTGCTGCATCTGGCGGCGGGAGGGCAGATGGGCTGCTGCGGCTACGACAGCGAGCACGTATCCGGGGATATTCCCATCGCGCCCGGTGGCGGCAACGCCTGGCATATCGGCAGCCATTACGCCTACATGGCGATAATCGCCGCCCTGATGTTCCGCTCCACGTCCGGGCAGGGCCAGTACATAGACGCTTCGGTGCACGACGCCTGCGCCCTGACCACCGAGATGCACGTGAACACCTACATCTATCAAGGGCAGGTGGTGCGGCGCCAGACCGGCCGCCACGCCGCTGCGACTCCGACTCCCCTGAGCCAACTGCGTTGCAAGGACGGCAAGTACGTCAACGCCTCAGCAGCAAGGGTTACACTCCGGCTATTCCCGGCGCTGGTCGAGTGGATGGACAGCCATGGTTTGGCGGGTGACCTCACGGAAGAACGCTACCTGGAACCAGTGGTTTTCTCGGCGAGCGAGGCGCACATAGACGAAGTTGTCGCCAACTTTGCCGCGAATATGACTCGGGACGAGATAGCCCACGGCGGCCAGGAGCGCGGTTTCAATTGGGGAGCGGTCCGGGCGCCGGATGAACTGGTGGACGAAGGTCATCTGACAGACCGGGGCTTCTGGATCGATGTGCCCCATCCCGAACTGGGCAAGATCCTGAAGTACCCTGGGCCCGCTGCCATCTACAACGGCTCGCCCTGGCGGATTTCTAACCGGGCGCCATTGATCGGAGAGCACAACGAGGAGATCTTCTGCAGTGAATTGGGCTTGCAGAAAACCGAACTGGCTTACTTGGCCGAAGCTGGAGTGGTGTAGCTCCACTCGATCGACCCTGTGTGGTCAAGGTATGGTTAGCTGAATGAGCCGGTCGGCCCGGTCTTGGCTATCGAGGTCGCGGCAGGTCGAAATTATCTCTTCGAACTGGGCCTCCGGAATCGGCACGCCAGGTATGACGTCGCGGATCCGCCGCGCCTCTTCTTCGAAGTCCCACATGAATTCGCGCCCGGTGGACTGCTTCGTGTAGCTCTTGCCGTCTTTGGTAAAGATGGTGATTCGAGGCCCGAAGAGCGTCATGTCATGCGACGGAATCAGCTTCACTCGGTGCATCAGGTCCAAAACCTCGGGCGGATCGCCGTCGCCGTCCACAACGCCCATCTGCTGGCTCCTTAGCACTGGGAAGCCACGCTGGCAGACCCCGTACGCGGTGTAGTAAGCCGTGGACCCCGGCCGGGCCTCGGCGTCTTCGCGGCGGCTCGGGAAAGCCGGGCTCGGATACTGAGTCTCTATCCAGTTCACAACGGCTTCGACCCGGTCCACGTTTTCATATTGAATGTCATGCTCGATGCACAGTTGCGCGGTGACATCGACGTGCGCGATGTTGTAGCCCGCCGTCGAGTAGATGCGGTAGAGAGTATCCAAGAACATCCAGTCTTGTCCCAACCCATTGGTGATCACATCCAGGCTGGTCTGGGTGTCGCCGACAAAGCTGTAGGTCAGTTTCCCTTGGTTGTTGCCCGTATAGGCGTGATAGAAACCCGCATCGCCCTCTAGGGTGGTGTCACCGCCCACCTGCCCCATCTGCGCCAGCGACACGGCGAGCATGGCGTTGCGCACTGCGGCGCCCTCACGCAAGGCACGGCCGCCGTTGCGAGGCCCCTCAAGGTTGCCTGCCGCCAGGTGAACGCAAAGCGCGATGGTGTTGTTCACCTGGTCCTCAGTGAAATTCAGCATCTTGGCGGCGGCGATGGCTGGTCCAAAGATTCCGAACACCGGTCCGGCGTGAAATCCGCGCGACATCACCGTGGGGATAAAGTCGGACGCCAGTCGCTCCATGACCTCGTATCCGGCGGCAACACCTGTGAGGAATTCCCGGCCAGACGCGCCGGCGGTTTCCGCACCCACGAATGCGCCAGGCAGTATGCTGGTGCCCGGGTGGGTGAGCATCCGAAACGAATCTAGCTTTCCGCCCAACATGACCATCTCCGAATTGGCGAAGGCGGCGCCGCCCTTGGTCACCGTCGTCCCGTCAACCATGATGGTGGCGCCTTGTGTAACACCAGATTCTTCCGCAGTCATTAGCTGTACGGCCTGCTGGCCATCGGACGTCTGCGAGCCAAGGAGCACGGAGGCGAGACTGTGGAGCGTAACGCCTTTGGCGCGGTCGACTACCGAGGGCGGAAGATCGTCATAGCGTAGTCCGACGACCCACTGCGCAAGTTGCCGGCTGATTGATTCCATACTTGTTTTTCTCCGATGTGCTGCTGAAGTTTTACCCCTAGTCGTTCAAACAACGCCGCCGCGGCTATAGTATCTTATCCAGAATCGCGATTATCTCCGGGTCTCCGCCGGCAGGGGGCGTCCAGTTGACGTGTATGACCTGGGCGTTTTGGGCTTCCAGATTATCCGCGAAATCTTCCACACCAAGATTTATGGCGGCAACCGGTGTTGCCAGTAATCGGTCGATGCCTGTTTCTTGGTCCACCTACTCACCCCTTCCGGTAACTAATTGCGCCGCAAACCGGGCAGCCTGGAACGCAGACGTAAACGCGATGGCGCCGGCTTCCTCCAGCGAATAGGCCTGGGTTTCCAGACCCTGGTGATCAAGTTCAGTGCCGCAGACCGAAACAACGACGCTAAGGTTGTCGCCTCTTTGTTGGGCAATTCTTTTTGCTTCCGCGATGGCCGGCGCGATGTCTCCGGCGGGGTCTTCGGCGGCGACGAACCCCAAGACGCAGTCCAAGAGGAGGACCGCGACCTCCGGGTCATTTGCTTCAGCCAGTATCCGTTGAATTCGTTGCGTCGAGTCGACCATCGGATGGGGTTTCCCATCCGTGAAATCATCGGCCCCCATGTCGACCAGCGTATGCTCGACGCTAATGGACGAGTCCCGCAGTTCCATCCTCTTCTCAAGCGGCTCGTTTGAACATGCAGCCAGACCGGCATCCCTGAGCACCTGCTGGGCCTGGTAGCACAACGTGCCGCCGGCGAAGACGCCGCGCACATACTTCTGGCTAGGCCGCAGTTTTGCTTGCTCCCGTTGCAGCGATTCCGGCGAGACTGACGATGCTTCATCGACTCTGATGCCACCGGCTAACCGGATGGCGGCGGTGGCGGCGTCGTCAAGATTGTTGGTTGTGGTGACGTTGGGCAGGTCCCGCGACGACCCGCCCCGGTCGCCCAGATAGCAGGTCACCACGGGCTTGGAGCACGATTCGATCCGCTTGTTCACAAGAGCGACCGTCGCAGACCCCGGCGGTTTGGAAACCAGCAGTATCACGGATGTGTTGGGGTCCTTTTCCAAGGCGTCCATCGCTTGCATGGTTGAGATAGCCCCGATGTCGTCTGATAGGTCCCTGCCTCCGACTCCGATGGCGTGGGAGATTCCCGAACCCCACCGGTGGACCAGCGAAGTGACTTCCTGGGTGCCGGTGCCCGATGCTCCGATAACTCCGATGGGGCCTCTCCGGACCGCGTTGGCGAACCCCAACCCCACTCCGCCGACGATGCTGGTCCCGCAGTCCGGGCCCATCAGCAGCAGTCCATTTTCCTGAGCCAGCCGCTTCAGGGATAGTTCGTCTTCGATCGGGACGTGGTCGCTGAACAAGAACACATTAAGTCCACTCTCAAGGGCCTGCCGGGCCTCCCTGGCGGCGAACTCACCCGGCACGGAGATCAATGCGATGTTGGATGTCGGTTGCTGGGTTAACGCTTGCGGCAACGAACGTACAGTGTGAGTGGTTGGGCGGCTCGAATCCCGAACGAGGTAGCTTTCTAGGTCATCGATGAGTTGGCGTGCTTGTTCAGCCGAATCAGCCCTCAGCGAGACCACCAGATCATTGCTGGAAGCTCCCAAAGCGTCTATGCCGTCATAACCGGCGTCCGCCAGTATCCGGATGTTCTTGGGCGTTCCCATGACCAATGCGGCCTGCTGGACCCCCTGTTGACCGCTGAGGCGTTTGGAAACCCGCATCAGGAATACAGAGTCGAAGTACCGGTTTTGTAGCAGCGCAGATTCTGTGACCATCGCTCCATTACTCCAGGGCGTACTTGGCTGCGAATGCCCTGAGGGCGCCGTGGAAACAGGCCATGGGAGGCCGGACCATTCCCGCTCCGATGATCGAATGGCCGGGCTCTCTGTGAGCGATGGCCGTATCTATGATTGGCAGGACTCCTGATTGGGCCACCTTTCGTATGTCGATGCCGACCGCCGTGCCCTCAAAATCCAGGGCCGGAATGGCAAAGTCGGGACTGAGGCCTGTCGTGATCTCGCGCATCTCACGACTGTAGTTCAAGGCTTCTTCCGGAGTGCCGCCGACCAGGGACAGTATCCCCGGGGCGCCGCCCAGGGCGAAGCCACCCCAGCCGACCGTCTCAGTGATGGCCGAGTCTCCCATATCAAATCCGCCGTCTCCCTCGCCGTAGCCGGGCAAGTACAGCCCGTCGATGGCCGGTGCGGGAGCCGTGAACCACTGTCCGTCCAGGCCGCTCACATTGATACCGAATTCATAGCCGTTGCGGGCCATCGCAGTCACCACAGTGGAGTACTCGATTCCCCGTGCGGCATCCGCGGCCGACTTGGCGGAGGCCATGGCCAGCCCGAGAAATAGCAGGTCGTGGCCGGAGATATACGAAAGGGTGCTGGTCAGGTCTTTGGTAGGCACGCCGGCCTCGATCATCGGGACACCCATGGCGCCGGCGAAGATGGAACTGGCCGCATTGGGCCGGTTGTGGAGTTCATCGCCCATCTGCAATGCTTTGGCGATGATCGGCTTGAGGCTCAGCCCTCCCATATGCCGGACACCCTTGCCCAGTGAGGGGGCCCAAACGTCACGCCACATACGTAGTCCGTCTATGGACCCGGCGCTGTAGTTCCCGAATTGCTGCTCGTCTTCCACCAACCGGCAATACGCCCGGTTGCCCTGAGTCCGGTTCTCCACCACATATACGGGCAATGACTTGGATATGGTCCCAGCCATGGGTCCGACGGCGTCATGGTGGTGGTTCGGGTCGAACTTGATGCCGCCTTTGCTGAGGATATCTTCGGCGCTCTGGATGTCGCCGGCCCAGCCTTCGAAGATGGTCATCGCTATGACCGCGCCCTTCTGCGCGCCGCCCATGTGCTCCCAGTCCACCGGCGGGCCCGAATGCAGGACCATCCGGTCTTCTAGGCCGGGCACAACTTCTCCCGCCGGAACTATGTCCACCAGCACCGGGTCGGCGGAGACTATCCGGTTGAACGCTTCGGCGTTAGCGGCTTCTATCTTTTGCTTGATGTTAATCGCTAGGACTCCTGCATGTCCCGATGGAAAACCGGCAGCAGCGCGGCCAGAATCCCTGTCAGCATATCCCATCCTGAACTATGTCCGATCTGTGTTACCTGCCGGACATGGAACTTGGCGTCAAAACCGCCGGTATCGGATATCAGCTCATGAGCCAAAGCATGTAACGATGCATGGCTCTGGCTCTCGAAAAGGTCTGTTAATAGGGCATAGCTTATCCGCGAAGTGTTGGACCGCGCATAGGCCAACAAGGCCGGCAGATCTCCACCCTCCCACCATCGCTCTTCCGGGTAGGCTGAGGAAAGGCGACGGGACATGAAGACCAGTCCACCAACAAAGTCGTCTCCTGACGGTGTTAGACCCGGCCCTAGCCCAATAAGCTGTTCGGCGAGTTTTAGGACTGACTCAAAATCTCCGCTGCGGCGATGGGGCAGCAGCCCCCTGATCAGTTCCACGCCAGCAGCGGTCAGCGGAGAAATGGCGGTCTGGAGATCGGGTGAGGTTTCAGCGCCATCATCGTTTATAAGAAAGGGAAGCGACAACCCAAGATCATCACCTTCATGGAGGTCTATCGCCGCCCGCAGCAGATCACCGCATCGGGAGCGCAACTTTTCTAAAGACATGATGTTTACCGGCGCCCGCGGTCCGCTGCTCCAACGCTGCGCCTCCGCGATAGGCAGCGAGACGCCGTTGCTGAACCAGAGTTTCGTCCCCTCGACCCAGGTGCGCAGACCCACATGGAGATTCGAGAGGTCTAGGTCTGTCAGGAATGACCTGGGATGCGGTTGCTGGTCGTCCCGGCATGCCGCCAGAATGTCCCCTTCGTCGGTGGCGATATACGCCGCTCTTTCCCCAACCGAAATCACCTCGCCGGAGAACCCTGGCGTGCTCAGATATCGGCCAGCCTTGATGCCGATCAGATTGACGGTGGGGCGTGGAGCCAACCGGGACTTAGACGGCCTTTCAGGTGAGGTTTTCGTGGTGGACATGGTCCCTGGTTAGGGCCTCAGGTCTTCCGTGACCGATTCCAATGCCGAGGCCAGCGCCAAGATGATGCCGTCGTCGAACGGAGCGGCCACCAGTTGTGCCCCCACCGGAAGGCCGCCCGATGTCAGGCCGGCCGGGACCGACAAAGTAGGGAAACCGATCATGCTCCAGGGGATGCAGTTTCTGGAAAGGATCGTCAGGTATTGTTCAGTGTCCTCGGCCTTGACCGCGGGGACCAAAGTGGTGGGCATGATGAAGGCGTCGAACTCCTGCAGTTCCGCGAACATTCGCTCCTGGAACTCGGACCGGAACCGCTGGGCGGTTAGGTAGTCCACCGCCGTGACTTTCGCCGCTTCGTCCAATTGTTCAAACACCTGTTTGATGTACTTGGGCCCGGCATCTGGAAAGGCCCTCTGGTAGGTGGCGGCTTCCGTGCGGCTGATGATCAGTCCCAGATTATTCGCCAACCGGAAATCGTCCGCTGAAGGCAGTTTGGTCTCGACGATCTCAACGCCCAAGGACTTGTAGGTATCGACGCAGGAGTGAAACGTCTGCAAAGTTTCCGGGTCTGCACCCTCAAGGGCCTCGACAACGAGCCCGACGCGGAACCCCGTTACGTCCTTGAACAGGTAGTCGGTGTAGTCGTCATTCGGAACATCTAAGGTCCCTGAGTCTTTGGGATCGACGCCTTGGATGATGTTCATCATGATGGCCACGTCTTCACTGGTACGGCCCATAAGGCCGGTGTGGTCCATGCTCCAAGAAAGGGTGACGATGCCGTCGGTGGAAACCAGTCCATACGTGGGTTTGTAACCAAGGGTGCCGCACAAAGAAGCGGGTACTCTGATCGACGCCCTGGTGTCTGTGCCGACGCTCAGAAAACTCATGCCGGTTGATATGGATATGGCCGACCCGCCGCTGGACCCGCCTGGATCACGGCTGGTGTCCCAGGGGTTCCGGCTCTGGGGAGTGGTAACGCCCAAGGCAAACTCGTGGGTATGGGCTTTGCCCATGATTATCGCCCCGGCTTCACGCAAGAGCTGCACCGCCGTTGCATCATCATCGGGCATGAATCCTTCCATGACTTTGGAGCCGGAGCTGGTGGGCATGCCCTTAACGTGGACCACGTCTTTAACGGAGATCGGCAGTCCGTGGATGGGGCTCCGTATCTTGCCCTCGGCCCTTTCCCGGTCCAGGGACCCGGCCAACTCCAGCAACTCGGACTCAGGGGCAAGGTGGGCGAAAGCGTTCAGTTCTGGCTGCAGCCGGTTGATGACTTCCAGAGCGCGTTGGGTCTGTTCCACCGCTGAGGTCGCCCCATCTGCCATGAGGCGCGCAGCATCGGCTACCGGCCCACGGCGTCCGTTGGCGATGGTCGGCAGGGCCCGAACATTACGCTTCCGCGTTTTCCTCAGGCGTGCGACGCTGGAGATAAAACCAGGGCGGCGGTCAACTTTGTCGGTATCGTACGACTGGGCGTCCTTGACGGCGTTCCGGAAGCTAGTACGGGTATCCATGGGCCTCCACCCTAGAACGAACAAGTGATCGCGTTTATGAAATCGTTGGAGTTGGACACCGCGCCGAACACTCCGCCCTGCATCTTAATCATCTTCAAGGCGGCTTGGTAGTTCCCCTCGTCGGTTGCGCCGGTGCAGTCTTCCAACAGCAAGCATTCGTAGCCACGGTCATTTGCTTCGCGCATGGTGCTATGGACGCAGACGTCCGTGGTGATGCCTGTGAGCACGATATGGGTCACGCCACGGTTTCTGAGAACCAGGTCTAGATCGGTGGCCGTAAACGCGCCCTTGGTCGGTTTATCGATGACCGGCTCCCCTTCAACTGGAGCAAGCTCGTCGATGATCTCCCATCCTGGTTCACCCCGGACCAGTATGCGGCCGTTGGGACCGGGGTCGCCAATGCCGGCGCCCATCTGACGGGACCGCCACAGCTTGTTGGGCGGGCAGTCGGAAAGGTCCGGCTTGTGACCCTCCCGGGTGTGAATGATGGTGAACCCTGGGACCCGACGGCACGATTCCAGGACGTTGCGGGTCGGTTCCACCCCTCTTCTGGTCAAAGAGATGTCATACCCCATGGTGTCCACGTAGCCGCCGGGCCCGCAGAAGTCATGTTGCCAATCTATGAGGAGCAGCGCCGTGCGGCTGGGATCTATGTTGCCGTCATATGGCCACTCGTAAGGGTCGGCGGAAACAGTTTTACCCACGATTCACTCCTCCGGAAGTTGAACAAGCCCGGAATCACCGGGCCTGCCCAAACTCGATTTTTATGCCTCGATCAGGCCTAAGGTTTTAGTTAGTCCTGCCGGTGATGCCCTGAAGCAAGTAGCCGGTGCTCTGCAGGTCAGCATCGGTCGGGACAACTCCCGCGGCGATCTGGACCACGCCGTCTTGGTCCGTGATGGGGCCGGTGAAGGGCTGGAACGAGCCAGTCCTCAACTTCTCGACGGTATCCAACGCGCTCTGTTTCACGTCATCGGGAAGGAAATCGCCGAAGGGAGACAGTTGGACCCACCCAGCGTCCAGTCCCTGGAACATGACCGAGCTCTTGTAGGTCCCTTTCCTGATCTCAGCGACGATCTCAGCGTAGACCGGGCCCCAGTTCCAGGCGGCGCCGGTCAGCCAGGCGTTGGGGGCAGCGGCGCTGGCGTCTTGGTGGTAACCGGAGACGAAGATACCCGCTCTTTCCGCCGCCTCTACGATGGTCTTGGTGCAGTCCTGGTGCTGGGTGAGAACGTCCACACCGGCATCGATCATCGCCCGTACCGCTGTCGCCTGTTTTGCCGGGTCGCACCAACTGCTGGTCAACACGAAGGTAGTCTCGATGTCCGGGTTAACCGACTGCGCTCCCAGGTGGAAAGCGTTCACATTCAGCAGGGTCTGAGGGATGGGGAACGCGGCGATGAAGCCCAGCTTTCCGGTCTTGGAGGTGTTGCCGGCGACCTGCCCGGCGGCGTATTCCAATTGCCAGATGTTACCAAAGAACGAGGCGTAGTTCTCGAAGGCCTCGACATCACCCATGTGAAGGAACATCACGTCCGGGTGCTTCTCGATGATCTCTTTGGTGGGTCCGGAGTATCCGAAGCTGGTCGCGAAGATGATCTTCGCACCGTCGCGAATCATCTGTTCTTCAACCGCTTGTACGTCAGCAGTCTCTGGGATGTTCTCTGACCGCAGGACCTCGATGTCGTTGAACACCTGCTCCAGATATTGGCTGCCCTCTGCGGCAGCCTGATTGTAGCCGAGGTCTTTCTGGGAGCCCACGAAAATGAATCCGATCTTCAGTTTTTCGCCGGCGGCCAACGGTTGGGCGGCGGCGGCAAACTCGGATGTCGAACGGAATTCGCTGCCCGCGATAGCGTCTTCAAATCCCTTCAAGAATACTTCGGGCGAACCGCCGCGCAGATCAGCCGTTGAGGGGCTGGTTGCCGTGACGGTGGTGGGGTCGGATGACCCAGTGCTGGAACTTGCCGTAAGCTCCGGTGCGCTGGTGGGCTGCACTGGTACAGCCGTGGGGTCGTCGCTCCCACAAGCCGCCAATGCCACGATGGCAATCAGCATGAGTGCCCCAATAAATATCCTATGGGACCGCGTGATCAGAGATAGATGCCTAATCCGGTTGTACAAACCTTTCCTCCTGTTATTTTGGCTGCTATAGGTGTTGGCCCAAAGCATATGCAATGCTTGATCAGGCCGGATCTATGCTTAACATGACTCGATATGAGATGTGGTTGTCATGTCGTTTCCCTATCGGTTTTCCACGGCAACACGGTCAAGTTGTTGCCTTTAAGACTCCTTTTAGGCCCTCAGGCATAGCTCGGGCCGACGCGCGGCTCCAAAGGGCCATAACGAACAGAATTATCAGGTACGGGAGCATGTCCAAGATGAATGGCGACACCGGCGCCCCAACGGTTTGCAGCTGCAACTGAAGGCCGATAGCCCCACCGAATAAGAATGCGCCGACCATGGCCCTCAACGGAGACCAAATGGCGAAGATCACCAAACCGACGGCGACGAAGCCACGCCCAACCGTCATCCCTTCCGACCAGGTATGAGTAAGTCCCAAGGAAAGTTGGGCGCCGCCAAGACCAGCCAAGGCCCCGCCCGCGGCGAGCGCCGCGATCTGTATCACGTGAGGATTTCTTCCTGCCGCGAACGCCACTTCGATGCTTTCTCCCACCGCCTTAAGGCTTAGTCCGGCGCGGGTGTAGTGCAAGCCCAGGAACAGCAAGGGGCCAAGTACGTACGCGATGTAGGCCAAGATGTCCTGTTGGAAAAGCGCTTGGCCCAGTTTCGGTATTTCAGACAGCAGGGGAATCGATATCGGATTTAGTCCGCCGATGATGCTGTCCACATATCCCCTCCCGGCGTAGGCCGTGATCCCCGCCCCGAAGAGGGTCAGCGCGAACCCAGTGGCGAGTTGGTTGGTGTCGCGGTATATCACCAGGTAGGCCATCACCATGCTAAGACCGGCTCCCGCGGCCATGGCTGCGAAGACACCGACAGTAACGGAGCCTGTCTCCACGGTAACGATGAATCCAAAGCAGGCGCCCATCAGCATCGAGCCTTCGGTCCCCAAGTTGATCCGGCCGGCCCTCTCTGTGATCAACTCTCCGTAGGTCGCGTAAAGCACCGAGATGCCCGGGCCTACAGCCCCGGTCAAAGTACCGCCAAGTACCAGCCAAACGTCGCTCATTCTGCTTTGCGCTCCAATCGCCTAAACCCCAGAACGGAGAAGAGCACGAGTCCGATCAAGATCAACATCGCGGCTGAGGGGAGGTCGCCGCTGAATTGAAGGATGTCGCCACCCACAACGATCGCGGCGATCAAGAATGAGGTACCGATGATGGCGATGGGGTTGTGATTCGCCATCCAACTGGCCAGAAATCCCATGAACCCCAGGTTGTTGGATATTCCAGGACGCAGATGATGTTGGATGCCCGAAACCTCGCTCATCCCTGCGAGGCCCGCAAGCCCTCCGCCGACCAGCATGGCGATGATTATGTAGCGAAGGACCGGTATGCCCCGTCGCCGTGCTGCGTCTGGATTGCCGCCCACGGCACGCATGTTGGCTCCCCATCTGGTGCGGCTGAGGAAAAGATAAGTGGCTATGATTCCGATGATAGGTAAGACCAACCCCAGATGCAGACGGGTATCGAAGATAGACGGCAAGATCGACTCAAATTCGAAGTTTGAAGTGTAGGGATACCCGAATCCTGTTGGGTTCTTCCAGGCGCCAAAAACAAAAAAGTTAACAAAGAGGATCGCGACATAGTTGGACAGGAGGGTGGATATAACTTCGTTTACGTTCCGCCAGTGCCGCAGCAAAATGGCGATCCCACCCCAGATCGCTCCGCCCAAGAAACCGGCGATAGCCATGGCAGGTAACATCAGCCAGATGGTCCCGATATCAACGTACAACGCCACTCCCGTCGCGGCCCAAGCGCCGATGTACAACTGACCTTCACCGCCGACGTTTATCAGGCCGACCCGGGCTGGGATAGCAGCCGCCAGAGCCGTGAGAACGAAGGGAATCATCCTCACGCCGACTTCACTGAGACCCACCTTGCTCCCGAGGGTCCCTTCAAACATCTTGGTGTAGATCTCTATCGGGTCCCGCCCGATCACAGCGATGAATATGGCGAAGACCACAAACGCAAAGATGATGGCAATGACCGACCGCCCAGCCGGATGGTTGGTGAATGCGAATGCGAATCCTTGTGCCTGTTGTAGCGAGATTGGCTGATTCATGGGCTAGATGCTCTGTCCAGTCATGAGCATCCCAATCTCCTGGACCGATGCGGATTCAGGGGGGAACTCTCCGACGATATTTCCTTGGAACATCACCACCAGGTGATCGCTCAGCGCCAACAATTCGTCCAAGTCTTCCGACACGAGGACGATTGCGCCGCCCCGGTCGCGGTAGTCCAACATCAGCCGCCGGGTGGTCTCCGCGGTCACCACGTCCAGTCCACGGGTCGGGTAGTAGGCCATCAGCACCTTAGGAGTGGTACCTGCCTGGCGGGTCAGCTCCAACTCTCTGGCCAGGCTCACCTTCTGGACGTTTCCACCGGATAATTTGTCTACCCGCATGTCATGACCCGCTAGCTGCAAAGGGAATTTACTCAGCGCCGCGGCAATCTTCACCCGGATCGAACCAAGGTCCAGCCAGAATCCTCCATTGGAGTAATCAGCCAGTTCGCCCAGGACCAGGTTCTCATCCACCCGCATCTCGGGAACCATGGCCATATTGATGGGGTCTTCAGTGATGTAGCTGACCCCCGCGTCCAGTATCTTAGCCACTGACCAGCCTTTTACATCTTCGCCCAAGAGGGAGATCGTCCCACTGGTGTTTCTGACCATGCCCATCAGTGTTTCGCCCAACTCTTGCTGGCCGTTGCCTGATATGCCGGCAACCCCCAACATCTGCCCCGGCATGACATTAAAACTTACCGCATGCAGGCCTCTGGGGTCGTCGGGATTGCTGGTCCACACGTCCTTGAACTCGATGGCTGGCACAGTGGTGAAGTCGCTGGCCTGACGCTGATACGCTATCTTCCTCGAGTCATATTCGATCGCATCTCGTACCTGGGCTCTAGGGGGCAGTTCCACGATGTCGATACCCATCATCAAAGAAACTAGGTCATCACCCGAGATGCCCTGGCTCGGCCTGCTGGTGACTACGGCCCCGTGCCTGAGAACAGTGATTCGGTCGGCGGACGCCAGCACTTCCCGAATCTTGTGTGTGATGAACACGATCGCGTAGCCGTCACGTCTAAGTTCGTTGAAGACCTCGAACAGGCCCTCCACTTCATGGGGGGCAAGGACGCTGGTCGGCTCATCCATTATCAAGACTTGCGCTTTTGCCATGATGAGCTTGATCAACTCTACTTTTTGGCGTTCCCCCATGGTGAGATCGCTGATGCGGGCTGAAGGGCTCACATGCAAGTTGTATCTTTCAGAGACTTCCTGTATCCGCCCAGCCAGTTCACGCCTGCTAAGGACCAACCCTTGATCGGGAAGAAAAAGGGCTACATTCTCAGTAACCGTCAGAGCCGGGATCAGCGCGAAATTCTGGAACACCATACCGATGCCTAGTCCTCTGCTGTCGCGAGGGGACTGTATACCAGCATCTGCGCCTTTGAATTCGATGACGCCATCGTCGGGCTGGTAAACGCCGTAGATGATCTTCATCAACGTGCTTTTACCGGCGCCGTTCTCACCCAGTACCGCGTGGACCTCACCGCCATAGATGTCTAGATCGATATTGTCGTTGGCGACCAAGTCTTGAAACCGTTTGGTGATTCCGCGTAGAGCGAGCAGCGGACGAGTCTCAGAGTCTGCAGGGATGCCTTGCTCTTGAGCGCCGTCGTTTGGGCCCAGCCGGTCCCTCTTTCCTGAGGCGCCGGAAAATATGCCAGACCACAGAGTGGTGATAGGCAAGCAGGCTTCTCCTAACCAATACAAATAAGCAACCACGGGCACCGAGTTGTATCTCGTCCCGTAGTTACGAATAATCGAGGTTGTTTATTATCATCGGTGCATGTTTCACGCATATGTCGCCGATGTAAATTTTTTGTTACATAGATCGGGAGAACCGTGGAAACCACCCCAGTATACATGGCTGGTGATTTGCCCTCACCCCAGCTACTGTGGTTCAATCGTGCGCTTCCATGGTCGATAAATGTATAGGAATCTCACGCTGCGCGGATGCGAGATTCCACTACTAGACCAACTTACCTCAAGATTACCAGCCAGAGGCGAACGGTTTACTCCAGCAGGCCTTTCGATTCGATTTGCATATGCTGAGGGTGATACGGGAACGGGCCATCATCATGGATCCAGTGCCGAGGGTAGTTATCGTCGCACCTGAGGCGGATTCTCGTCCTCGCGCGCGCTACTTGCAGCAGAAATCCAATGGCCTCTTCATACCCATCGTTCTGTTGCAGATTATTCTGTCTAACTGAAACGGGACTAAATGTCGGCTAAGACCCCCATCCGCAGGTGAACACAAGCCCACTCTCTGACTGTTCGTAAGGCGTACAATGCGTCTCGCGACTCACTGATGGAGAACAATCACAATGCCGTTTTACGAAAGGGGCCCCGTCCGCATCCACTACGAAGAGGTCGGCTCTGGATTCCCCCTGCTGATTCTTCCGGGTGGTGGGCTCAATTCCACCTTGGCATCTTTGGCTACGCCGTTCAATCCGATGGAAGCGTACAAAGACGACTTCCGCTGTATCAGTTCCGACCTGCGCAACGCCGATCTAGGCCAGTCTAGCGGGCCGCTTGAGATTGACCGGCCATGGGACGCTTATTCCGATGATCATCTTGGGTTGATGGACCACCTCGGCATCAAAGAGTTCATGGTCATGGGATTCTGCATCGGCGCGCCGATGATTCACAACCTTCTCAGGCTGGCTCCGGAGCGCATCGTCGCTGCAGCGTTGATGCAACCAAGTGGTTTCAATCCTGATCATCCGGATGTTTTCTACCGGAACAACACAGAGCGCTGGGGTCCGCCGCTTTGCGAAAATCGTCCAGAAGTAACGATGGCCATGGTGCATGACTTCCTCACCAGCATGTACACCGACCGCGCCGACTTTGTGTTCACGGTCTCTCGCGATTTCGTGCGTTCGGTCCAGACGCCGTTGCTGATAGCGCCCGACGACGTACCCGCGCACCCCTATGCGGCTGCGATGGAAGTCGCCAGCCTCGCTCCGAACTCCGAGGTGACGATCTATCCCTGGAAAGATTCTCAATCGCACATCGACGACGTTGTAGAGCACGCACGGCGCTTTCTCAAGGATCACGAACCAATCAACGGTTAGGGATTCCGACCGCTAACTGCGTTCAAGACGATCAAGTTACCGACATGACATGGCCGGAGAGGTTGAGATGCTGGATGGCCCCATCCTTTCCATCAATACCGCAAGCACAAAAACGCGCAGTTCTTCAGCGGAAGTACCGGGCGTTTATATGTTCCTGGTGGAGGCGGAGGAGGGTCGAACCCGGCCTGAAACACGATTTGGCGGTGTTGGTAGTTGCTATTTGAATCTCTAATCGATCTATCACGGTTGCTAGGTTTCGTTAGACTCGCATAGGCGGGTCGCTAAATATCCTGTGGGCCGTTGTTACAATAGATTCGACGCCGACGCCAACGCATCGATTCCGCTATTAAACCAGACACAAAGGCTATGACCACCTCGTCTGAAAACAATGGACCGGCCACTTCGCCAACGATAGGCCCACCTAGGATCGTGATTCTGGGCGGCGGGTACGGCGGGATCTATACGGCGCTGAAACTGCAAAAAGCAGCCCGCCGAGGCCGTATCCATCTATCTTTGATCAGCGAAGAAAACTATTTCTTGGCCCACCCAATGCTGGCGGAGGTGGTCTCGGGCAGCATCGAACCTCCCCACATCGTGAACCCCATCCGGCGTATGTTGCCTCACATCGACTTCCACCAAGCACGGATCCAAGCCGTTGAGGTTGAGGGCCGCACCGTTGTCATCAACAAGCACGGAGGAAGCACAACCTACAACCGGATCCCCTTTGATCACCTGGTGATAGCCGTCGGCAGCCGCACCGACCTGTCCAGGCTGCCAGGAATGGCGGAACACGCATTTCCCTTCAAGACCCTGGGGGACGCCTTCTTTCTGCGCAACCAGTTGATCAGCGTGTTGGAAGAGGCCGAAGTTGAAACCGAGCCCCAGGCGAAGCAAGAGTTGCTGACATTCGTGGTTGCCGGGGGCGGCTACACCGGAGTTGAGGTGGCCTCGGAGATCAATTCTTTCACACGGGAAGCGGCCAAAAGCTACCGCCAGATAGACCCATCGGAGATCAAGGTTATCTTGCTGCACCGGGGCAGCCGGATACTGCCGGTGCTTCCCGATAGATTGGCCGAGTTTAGCCACCGGGTGATGGAACGCCGGGGAGTGGAAGTACGTATAGGGACTTCCATCATGGGGGCCACGGCCCAGAGCGCGATATTGGGTAACGGCGAAACGATCTCGACTAGGACGCTGGTGGTGGCATTGGGCTCAGCCTCGAACCCGTTGTTGGACGCGCTGCCGGGCGCCAAGGGCACCAGGGGCCGATTGCTGGTGGACGACACCCTTTCAGTCCCGGATTGCCCTGGGATCTGGGCCGTCGGCGACTGCGCCGCCGTGCCCGACGTTCGCACCGGCCAAACCTGCCCGCCCACCGCCCAGTACGCCATCCGCCAAGCCAGGCACGTGGCCCGAAATATTCTGGCGTCCGTTAACGGGAAGAGTTTACGCCCCTTCTCGCACCGGAATCTGGGCGTCTTCGTGCCCTTGGGCCGATTTTCCGGGGCCGCCGAGGTGTTGGGCATCAAGGTGTCGGGTTTCATAGCTTGGTGGCTCTACCGGTCCTTTTACCTGTACCAGCTCCCACGGTTGGAACGTAAGGTCCGAGTCGTAACGGATTGGACACTGGAGTTGTTCTTTCACCGCGACATCGTGCAGATGGACATCGCCAGGAGCCAGGGGATCTCCAGGGCGCATTACGAATCGGGACATACCATATACCGCCAGGGGGAACTGGCCCGCAACTTCTATACCATCTTGGCCGGCCAGGTAGAGGTGGTGCGCAGTGAGAACGGCGTAGAATCGCCCGTGGCCACCCTGGGCGTGGGCGAATACTTCGGTGAGGTGTCCCTGTTGCAAGGCGGCCGGCATACCGCATCCGTGCGGGCCCTGGCCACCACCGACCTGCTGGTGATGAGCGGTCCCGATTTCAAAGCCTTGGCCGCTTCGTCCACCCAATTCGCGGAAACCCTCGCCGATGTGATGCAGCGGAGGCTTTCAGCCGGCCCCAGTGTTGAAACTGGGGTTGATGACGACTCAGAAATTTAGACCAAAGCCCTGCACCACAACTTCGCGGACGGAGCTACCGAGCCCGGCGTATTAGGACCGTTCGGTTAGAGCGTAGATAGCTTGCGTTCGGCCACCGTTCGTCGCACTCTAATTTCTTCCCAAGGCCTTGTCCAGGTTGTAGGCGGCGCTGATCAAAGCCAGGTGCGTGAACGCCTGGGGGAAGTTTCCCAAGGCCTCGCCGCTGGTCCCGATCTGCTCTGAATACAACCCTAGGTGGTTGGCGTAACTGAGCATCTTTTCAAACATCAGCCGCGCTTTGTTCAGGTACTTCCGGTCGGCCTGTCCAGCCCGGGTCATCGCCTCCACGAGCCAGAAGGTGCAGATGTTGAAACTCCCCTCTTCTCCCGCCAAGCCGTCGTCGGTCTTGTTGACGTCGTAGCGGAACACCAGGCTGTTGGACACCAACCCACCGTCTGCCGGAGAGCGGTCCATCGCATCCAGAGTCTTGAGCATCCTGGGGTCAGTTGGTGACATGAAGAAGACCAAGGGCATCAACAGATTTGAGGCGTCTAGTGTGTCGCTGCCGTACGATTGCACGAATGCCTGACGTTCCTCACTCCACCCCTTTTCCATGATCTCCTCGTATATCGCGTCCCGTGCGGCGTGCCACCGCGCCCGGTTGGCAGGGAAGGACCGCTTGTCCGCCAGCCGGATGGCCCGGTCGATAGCGACCCAACACATGAGCTTGGAGTAGACAAAGTGCTGCTGCCCGCCCCGGACCTCCCAGATGCCCTCGTCGGTCCGCTGCCAATTGTCTACCACCCAGTCGGTGAGCCGGCTAAGATGGGTCCAAAAATCGTAGGAGATGGGCGACCCGTATTTGTTGTAAAGATAAACCGCGTCCATCAATTCGCCGTAGATGTCCAGTTGAAGCTGCCCGTAGGCCCCATTGCCGACTCTGACGGGGCCTGAACCTTTGTACCCCTCCAGGTGAGTAAGCGTTTCCTCTTTCAGTTCGTGACGGCCGTCTATGCCGTACATTATCTGAAGGGAGCCATCTTCGTTGGCCTCCGCCGCCCGGGCCTCGATCCAGCCCATAAACTTGGCGGCCGCGTCAGTGAAACCGATACGCATTAGCGCGTACAGGGTGAAGGCGGCATCCCTGATCCAGGTGTATCGGTAGTCCCAATTGCGCTCGCCGCCGATGCTTTCGGGTAGACTGCAAGTGGGAGCCGCAACGATCGCCCCGGTGGGCTCATAGGTGAGAAGTTTGAGCACCAGCGCCGACCGTTCCACCATCTCCCGCCACCGGCCCCGGTAGGTGGACTGGGAGAGCCAATTTCGCCAGTAATCCACCGTATCCTCGAAGAGGTGCTCGCTCTCCTCCTCGGAAAACCTGAAGCCCACCTCCGCTTCGTCTTCTACCTCCGCGACGGAGAATGTGAGCGTTTCGCCCTCGTGGAGCGTGAATTCGCACACGACTCCGCTATTCTGTTGCACCAGGGGTAGCGTGGTGGAGAGTTGGATATTGATGGTGGGCGATAGGAACATCGCTCCAGACTCATTCAAGCGGACCTCGTGTTTATCCCGGGCGTAATTGGTAGCCGGGAAACATTCCATCCGGAGCGCCATGATCCCCCGCACGATGTTTACTCTCCGGACCAATTGATTTACCTCATGCTCGTGCCCGTGATAATCCACCGGCATGAAGTCGACAACTTCGGCGACCCCGTCGTGCGACAGGAACCTGGTGACCAAAACGTTGGTTCCCGGCCAGTAGAGTTGTTTGTGGGTTGCCCCATCTTGGATCGGCGCGATCTTGAAATACCCACCCTTCTTCTCGTCGAGGATGGCGCCAAAGATGCTGGGAGAGTCGAATTTAGGGCAGCAGAACCAATCGATGGACCCATTTAAACCGACCAGTGCGACGGTGCGCATATTTCCGACTATTCCGTAATTCTCGATGGGCTGGTAATCCAAAGCGTCCTCCTCGTACTGACCAGCGGTGGCCTCGCTCTACCTTAGCAAGATTGCGGGCCGCCGTAACACACCCAAGGGCAACTCTACATCCAGTTCCGGCCATGCCCCAGTTCGGGTCAGAACTTCGGCGCCGCTGTCGGTGAGCAGGACCGTGTCCTCAGATTTGGCGCCGGTGATGGTTGGGTTCCAAGCAAGCGCTTGGCCGTGTTGCAGGCGGTGCGCTGAATCCTGAGTGCCAAATATCTCCCGCCCGGCGTAGCCAGTGAGGCCTCCTTGGTGATGGAGTTCCCACTCTTGGAGGAATCCTTCCAAGGAGTACTGGTCCAAAGCCCGGGCGACCACTTCACCTATGGTAACCCCAGCCCGGCTCTCCAAGATGTATCTGGCGTCCACTGCGGCCACTGCCCGGTGCCGTTCCAGCAGATCGGAGTCCACCGGTCCAAAAGACACCATTCGCGTAAGGGATATGTGCAGGCCGTGGCGGCGGCCGGTCAAAGCGATCAGCATGGTTTTGCGCACCGGATTTACAGTGGGCAAAGGATGGCGATAGCGGGTGATTCGATCATCACCGCCTACCAGGTTGACCAGTGGCAATATATTCCTCTTCCGGCACTGATAGGACAACGCAGCCGCGATGTCCAGTTCCGTGTCTCCCGGTTCGAAACTGAGACAAACCTCCTCCAGCGCCTGGGCCGCGTCTTGCCCCAAGCGCCGGTAACGTTCAATCTCTGGTGGCGACATGGTATAGCGAAGTTCATTGAATCCGTCGGGGACCTTCGGCAAGCCAAGTGCCCCGAGGTCGGAGACGGCTTTGGACACGTCGCACAGGCCAGCCATCTTTTCTCTGGCGTCACCATCCCGGTGCCAGGGCCAAACAACCGCCTCAAATGACAGCCCGGGCACCTCTTCTTCTTGGAGCCTGCGTACTTCGATGTTGTTGGTTAGCAGATAGGCCCGGTCCGGAACGACGAGCAGATACGCTTCTCCGGCGGCATCTCCCACGTAAACGTAGTTCTCGCCTCCGCCGGTCAACCAGGCGAAGTTGGCCTGGGAGTTTATCAGCAGCGCCTCTAAGCGGTTGCGTTGGAGCCACGCTCGTACCGACTCTAGTTTTATCTGGACCTCTTCGCGTCTGTTCATTTTCAATCCAGCTAACGCAGACGGATAATCTCACTATGGGGAAATATGTTGCCCACTGTCAGACCCAGGGTGGGACCGGCGTAAAGCGACGGCGGTACGCCGATGTCGGCCAGGTATAACTCTCCGACCTGGGCCGCCACGGCTGGGCCACGCAGTCCTTCCTTGGGCAAAGCCAGGGTCACCGTTGCCGTGGCTTTGATGGCCGGGTCGGAGACAACGCCCGTGGTGGTGTCCACGCCGGGCGGCGCGTCCAATGCGAGGACTGGTACGGCCTTGCCCGTTGGCCCACCGGATCAGGTCGGCGGCGGCGCCTCGGGGAGCGCCTTGGAGGCTATAACCGATCACCCCGTCGATGATCAGTTCCGGGCGTTCGGCGGAGTCCAGGCCGCCGGCTTGAGAGACATCCACCTGCATCCGGCGCAGAATCTCCAACTGGTGCGCCGGGACCGGGGTGAACTCATGGCCAGGCCGTGCGGCGAACACCGTAACTAGGGCGCCACGGTTGTGCAACCACCGCGCACAGACCAAGGAACCTCCGCCGTTGCCTCCGGTGCCGGCCAGGGCCGTGACTTTTCTGCCCTGCGGGTCGCCGTTAAGGAACCTGGCGCGGGCAAGGTCTGCCAGATTTCGCCCGGCGTTCTCCATCATCTGGACCAGGTCTATCTTGAAGTCCTCGATCATCGCCCGGTCCACCTCCCGCATATGGTCAGTGGTCAGATACGGCACCTCTCCCGCGAATATCTCGAATTTCGTGCCCGCTGGCCGGCTCACCGCATCCGTTCCAGGATGCGGTCGCCGACACGCAGGGAATTGGCGACGATGGTCAGAGTGGGGTTCACGGCGGAACTAGAGACGAAAAAGCTGGAATCAACCACATACAGGTTATCCAGGTCATGGGCCTTGCAGTCTAGGTCCAGCACCGAGGATTTCGGGTCGCTGCCGAAGCGAAGAGTCCCGTTCTGGTGGGCCACACCGGCCAGGGGGATCTTCTTGCCCATGTAGAGTGAAAAATCGAGCAGGCGATTTTCACAGCCAATGTCTTTGAGCATCGAACGGAGCTTCTTGACCAACCGCTTGTGCCCTTGGGCATTGTTCTCTTTATATCGCAAGACGATTTGGCCGCTGGAATTCACGGTGACTCGATTCTCCGGAAGAGGCAGGTCTTCGGACGTCAGCCAGAAGTCCAGAGATCGGCCTGCCACCTCTTCCAATGCTCGGCCGGGGACCAGGCGTGGTGCACTGTCCCGGAGCATGTCGGAGTTGGTTTTCCCCAACATCTGAATGTGACCCAGAGGATACTGCCAGTCGTCCGACCCGAAGTAATAATCGTTGATGCCGATGGTCTTCTGAAACACAGTGGGGTTGGGCCGCCGGGAGAGGGCCATCAGCGCCGAATTGTTGTGGGCCATGTAGTGGCGGCCGACCATGTCCGAGCTATTGGCCAGGCCCTTGGGGTGCCGGTCAGAGGCGGAACGCAGCAGCAGCGCCGCCGAGTTGACCGCCCCGCATGACACGACCACCACGTCGGCGGAATAAGTCTCTTGTTGGCCTTCCCGCTCCACCACCACGCCGGACACGGACCGGCCGTCCGCGCTAGTCTCCAAAGAGGTGACTTTAGCGTCGGTAAACAGGGTAACGTTGTCGTGGGCGAGAGCGGGCTCCACGCACACTACGTGCGCGTCTGCTTTGGCGTTCACCATGCATGGAAAGCCGTCGCAGGTGTTGCAGCGGATGCAGGGACTCAGGTGCCTTTGAGCTTCGTTGAGCATGATGCCCACCGGCAACGGGAACGGCATGTTTCCAATGCGGCGCAGATCGTCGGCCAGTTCTTGGATACGCGGTTCGTTGCTGATGGAGGGGTAGGGCAACGGTCCGCTGGCCCAGGGCTCCGTGGGGTCAATACCCCGCTCACCGTGCACCTGGTAAAGCTGCTCCGCCTCTGTATAGTAGGGCTCGAAATCGTCATAGGTCAGCGGCCAAGCCGGCGACACGCCGCCGTGGTGCTGCAGCTTTCCAAAGTCCTCACGGCGCATCCGTAGCAGCACCGCGCCGTAGAACTTGGTATTCCCACCCACGAAATAGTGCTGCCCTGGTTGAAACTCCTTGCCTTTGCCGTCCAGCCAGTTCTCGGCGTTGTTGTACCGGCCCTCGACGAAGATTTCTTTGGAGTCCCAGTTTTCTTTCTCCCGGTTCAAGTACCCGCCGCGTTCCAGAATCAGGACCCGCTTACCCGAGGGCGCCAACCTGTAGGCGAGGGTGCCCCCGCCGGCGCCGCTGCCGATGATGATCACATCGTATTGGTTCTCTTGCGCCACTTTATCCCGCCTCCATCGTCGGCCGCCGTTCGGCCAAAGGATTAGCTAGTTGAGGGGAGCCACGTCTATGTATGCCTTGATGACCGGTTCCCGTCCGTTTAGCAGGTCGAAAGCCTGTTTGTAATTGTCCAGTCCACGGACCGGATGGGTCAGCAATCGAGATAGCCAGCCCGGATACAGAGCCTCGGCCAGTGTCATGTCCTGTACCGCCGCCCGGTAATGCGCCGGCGCGGCATTCACGGTGCCCACGGCAACCTTGTTGCCCAACACGAAGCCCATGTTGATGGCGTCGGCTGGCACCTCCACTGTGCGGTCGCCGCCGGTGACGCTGGCCATCACCAGAACACCGTTCTTCCCCAGGGCCTGCATGGCCTCGAAGACCAGCGGCGAGAACCCGGTGGCCTCGAAGATAAGGTCGAAGGGACCATGGGCCGCCGCCGCTTCGGTGAGTGACATGTTGCGAGTGCTGAGGTAACGGGCTCCCAGGGCCTCCACCAAGTCGGAGTTGAGGTACGGTTTCTCGTCCAATGCCAGGGTCACCACATCCACGCCACGCAACCGCAACAAAAGAGTCGCCATCAAGCCGATCGTTCCCGCCCCCATCACAGCGGCGATCTTGGGATTCCAGATCCGCAACCGCTGTTGGATCTCGAAGGCCTGAGTCACACCTTTCTCAACGACGGTCATCGGTTCGGTCAGTACCGCTATCTCACGGATACCTGCGGGTATCTTCGTCAGAAATTCCGGGACATCCACATACTGCTCGGTGAAGAAGCCGTGCAACAGGTTTATGCCGTGTTCCTGGTACTCATCATCGGTGCTCATATCTTGCATCCCGATGGCGTCGTACAGGCTAGTCCCCGGACGCCTCACGCGGGCCACCACGTGATCTCCGGGCATCAACTCCGTGACCATCGTCCCGACCCTTTCGACCACGCCCAGCGATTCATGCCCGAGCACTAGAAAATCGTAACCTGGCGGCGGCGCGCCGTACTCCCCCGCCTGAATCTCCCTATCGGTTCCGCACAATCCGACTCGCAACACCCTGACAAGCACACCTCGGCCATCGGGCACATCATCGAGTTCGGGCGCCGGGAGTTCGCCCAAGAAAAGGCTCCCCGGTTTACGCGGGATCAGAGCGATCGCTTTCATTCGAGCCCCTATACGTCACGAGGTAAAATGGTCCGCCCTTCTCGAGGGCTAAATTTTAACAACACTTGCCTGAAGCGCAGTTTTTTGCTCCATCAGAATCTGCCCGGACATGTGGGATTGACGTGCAAGATTAATATGAAAGATTACGAACCAACCGCGTGACAGCGAGCCGGGCCGCTAGGTCCATCCGACGGCGCCGCCAGAGTTTTAAAACCTGCCATATTCGTTTTTGTCCGTTTGCGTTGATTGAGAGGTTCCCTGGCCCTTTGTCCACGAGCCATTATACGTACCACGGCACAAAATAGACGTTCCGATTACACCGGGGTCGCGTTTCTTCAACCTACTCCAACTCCGCCGACGATGACTCTTGCCGGGAGGAGTGGGGCGTGAAGTGGGGAAGTCCTGTTAAATCAGACGCCCCAGACTCAATATGAGCCTGAGGCGTCTGAATCGTGTTGCTGGTGGAGACGGGGGAGAGTTGAACTCTAAACATCGCCCAACAGTCGCTGATGCACTCAGGGATCTCTCTATGGCCTTGGCCCGCCTGGCCAACACTCTTGATGAAGTCAGTCCGAATTTGTTGG
>Ga0208568_1000013_pt1 | contig 103355 bp, 100 predicted proteins | sample DeeseametaMP2969_FD_184165 | JGI IMG/M metagenome (GOLD analysis project Ga0208568, IMG submission 184165) | Marine microbial communities from the Deep Atlantic Ocean - MP2969 (SPAdes) | ecosystem: Environmental > Aquatic > Marine > Oceanic | place: South of Funchal, North Atlantic Ocean... | reverse complement strand
CACTCCCGCCGAGGTTCTCTGGGATCAAGTGTTGCACTTAAAATGTGAATCCACCTTCCTGCTTTCGCAGGAACGACGAGGGAAACGGCCTGGATAAACAACTCAGGTTAAGGCGCCGCCAAAGAGCAAATCAAGGGTGTTGGCTTTGGCCAATAGGAACACCATCCACCGCTGACACTGGATTCTGGCCTTCGCCAGAAGGCCGGCGGGGCGCCTTTCCTACTACGATGCCGCTCATCCTGAGCCTGTCGAAGGATCCAACTTCGCCGCAGCCCCGCTTGATAGGCCCGGTCATGCCAGCGGCCACACCATTTACTCCCCCACACCCCCTGGCGTAAACTTTCCCCCGTATGACCACGCCTCAAGAACCAGAATTCCGCTCCGGGATCGGCTTTGACTCCCACCCTTTGGCTGACGGGAGAAAGCTGGTGCTTGGCGGTGTTGAGATCCCCCATGACCGGGGATTGTCCGGCCATAGCGACGGCGACGTGCTGGTGCATGCGGTCATGGACGCGCTGCTGGGGGCGGCCAACCTGGGCGACAAAGGCCTCCACTTCCCGTCCGACGACCCCCAATACAAAGACATTCTGAGCCTCAAGTTGCTGGAGCGGGTCGGCGTCCTGGTCGCTGAGGCTGGTTGGCGGCTCTCAAATGTAGATGCTACAATTATGGCGCAAAATCCCAGGCTCAGTCCCTTCAATGCGGAGATGCGGGAAAACGTGGCCAAGAGCCTATCCGTTTCCTCTGACCGCGTCAGCGTAAAGGTCACCACCACCGACCACCTGGGGTTCGTAGGCCGGGAAGAAGGCATCGCCGCCCTGGCAGTGGTTTCCCTAAAGTCCGGAGGCCGGTGATGACCGGCCCCACCCGTCGGCCCCATTTGATCGATGAAGCTATATAACACCCTCACTCACGATGTCCAGGACTTCGCCCCCGCCGATGGCAAGACCGTCAAGATGTATGTCTGCGGAGTGACGCCCTATTCCTCGACACATGTCGGTCACGCCTTCAGCTACGTCGCCTTCGACACGCTCAGGCGTTATCTGGAATATCTGGGTTTCGATGTGCGTCACGTCCAGAATTTCACCGATGTCGATGACAAGATCATCCAGCGGGCCCAGGAGCAAGGGATCGAACCCGACGAGCTGGCCGAGCAGTTCATCGACGATTTCTACCGCACCATGGACGCCCTGAACATCCAGCGGGCCGACATCTATCCCAGGGCTACCCAGGAGATTGGCCCCATCATAGAGACCATCCAGACCCTGGTGGACAACGGCTCCGCCTACCCCGCCGGCGGCGACGTATTCTTCCGCGTCACCAAGAAAGACGACTACGGTAAGTTGAGCCACCGGACCTTGGACGGCATGCAGGCGGGGGCCCGCATCGAGGTGGACGAGAATAAAGAGCACCCCATGGACTTCGTGCTCTGGAAGGGCGCGCGTCCCGGAGAGCCGTCCTGGGAGAGCCCCTGGGGGCCGGGCCGTCCCGGCTGGCATATCGAATGCTCCGCCATGGCCATGACCTACCTGGGCGCCACCTTGGACATCCACGGCGGCGGCCAAGACCTGATCTTCCCGCACCACGAGAACGAGATCGCCCAGAGCGAAGCTTCAACCGGCGAGGTACCCTTCTCCCGTTACTGGGTGCACAACGGATTGCTCCAACTGGGCGAAGACAAGATGAGCAAGTCCCTGGGCAACCTGGTGTCGGTGGAAGAGGCTTTGGAGAATTACACCCCCGACGCCATACGGCTGTATTTCCTGAGCTCCCACTACCGCAGCCCCCTGAGCTACTCCAGCGAGGGCTGCGACGCCATGGAGCGCAGCGCCGACCGGTTGCGCCATGCCCTTAGGGCGGAGCCTGAATCGAGTGGCGAGTCCATGGATCCGTCCGCGTTCCAAGAGCAATTCCTGGCCGGCATGGACGACGACCTGAACACCCCCAAGGCTTTAGCGGCCATGTTCGACCTGTCCCGGGAGATGAACCGCCAACGGGATGACGGTCGCTCAATTGCCGCCGCCCAAGACTGCCTCCGTCACCTGGGCGCCATCCTCGGCTTGACCTTCCAAGAGCGGGAAGCGTCCCTGAACGTCAACGCGGCATCCTATAATGCCATGCTTCACGACCTTCGCACCAAGATCGCCGAAACCGGAGAAAGCGAGCTGGCCGAACTGGTCCCTGACTCTGATACCGAAACGGTGTCGGCGCCGGAGATCGACCGCTTAATAGACATCCGCACGACCTGCCGTTCGTACAAACAATACGCCTTGGCTGACGAGATTCGAGGCTGGTTGGAAAGTCAGAGCATCTCCGTGGAAGACTCGGCGGCCGGCAGCATCTGGGAATACCGGCCCACTTCGTAACCGGGCCCAGTGAAACGCAAACTGCCAGAGCCCCTAGGCGTGATGGAGCCAATACTGATGCCGGATACCGCCCTGCCAGATTCCCTGATCGACTCCCTGATTCAAGTCCTAGGCGAAGAAAACGTCCTCACCGACCCCTACGACCTCGACCGATACTCCGGCGACGCCCTCTCTCCCACCCGCGCTTTCGGCGCTGAAGACGCGTTTGACCGCCTGGCAGACGTTGTGGCCCGCCCTGGCTCCACCGATGATGTGTGCGCCGTTTTAAAGCTGGCCAACGAGTCTGGGACCCCAGTGATTCCCTTCGGCGCCGGGACGGGCGTGATGGGCGCTACAGTGCCCGCCTTGGGCGGGATCGTGCTGGACCTGCAACGGATGAACAAGATACTGGCCATCAATCCCACGGACATGACCGCTGAAGTCGAGGCCGGAGTGGTCTTGGAGGACCTGGAAAACGCGCTGGCGCTCCAAGGATTGATGCCCGGCCATGACCCCTACAGCGTGCCCATCGCCACCGTGGCCGGGACGATCGCCACCAACGGCGTCGGCTACCGCGCCGGGGCACACGGCCCCATGGGAGACCAGGTTGTCGCCCTGGAAGCAGTGCTGGCCGATGGCCGGGTCATGAGCACCAGGGCCGTGCCCAGCCAATCGTCGGGCCCCAGCCTGAAACACCTATTCATCGGCTCGGAAGGCGTCTTCGGCGTGATTATCAAGGCGACGATACGGGTCTTCCGGCTGCCCGAAGCCCAGGTCTTCTCCGCTGTCTCCTTCGACACCTTCGACCAAGGTTTCAACGCGGCGGCTGAGATGTTCGCCCTGGGGGTGCGGCCCACGTTGGTTGATCTGACCGAAGAGGACGAAGGCATCACGTTTCATCTGCTCTTCGAAGGATTCAAAGAGGGAGTCGAAGCCACCGAGAAACGAGCTTTGACAGTGTGCACCCAGTTCGGCGGACGTCTGCTTGGCCCGGAACCGACAACCGCTTACTGGCAAGACCGCCGCCAGTCCGCTGAGAGCTACAAGGTTTCGGCCCTAGGCAAACCCCGCAGCGTCCGTTGGAGCCGTTGGCGCGGTCGCCGGGGTTTCGACTACCTGCACCTGGGCCTGCCCATTTCGAAGGTCTTGGAATACCGCAAACAGTGCGATGAGATCATGGCGAAGTCGGGCGCGCGGGTCGTTGAGTACGCCATCTGGTCACGGCCCGAGTTATTCTCCATGCTAATCGTCCCAGATACGGACACCTCTAGAGAGCGGCTGGGCGAAACGGTAGAGCAGGTTTTGAAACTGGCCCAAGACATGGGCGGCGTCATGGAGTACTGTCACGGAGTGGGCGTTAAGCTTAACCACCTGCTGGCCAGAGAGATGGGGGTTGGACAGGACGTGGTGCGTGCCCTGAAATTGGCACTGGACCCCAACAACATCATGAACCCCGGCAAGCTAGGGCTTTAAGGGGCGGGCGTCGATGGAAGCCGGCTCCGCCGGCACCATCTGGGTGGGCGCTCCAGAAGACAAACGCTAGCAGATCTCCGGATACGCGGCGGAGGTGGGCGGTTGCAGCACCTACTCCCTGCAGGTCAACTTCCACTCAACTTCGAGACCGGCGTAGCGGCATCCATGCGTTTCTTCGCTCAGGATGTTATACCCTCATTTTAGTGACATAATAATTGCCGAAATCTACGGATTCATCAATTATTCACTGTTGTGGAGAAACGTTTAGCGATTTAATGTAAATTCATTCCCATCATGAAGTGATATGCACCATCATTATTCCTGATGGTGCTAGGCACACATTATGCGTTGACACAATAATCGTGGAGGTTTATCATATATATAGATTAAGTATCGGTCATAGTATCGCAATACTACATACTTAACCGGACGTGAAGTCGGAAGTCAGGGAACTAGATATGGCGAAACTGAACCGGCACAAGAACGGGCATCCGAACTTTTTACACCTGGGCGAAATGCTGCATCACATGGAAGACGGCGTAGTTGCAGCCTATGACTGGCTGTCAGGCCGGGCCATGACTGAGAGGCAGCGCGTTGAGCATAAGCTTGCCGAGACCGAGCCCATTCGCCGCAACGGCCCAATGAATCTGTAAAAAGGCCTCCCACTCTTTCTGAGAAGATGGTCCTGATGTAACCTCGGTTGCACTCTTGCCACCGACCCCCCGCCGCAGTGCACCAGCTTCTCCAAGGCGGCAGCGAAATCGCTGCCGCCTTTTCTTTTGCCCGGCCTCTTTGCCCGTTCGAGGAGCCCTTCCGCAGAAGGGCTCCGAACCGCTAGAACGGCAATTCCTGTCCGATGCCCTGCTCTTTCGCCTTGGTGTATACCAATTGGGCCGCCGCGATGTCCTCAAGGGCCAGGCCCATGGACTCGAACAGCGTGATCGAGTTGGCCGAAGGGCGGCCGTTGACCTGGCCGGACACCACGTCTTGGAGCTCCTTGGCCATGTCCCAGCGGAAGCTGCCCCTGGGCTCCAGCCACAGCAGGTCGCCGCACTCGATCTTGGCCTGGTCCAGATCATCGACCACGATGACCTCAGAGCGCAGCACTGCTTCTTCGTCGATCTCCCGCCGCATCCAGTGGTTCCCCCCGGCGGCGTTGATGTGCGCTCCTGGGGACAGCCATTCTCCCAAGAGAGCCGGCTCCCGTGCCGACGTTATGACGATCACCACGTCGGCCCCTTCAACACACTCCTGGGCGCTGTCCACGGCTTTCACTTCCACGGCCAGGCTCTCGCTGCTGCGTTTGGCGAACTCCTCACGGCGTTCCTCACGGCGGCTGAATACTCGAACACTTTTGATATCACGGACGGCGCAGACCGCCTCCAATTGGGTGCGGGCCTGAAAACCGGACCCGATCACGGCCACGGTGGCGGCGTCCGATTTGGCCATGTACTTGGTGGCTACTCCGCTGGCGGCGCCGGTGCGTATCTGACCCAGACGGCCGGCCTCCATGCAGGACAACAGACCCCCCGTCTCGTAGTCGTAGAGCATCACGATCATCTTGGCCGAGCCAGGCCCACCGAAAGACGGGTAGGCCTTGTATCCGAAGACCCCCTGCCCGGCGTTGGCCGCGGTCATGAAGTGGAAGAAGCCGCCAGGCATCCGGATTCGGCTCCTGGGCGTGTTGTCCACCTTGCCCTCTCCGGCATGGGCAAAGGCCTGGTCGAGCACATCGATGCACTCGTTCATGGGCAGCAGTTGGGCCACTTCCTGGTCGTTCAGAAACAGGGCCATTTTTCTCTCCTGGTGTTTCCCGCTTTGCAGGCTCTTTGGGCGCTACTCGTGCCCAGGCACGGGCAGCAGTCCAGTATAGCACCGTGCATTCCCTCCGAATAGGCGTCAAAATCAGACGGCCCTTTGCTACAATTAAGGGGCGTCTCGGCACCTTTGATCAAGGGAAGATTTCCACACATGTTCAAACCTCGCGTCTACATCACCCGGCAGATATTCCCCGACGCATTGGACCTCATCGAGAAGTCTGCGGACCTAGAACTCTGGCCTGAGGATGAACCGCCGTCTCCCGAACAACTTAGAGAGGCCATGGCAGACGTGGACGGCGCGATAATCAACGTCATGGACCGGATAGACGCCCCGCTCCTGGACGCCGCCCCCAAGCTCAAGGTTCTGAGTCAAGTGGCGGCGGGACTGGACAACATCGACGTCCCGGAGGCCACCAAGCGGGAGATATTGGTCGGCTATACACCGGGCGTACTGGCTAAATCGACAGCTGACCTGGCGTTCGGACTGCTGCTGGCCGTGGCCCGGCGCGTGGTCGAGAGCGACAAGTGGGTCCGGGAGGGCAACTGGAAGATCTCGCACCACCCCATGTTCTGGCTGGGTTCAGAGGTCAACGGCAGCACCTTGGGCATCTTGGGCCTGGGGGGCATCGGCTTGGAGATGGCCAAAAGGGCCCAAGGCTTCGATATGAAGGTCCTATATCATTCCCGCACCCGAAAGCCGGAGACGGCGAAAGAGTTCGGGCTTAAATACGCCTCATTCAAACGGCTGTTGACTGAGTCAGATTTTATTTCGATCCATGTCCCTTTGACCCCGGAGACAAACCGGTTCATCGGCGAAAAAGAACTCAAGATGATGAAGCCCACGGCGATCTTGGTGAACTTGTCCCGCGGGCCGGTGGTGGACACGGACGCTCTTTACAAAGCCCTGGCCAAGGGCTGGATCGCCGGTGCAGGCCTAGACGTTTTCGACCCTGAGCCCGTGCCGGCCGGCCACCCAGTACTCGGCCTGGACAACGTGGTGGTCCTGCCCCACATCGGGAGTGCGTCCAACCGTTCCCGTAGGGAGATGCATCTACTTGCGGCTAGGAACCTGCTGGCTGGACTCAACGGAGAGCGGCTGGAGGCGTGCGCCAATCCTGAGGTGTACGAGTCGCTGGGCATCTGATCAGTGGAAAGTGTGGCGAAATAAGAGGAGGAAGAAGTATGGCGGAGAGGGCGGGATTCGAACCCGCGAGAAGATTGCTCCCCTACGCGATTTCCAGTCGCGCCCGTTCGTCCACTCCGGCACCTCTCCAGCTCGGCGGGAAACTCCCGCCCAGAGGACCCGGAAACACCTGAATAGACTTACCGCCGGGAACCCTGAGACATCAGCCATTATAGGCAACGGCGCGCTAGGCTGTCCACAGGCTCAATCATCGATTCTCGCCCGCCACCCTTCAAAAATGTCTGTCTGCTCCCCTATAATGTTTCCAGACCAATACGCGGGCGAATACCGCATAGGAGTAAATACAGCTATGGCCGACCCAGGCTTTGTTAAAGTTGCGCAGGTAAGTGAGATCCGGCCCGGCGAGATGATCTCGGTGGAAGTGGCGGACGAACAGGTGCTCCTGGTCAACGTGGATGGCAACATCCATGCCGTCGACGACATCTGCTCCCACGCCTATGCCACCTTGTCCGAGGGTGATCTGAGAGGAGAAGAAGTGGAGTGTCCGCTCCACGGCGGTTCATTCAACGCCATCACGGGAGTGCCCATCAACCCGCCGGCCAACGAGCCGCTCCGGGTCTACCAAGTTCAGATCGAGGGCGACGACGTCCTGGTAGCGCCTCCCGCCGCTTAAGAGGCCTCAGACCCCGACTGCAGTCAGAAGCCGGGTATCTTTTCCAATATGTTCAGGACCTGAATCTCGGGCGCCGGCCAATAGACCATCCATACCTTGCCGCGGATATTGGCCTCGGGGACCGCTCCCCAGGAACGGGAATCGTTGCTGTGGGCCCGGTTGTCCCCCAGGACGAAGTATTCACCTTCTCCTAAGGTGATCTCCGCAGCGTTGGAACGGTCTTTCTCGGCCAGGTATGGCTCATCCATCTCCACCTCGTTCACAAACACCGTACCCGAATGCATACGAATGGTTTCACCGGGCAGCCCGATGACCCGTTTGACGAAATCTTTCCTAGGGTTGCTGGGGTTCGAATCCGGGAACTCGAAAACGATGACCTCTCCCCGATTTGGAGCGTGGATCGCGTGCCGGGATGAGCCCTCGCTGGCGTTCCAGAACGGAACGATCTTGGCCAGCCGGTCCATTTCTACCTGCAGGTAGACCAGGCGGTTGACCAAAAGGTACTGGCCGTCCTCCAAGGTGGGGTCCATGCTAGAGCCGTCTACCCGGAAGTTCCGGACGGTGACCTGCAGCAGCATGAACACCACCGCCGCCAGGACCACCGCTTCGATTATTTCTCTTCCAACACGCGCCAAAGGGTTCTCGTTAAGTCAGATACGATTGGGCAGATACGAAAGGTGCCTAAAAAAGTATATCATCCGCCTGGGGATACGTACCGCCGTTTGTCCCCGCACGCACGGTCTGCTACAATCTGCGCCTAGACCAACCGCTCAGATTACACCCCAGAACCACGGAGGTACTAGCGCATGAGTTGGGGTTTCCAACTGCTTAACAAACCCTACGGCAGCGTGACAGAAGGCCCGGTATGGGACGGCGAGAACTTGCTGTTCACACACATATCGGCTAACCGAATCTACCGCTGCGACCACAAGACCAACGAGATAACGGTCTGGCGCGAAGGCACCAACCGCACCAACGGCCTGGCTCACGACGAGAAAGGACAACTCTTCGGCTGCTGCTCCGGCGGCCGGGCCATCCTGCGCTTCGACCCCGACGGCAACAATGTTGTCATCGCAGACGGGTTCGATGGCCACCAACTGAATACCCCCAACGACCTGGCCGTCGACCGCCAAGGCCGGGTCTGGTTCACCAACCCGTGGAACGCCACCAACATCGATGCTACCGAGATCGAAGAACCGGGCCTTCGCGCCGTGCTCTGCGCCACTCCCCAGGCCGACGGCAGTTATTCAGTCGCCAGAGTCGAGACCGACAGCACGATGCCCAATGGGATTCTGGTGTCCATCGACGGCAAGACTCTATACGTGGCCGAAAGCAACAGCGACGACGTCAGCATCGACCGGGAACTACGGGCCTACCCCATCAAGGACGACGGCTCGCTGGGACCCTACGAGACTCTCCACGCCTTCGGCACCAACAAACGCGAGGCCCAGCGCGGGATCGATGGCATGTGCCTGGACCGCGAGGGCAATATCGTCGCCACCGCCGGCTGGCCCTCTTCCGGCCCCGGTCCGCTGATCTATGTGTTCGACCCCAAAGGCCGGGTCATCGAGACCCACCCGGTGCCCTGCATCCGGCCCACCAACTGCGCCTTTGGCGGCCCTGACCGTTCCACTCTGTACGTGACCAGCGCCGAGGGGCATCTGTTCAAGGCCGAGACCGACATGGAAGGCTGGGCCCTCTTCCCGTAGCCGGCGCAGCCGGGTTTCCATTCGATGGCCCGATCATTTTGAATTCGACAGTGAGCATCCCTTAGCCAGTAACCGCAGCCAGCCGACAAGAGCATCAAGTATGAGTTTGCAAGGACGAAACAGCCTGACCAACCAGGGCTTCACCCGGGCGCAGCTGCGCCAGGGTGGAGGCCGCGGCAACGGCAGCGACCACTTGGACGAACTGATCGGCGCCACCGAGTTGTTCGTTTATCAGACGCCCAAAAAGAACCCCAAGGGCTTCGAATCGCTGAAGCTGTTCGTGGCTGCGTCCGAATGTGAACTGATCTTCACCCTGGATGTCCCGCCAGAACTGAAGAACTATGAGGCCTTCCGCATCACCCATAAATCAGGCGAGAAGATCCCCGACGCGGTGCTGCGCCGCTGCCACGCCTGGGCCCACGGCCGCAACTTCCTCCACAGCTTCTTCAAACCCATGTACGGGGCACGGTAGGGCAACCCTTCATCATTCTGTCCTGCCGCTTAAAGACGGAATCCTGGGAAACCGATCTCATCGCCATCCGCCTGCGGAAGGCTAGTTAATACCACCGCCTCCGGATCAACCATCCCTCAACGAGCATCCTTCGACAGTTCCTGAGTTCGTCGAAGGAAGCGGGCTCAGCAAGGGCACGGGGAAAAGCCTACGCCCCCGCATCCAAGTGGTCCCAGACCAACGCCGCAGCCCCCACCAGGCCCACCGAGTCGCCCAAGCGGGCTGAAGTGAGCTGAAACTCCTTATGGAGTTCGCTCATGGCGCGGTCTTTTATCTGGTTTTCAATATGCGGCAGCAGGTCCAGCTTCACCAGGCCCTGAGTCACCCCGCCTCCCAGCACGATCATATCGGGGTTGAACAGGTGGACCACGTTGGTCAGCCCGATAGCCAGAGCGGACACCGCACCGTCCAATATCGATAAGGCCAGGGGGTCCTTCTCCCCGGCGGCGTCAAAGACTGCCTCGGAATCGATCGTGTCGGCGTCCAGCGCGGCAAGGGCGGAGTCAGAAAAATCCCCGGAAGCCACCTTTTGCCGAGCGATGCGTTCGATGCCCGTGCCCGATGCCATGGCCTCAAGACAACCTGTGGCGCCGCACTGACACTCCAATGCTGAACTGGATGTGTCCACTAGGGTATGTCCGATCTCGGCGGTAAGCCCATTGGCCCCCAGGAACAGTGAACCGTTGTCCACCACGCCGCCGCCGACGCCGGTGCTGACGGTCACATAGAATAGGGTTTTCACCGGGAGGCCGTTGTCCGCGGACTCCTTGCCGGCACCGTAGTAGTGCTCGCCCAAGGCGGCAAGATTGGCATCATTGCCCACCCAGACCGGCACATTGAATGCCCTTTCCCACAGGGCCTTGAAGGCCACCCCGTCCAGCACCATTAGATTGGGCGGCTGAAAGAAAGTGCCAGTGGTCGGCTCCACCGGTCCGGCCACGGCGGCGCCGATGCCCGCCACGGGCCCGCCGGCTTGCTCGATGGCGTCGGTCAGCTGCTTCTCGGCGTTGGTCAGATATTCTTCCTTGGAGCCGTGCTGCGGGTTGAGTGCACGAGCCTGCCAGAGGATCTCCCCCTGTCTGTTGATGACCGCGGTCCGCGTCCAGGTCCCGCCCCAGTCCATGGCTACTACTATTTGTGATGTACTCATCGCCTGCCCATCTCTCTGGCTTTTCTCATCTTGCGAGAAGCTCGTCGAGCGTGTCCCGTAAGGTCGCTTCGGTCAACGGGCCCGACAGTTTCTTGACCAAGATTCCCTCCCGGTCGATGAAATACTTCTCGGGGATGCCCCGGACGCCATAGTTTATGGCAATGGCGCCTTCCGCGTCGGATCCGACGGGATAGGTCTGCCCTTCCTGCTGCAAAAAGAGCTCGGCGTCGCCGATGTTGTCCCAGATATCCACACCGACAAACTCCACATCTTGCCCTTGGAACTCCGCGTACACCTTGGTCAAAGCTGGCGCTTCCACCCGGCAGGGAAGGCACCACGACGCCCAGAAGTCCACCATCACCACCTTGCCCCTTAGATCGGAAAGTTTTAACGACCCGCCTCCGATCAACTCCAACTCAAAGTCCCGGGCGACCTCTGGATCAACGTCGAATTCGATAAGATCGGAGTTCGTGGCCAGGCCGCCGGGGTTGCCGCCGGTGCTGATGGACGCCCAAGCCAGTATGGCGATCAAAGCCGATATTGCAGCCCCTCCGCCCAGCACTATCCAGCCGCGTTTGGTCATTCCCCCTGCTCTCCCAAAGCTTCTTCGGCGGCTTGATCAGATCCGGGATCCAAAACCCTGGCCATAAGTCCCGGCCGTTGGGCGCGATACTCACCTTCCGCGACGTTTCCATCCTGGTATCGCTGGTCCAAGGCTGCCACCGCCCGCACCACGGCGGCTCTCTCCGCCGGGTCCACGGCCAGGACAACCGTGTCAGACTCGATGCCTGCGGTAACAGGGCGATAGCCCCGTATCATGCCCCACAACAGCATAGCAGCCAAGGTCGCGCCCAGCGCGCTGGGAATGGCGATCTGCCAGAAAGCGCCTCCGGTCACAGTGCCGGAGAAACGGGACCAGACTCCCGGCGTGGGCAGCCCGGTGATCTCCAACTGCAATCCCTGGCCCGGAGGGAAATCCCGCCCCTGGTAGACCCGGTAGTCAGTCCCTTCGACGGTGATCGGGTCTATCTCGTCGAGACCCGGCACCGCCACGTCGGGGATACTTTCCGGCACCCACACCTGGAATAGGTCCGCTCCTTGGACCAGACTCTGCCGGTAGGCGATGGACTCGCCCTCGTAAGGAACGGTGTATGAAAAGTTCATGGTGTGGTCTCCGGGGGCCACGGGCGAGGTAACAGCGAACCCGGTGCCGATGGATACGATGTCCCCGCCGGGCAGGTCAGATTCCACGGTCAGTTCCGCCGGATCAGGGGGCAGGGCGAAACGGAGAAAGCTGATCTGGTCCAGCTTGGTCAGGTCGGGGAATAACGTGCGGTCAGTGGGATTTGAAAACGAAACGAACTCTAAAACACTGGCCAGTTGGTCATCTTTGTTCAGGGCGACAACCACCATCACATGCTGATCCACGCGGATTATCGAGGCGTCTCGAGTCGTTTCGAACACCGTGACCACCAGATCTTCGGCCAGTCCAGCGACGCCCAGCGACATTCCATAAAAGACTCCCTGATTGTCTACGCTGAAAGTGTAGGAGCTGCCCTCCTCGATCTGAACATCTTCGAACACGAACCGGCCTTGGGCGTCGGGCGCCGTCTGTCCTGTTCCGGCCAGCCTGCCATTGGCGGCGGTGACCAGCATCAACACGCTTAGGTCCTCGGGAATCTCCTCGCCTTCCGTGCCGTTTACCACCCGTCCATGAACGTCTGTGCTCTCTTGAGCCCTGAGGGAACCCCCTTCCAATGGGAAAAGAAATAGCGCAACCGCCACGGCCATCAGCAAGAACAGCTTTACCTTCACGATCGTGGCGCCATGTCTGCACCACAATTGGGACAAACAGTTGCGCCTTCCAAAACCGCGGCACTGCAATCGGGGCAGACGGCCGCATTTCCTGCAACGCCACGGGCCACAAGGATCTCCTGTTCCAGGGCCCACGCCGGGTCGCCCCGTCCTGCTTCAAGCTGGTCTCTGAGCACCGTGGCGGCCTGCACGCGGTAGGCCTGGAATTGCGCTTGAAAATCCTCTTCCGGCATCCGGCCCAGTTGGAACTCCAAGTCCAAGGTGGTTATGGAGTCGAAGATATCGGCCAGGGCTTGGTCGTCGGTCTCGAGCGGGGAGTCCTCAGCAGGTAGGGGTTGCCGCCCGCGTAAGAACGCGTAGCCCACGACGGCGAAGCTGAATGCCGCCAATACCGCGCCCACGAAGATTGATATGACGGTTTCCGCGTCCATGAAACCCAGTTTACCAGGCTTGCGATGCGCCTAGGCCGCCGAGGGACGAGGGCCGGGAGCAAAACGGCGCGGGGTGGGTACTGGGGCCGGGGCTCGCACCTTCTGGGGCCAGAGAGCGATCACCGTTCCGAGGACCATCACGGGGCCGGCGACCCACATCCACCAGATAAGCGGGTTCACCAAGATGCGGAATCCCACGCTCCCGTCCGGCAGGTTCTCACTGGGCACGATGTACAGGTCCTCGACCGGCGTAGACCTTATGGCCGCGTTGGTGGAAGCCATGTTGAAGCTAGGGTAGAAGGCCCGTTTGGTGCGGATGGTATCCAACAGGTCACCACCGCGGAACACCTGGACCGTCGACTCGAACTCGATGCGGTTGCTCTTGGGAGTCTCGAGGGTACCCAGAAACACGAGTTCGTAGTCTCCGACAACAGTGGATTCACCCGGGCTCAGGACCACGTCTCTCTGAATGCTGAAGAATGACGTGCCGACTATCCCTAGGGTCACCATGATTATCGAAAGATGCACGATGTAACCGCCGTAGCGGGGCCGGTTGGCCGCGATGAGCTGTAGGAACGCGATCGCGTAATTCTCCCCCGAACTGCGGTGACGCGAGCGTGTTCCCCGGTACCATTCCATCAGGATTCCGCCGGTCACGAAAGACGCCAACCCGAACGCAATAAGGGCGTATTCTTTATGCAAACCTAGTATCGCCAAGACCGCCACCGTGGCCAGCCCGGCAACGGCTGGCGGCAACAGCGTTTTTCTTAGGGTCGCCAAACCGGCTTTGCGCCACGGTATCAAAGGCCCGATACCCATCAGAAAGATCAGTCCAAGCATCAAGGGCCCGTTCACCTGGTCATAGAATGGCCGGGCAATCGTGATCTCCTCATCGTTGGTCAAGCGGGAGATCAGAGGATAGACGGTGCCCCACAGCGTCACGAAGGCGATGGCCAGCAAAAGCATGTTGTTGACCAGGAATGCGGCCTCCCTCGAGAGCATGGAGTCCAGGTTCCGGGCGCTCTTCAACAGTGGATACCGCCAGATGAAGATGGCGAACGGGACAACCACGCCGATGGCCAAGAACATCAGGAATACCCAACCCAACTGGGATGCGCCGAAGGAATGGACCGACGGCACCGACCCGCCCCGGTTCATGAACATCCCATAAAGCGCCAGCCCGAACGCCACGTTGATCAGGACAATGTTCCACATGCGGAACATGCCCCTGCGTTTCTGCACCATGATCGAGTGGATAAAGGCGGTTATGCCCAACCACGGCATGAAGGCGGCGTTTTCCACAGGGTCCCAGAACCAGAACCCGCCCCAGCCCAAGATGGTGTAGGCCCACCAAGACCCCAGGAGCAGGCCGCCGGCCAATAACACCCAGGAGACCATGCCCCAGACACGCCCGGCGTCCACCCATTCGTCTCCGGTCTTCCCGGCCAAAAGGGATCCGATGGCAAATGCAAAGGGCACGGTGATGCCGATCAACCCCGCCATCAATGCTGGAGGATGAAAGAACATTCCAAAGTGGGTGAGCAACGGGTTGATTCCCTCGCCATCCAGTGGCACGAAGGGAAGTTTGTCGAAGGGGTTGGCCATCACAGCCGTAACCGCCAAGAAAAAGGTCAGGGTCAGCATGAGGACGGCAGTGGTATACGGCAGGGCGTCCTTGAACTTCTCTGGGCACCGCCAGACGGCGATTGCGGACATGATCGCCAGGGTCGTTGCGATGTACAGCAGAGAACCCTCGTTTCCGGCGTAGAAGGCCACCCAGGTGAACCGGTTGGGCATGGCCAGGTCGCTGTGCGCGGCCACGTAGGCGATCTCGAAATCGCGGCTGATAAAGGCGACCACCAGGCTGAGCGTAGCCACCAAAAGGGCCAGCCCGGCGGCGTACATCGCCGTTTGAGCGCTCTCGACCAAGGCCGGAGACAAACGCAGCTTGCCGGCCACGGACCCGATGGTGGAATACGCAGCAAGCGCCAGGGCGATCCAAAGACTTATTGCTCCTAGCTCAGCCATCTATTCCTTCTCGTCCGTTCCAGTAGGGTCAGTCTGGTCAGATGCCTCGGTACCGGATGATTCTACGGCGGGACCGGGTGGATCGGATGTGCCTCCGGTCCGGGGCCCTCCGCGAGACATCTCCAAGTGCCGGTCAACCAGTTGCAGGTAGGGAACCAGGCCGGGGTCTGGCACCAGCCGCGGCGTCGCCAGAACGGTCGCATGGCGGGTCATGGAGCGAATGATGAAGAACACGGCCACTATGGCGGCAAGCACGCCTCCAGCGGGCAGCAGCCAAGCCACCAGAGCGGCCCCAGACTTGGGCGGGGCGCCTAGGATGTCTTGCCCGTAGCGTTCGACGAAGAAATCCAGGATCTCTTTCCGTTCTTTGCCATCAGCCAGCATCTCCCGGACCACGGCGCGCATCTGCAAAGCGATCTGGACCTGCGCCTGGTCGATGGTCTCAGCCGGACAGACCGGACACATGATCATGCGGTCGATGCCCTGGGCCTCGCTTTCGCTGAAACCGGCTTCGCCTTGCGAGGACTCAGGTTCCGGGGTCTGGGCGTGAAGGCGGCCGGTCTGTGTGGCAACCGACACACCAAATGCCGATAAGATGAGCAGAACGAAAATGGCCCTGGCCGGAGGTAAGGCCAAACAGTGGAGCTGTTGGGGTCGAATCGAAAATTTCATATCTCAACCGCGGCCGGAAGCGCGGCCCCAATGCGCTCCGGAGTTTCTTATGCGGGCGTTTACTTTGGCAGCGAGCCGACGTACTCCGCTATCGCGTTTCGCTCTTTCTCGCTTAAGAGCTTGCCGAAGGGCGGCATGACCGAACTCGGCCCAAGGGGCCGGGCCTCAGCCTCCAATCTGGACGCGATGAATGAAACAGGTCTGGTGGTAATGTCCGTGTTGACGATCGGTACGTATCCGTAGCTGTCGACGATCCTGGCCAACACTGGGCCGGTGCCCTTGGCATCAGAGCCATGGCACATCTGGCAGTTGACCCGGAACAGGTCCGCGCCGGTGTTGGTTACGGTGGATGCGGTGGGCGGATAGAATGCAACGGCATCGGCCACGCCGATCAAACGGGGCGGCTCATGGGACCGGTAGGACTGCTGGTAATGTTGTTCGTAGAAGATGTCCACAGGGTATGTCCCCTGGCTGCAGCCAACCAGCACGATGCCGAAGAGCATGGCGATCCCGAAGAACCAGCGCCTCAGTCCGCGCTTGCCCTGTCCCGTCTGGGGCCGGCCTGTAGCCGGATTTTGTTCGACCCGGTCCATCATTAACCGCTTATCCTTTCGGCTTTGAGTACCACGTCAATGGCTCCCGCCTGGGTGAGCAGGGTCTGGGTCTGAGTCAATTCCGATTCCTCAACGTTGACCAGAACTCCGATGTATCCCTCAGTGATCCGGGTGTCGTACAGGCCTTCTTTGAAAGCAGGCAGCCTGGACTCAAAGATGATTCCGATTATGGTAAATATGATTGCCGTGAGCATGGTGCTCTCATAGGTCACCACAGCCATTGGAGGCAAGGACAAGATCGGTTTGCCGCCCTGGACCAACGGGTAAGCCATCTGGGTCATGGAGGTCAGCATGATGCCCACGGTTAGCCCGATGAGCGCGCCGACGAAGGGGAAGATATATAGCTTGTGGGGCTCAGGCCGCTCCCCGAATGCGCCCTCAGGATAGGGCGTGTCGGTTAGAAAGTCGTAATCGGCCGGTGATACTCCGGCCGCCTTTAAAGCGTCGCCTGCATCGGCGGCGTTGTCGGCGGTTTCAAACAGCCCTAATATCGGTTTTTTTGCCATCTCTGTTCCCTCTAAATGCCTAGTCTTCCCGGAATACCGCCGGGACGGTAACCCGGCCGATCTTTATCTCTGTTCTCAGAATCTCGCCCTCTTTGATGTCGTAGAGCGGGATAAGCGGCACCACCCTGGCGATGGTTAGCATCAACATGGACACCAAGGCGAATGTGCCAATGATGATGATCCATTCCACGGAGCTCGGCCGGTAGGTATACCAGTCGAACGTCAGTAGTTGCTTGCGGGCTAGACCGGGCACGATGATCAAGAACCGCTCCAGCCACATGCCGATATTCACCAAGATACACGCCAGCGACATGATCCATAGGTTCCGGCGCATGGACCTACTCAACCAGATCGCCACCGGCACGAAGTAAGTGATCCCCACGAAAATCATCATCCAGATGTTCCACGGAGAAACCATAAACTGGAAGTTCCTAACGGCAATCTCATCTGCCTCACGGCCGTAGAAGCCGAAGAGGACTTCCATCACGAAGAAGTAGAACCATCCGGTGGCCACCACGATCAGGAGGCGGGCCAGGGCGTCGATGTGCTCGTGACGGATATAGTTCTGCCAACCGTAGATGTAACGCAGGATGATCAATACGAGGGCGACGGCCGACACTCCGGAGTGGACCGCGCCCACCACAAAGTAGGGGGCGAAGATCGTCGAGTGCCAAGACTTAACCGAGACCGCCATACCGAAGTCCCAGGACACGATGCTGTGCACGGAGACGAACACCGGCAGGATCAAGGCCGAGAGCAGAACTCCGGCGATGATCTGGAGCTTCCACTGGCGGGCGTTCCCTTGCCAGCCCATGGCCAGCATCCCGTAGATGCGGTGGCTGATGCCAGTGGTACGGTCGCGCAGCACGGCGAAGTCGGGGATTAGCGCCACCATCACGAATAAGATACTGGAAGTCAGGTAGGTGTAAACGGCGCTTGGGTCCCAGACCAGCGGGGACCGGATATTTGGCCAGATGCCGCGCGCATAGTCAAAAGGCACGAAGGGCATCGTGTAGATCCAGTAGACCGTACGCCACGGGCGCCCGGTGTGGATCAGTGGCATAGTCATGGCAGTCATCAGTGAGAAGACTGTCAGAATCTCTGCTGCTCGGGTAGCAGGACGCCGCCATTCGGCTTTCGATAGGCGCAAGATGGCCGATAGCATCACGCCGGCGTGGCTGATGCCGATCCAGAAAACGAAGTTGGTGATGAAGAAGCCCCACATCACCGGACGGTTCAGGCCAGTAACGCCAAACCCCTGATTGATCATGAATCCAGCGGTGCTCATGGCGACCAGGACGATAAAGCCAAGCACGCTTAACGCCCCAAAGAACCATTTGGGGGAGTTAAGGATGCTGACCAGCAGCTCCCGGTTTACCTGTTTAGAATTTAGCGGTTTCCCTTCCTGCATGATGCTCCGCCGGTTTGATTAGTCCAACTACTCAGGTTTGCCCAGTATCAAGTATTCGCCACGAAGGAATTTGCCCCATTTCTGGTAAAGGGTGCCCTCTTTCATCTCCCAGATCGAGATCAAGGGCATCAATTTTGTGGCCGCCAGATAGAGGAAGATGACCGCCCCCAGTCCTCCGACGACCATGAATACGTCCCAGACGTCCGGATAAACCGGCGCCGGGATATGTTCCATGAAAGGTCTGTACAGATTGGATCCCGGCGCCGCGTTGGCCGAGCCGACGAAAATCCTTATGTTGAACATGAGCCCGCCGAATAGCACCAGCACTCCGGCTAGGGCCGGGCCCCAGGCGGTACGGCGAACAGGGTTCCAAAGCAGCACCGCGAATGGAAGCGCGAAGCTAAAAATCAGATTCAGAAGGAAGATTATCGCGTAGGTATCTGTGATCAGATATTTAATGACGTTTTGTTCGATCTCCACCCGCCCATACCAGAACGTGATGAAAAATGCGAACAGATGGTAGACCCACAGCAGGGTTACTCCCAAAAGCACTTTGCTGGCCGACCAAAAAGTCGACTTGCCGATATAGCCTTCGTACCCGCCCCATCTACGCATTATGAAGAGGACCACGAGGATGGCGCCCAGAGACATCTGGAGGCTGGTGATCGTGTAGATAACCGGAAAGATCGAGTCTTTCCATCCGGGGATCAAGCTTTGAGCGTAATCGGAGCTGATCACGAAATGCATGAAGACCAGAATCATGAAATAGAAAGCGCCCAGCAACGCTAGCCCCGCTTTCTGAGCGTTCCACTGACGCTTAGTGCCATACCAATTACCGGCCAGAAAGTTGTATAGCCAACGCCTGAATCCGGTCGCGGTATCACGGCACTCGGCCATATCCGGCTTCGCCGATATCCAGAGTATCGTCATAGAAGTTATCGTCAGGAACAATACTCCGACCAGGTCCCAAGCATGGGGGGCGCCTATCGGTCCCTCGAACCAGATGGTCTTTCGGACGGCCAATTCACCTTCGACAACACCTTCTGGATTGGCTATGTCAGGGAGCAAGAACATCAAGGGGATGAACATCAGAAGGTTCAAGATACTGACGATTGAAAACAGTTCCGCTACCCGTGAAAGGGGCCTGCGCCAGTGGCTCTTGGTGAACCGGAATGCCAACGACACCAGGGGCGCTCCGCTGGTGACCATGAACACCATGGAGAAGATGGCCATGTAATAGCCCCAAGGGGCTATATCGTCGAACCCGTCATCGACCGCGCGGGCTATGAATCCCACGATGCCGAGAACAAAAAAGATTCCAGTCACCGCCAAGGCCGTGGTGAACGGCCGAGGCATCGCCTTCGTCTTTTCACCAACGTCCTCAGTCATCACCGAGGCATCGGGGAATACCCACATGCCGGCGTGTTGACCGTGACCTTTGGGTTCGATTACCTCCATCTATCTAGGCCTTTTCCAACGGGAATGCGTCGACTTTCTTCAGATAGATCACGTTGGGTTTGGTGCCTATCTCTTCAAACAACCGGTAGACCCGGGTGTGGGATTCATCAACGTGACCGCCGTGCTCCCGAGTCTCGATCTGCTCGTTAGCCTCGTCAAAGTGCCCTTTCACCGGGCTGGTGTCGTCGTGCTGGTCCGCGAACTGCAGGGCATTGGTCGGGCAGGACTGGACACAAGCAGGCAGGTAATTCCCCTCTTTCATCCGGCGTTGGTCAAGCTTCCGGTCCGCGGTAGGGATCCGCTCGCCGGTCAGCGGCTCGATACCGCGCCGTTCTACATTCACCTCTCCGCGGCGCAGCCGCTGCACGCAGAAAGAACACTTTTCCATGATGCCCCGAGTCCGGATGGTCACGTCGGGGTTCAGCTGGTTGCGCAACCGTTTCGGCCACTTCGGTTCCCAGTAGTTGAACATCCTTACGGTGTAGGGACAGTTAACCGAGCAATAACGGGTCCCGATGCAGCGGTTGTAGACCTGGACGTTCATCCCTTCGTCGTTGTGGTAGGTGGCGAACACCGGACAGACCGGCTCGCACGGCGCGTTCTCGCAATGCTGGCACAGGATCGGAATGAACCTGGCCTTGACGTTGGGGAACTCGCCTTCCCAATAGCGCTCGATGCGGATCCATTGGTAGGCCCGCCGCTGCTGGTAATAAGACTTAACGTTGATGGGGATATTGTTCTCTGCTTGGCAGGCGACAACGCAGGCCTGACAACCGGTACACCGGTCCAGGTCCACTACCATTCCCCATTTGTGGTCTATTCGCTTGGTTACCATCTGATTACTTATCTCCGTTTCTTGGATGATGCGGCCGGGCGCCCTTAGGCGTTCTCCGGTGCGATGGTCTTGATGATTTCTTCGGAAGGAAGGATGCCGATCTCGACGGCCCTGACGTTGCCTTCCAACTTGGCGATGCTCACACTTTCGCCGGTCTTGGTGACCCGCACGCGAGTCCCAGCCCAGGCCAGAGAACCGGTTCCTTGCACCAGGGTGGTCTCCAAGATGTCCATGACGTTGGAGCTTTCGTTGCCGTGCCGGTCGGTGGCGTAATCTGACCCGTGCCTGCGGCCCTGGCCAAACGGTACGCTCACGGTATCCGGAGGCGCGGCCGGCGTCGGGTAGGCCACGGCCCTGATGGAGTCTTTCGAGGACACTATGCGCAAGATGTCCCCTTCCTTCACTCCCAGTCGATCGGCGGTTATGTCATTCAGTTCCACCCAGGTCTGCCAAGTGACGGTCGATAGCGGGTCCGGCGCAGATTGGAGCCATGGTAGATGGCCGTTGTAGCCGTCCAGCAGAGTGTTGTGGGCGAAGGGCACCAAGTAAAGGGAGTCGGCGCCGGCGCCGATCCCATTAAATTCAGGGTGGGCGGCCTTAGCGGCGATGGTCCGCAGTAAATCGTCGGCCGGACGAATGCTGGTCGGTCCGTTGCGTAGTTCGTCCCACCATCCGCCTTGCTTCAGCAGATTGGTCCAGAACTCATCGGGGGAAGAAGCTTCGATTGAACCCCGGTTCAGATCGAACAGGGCATCGGAGCCTTCCCGGAGCATGGCTTTGTAATTGGCCCAAGGCAGGTCGGACTCTTTGCCGAGTTCCTGGGCCATAGTCAACAGAACGTCAGGGAAGCTTAACGGGTCAAGGTCGGACAGTGGGTTCACTACGGGCTGTTGCATCCCCACCATCTGGTATCCGGGACCCGGCTCGGAGATATCGTCGCCCCAGTCCTCCAGGGACACACGGTCGGGGAGGATGAGATCGGCCATCGCGCTGGTGTCGTCCAAGAACGGCGAGAAACTGACCACGAATAGGTCGTCCGCCTGTTCGATGGCGTCCCTGAGTTGCAGGGAGTCGGGCAGGCCGTGAACCGGGTCTGCGCCGTGTAATAGCAAGAGTTTCGTCTTTCCGCTACGGATCTGCTCAGTAACGCGGGTCCAGTCTTCCAAGCTGCCCGCCGTGCTGGCGCTGGGAACGTCGGCCCAGGGGCTGGGTGGGTTGAATCTGATCCCGCCCTTCTTGCCAACGCTGCCCACCAGGAAGTTGAGGGCGTAGATGGCTTCCAAGTTGAAGAGCCCATTGCTCTGGGCTCCGGCGGACCCGCCGCCGATGGCGATGCTGGGCCGGTTCGCCGCGAAACTGCGGGCAAGGTTCTTCAGGAACTCAACCGGGTTGCCGCCGGTCATCTCCGAGGTTAGTCCGGCCAATGGGGCCACGACCTCGGGCCGGAAGGTTTTCAGGACCTGTATGCCTGAATCGCCTCCCACGAAGGAAGCTACGTCGATGCTATCGTCCTGCAGGCCCTCTGCGACGATAACCTGGGCCAAACTGAGTGCCAAGTAGCCTTCCCATCCAGGCCGCACCGGCAGCCATTTGTCAGCATTGGCCGCCGTCATGGAGAACCGGGAATCTACCTGATAGAACATGCCCCGGTCGCGTCCCTCACCCTGGCGGAACTCCCCGTATCCGCGGTTGAACCGGGTGGGTGAGACCCAGGTGGATAGGAAGTCGGCGCCGAAGGACAGGATGAACTTGCTGTTATCCAGGTCAAAGTCGGGCAGCGAGTCTTGTTGAAAGACGTTCTTGACCGCCGCACGGAGCGTGTTGTTGTCGATGGCTTCAAAACCCAGTCGCTCGCCGCCGATGGCTTTGGCGAACCGGTCGGCCAACAGCGCCATGTGTCCCCTGAGGGGCTCGGTGATCATCACCGATGACGAGCCGTTGGCCCGCAGAACATCCTTCAGTGTATCCATGCCGTTGGGCTGCCAATTTACGGGCATGAACTCGCCGGAACCGCGGGGGCCGCTGCGGCGCATCGCGGTAGGTATGCGGTCTGGGTGGTAGAGGGCCTGGAGCCCTGCTTCACAACGGGCATGAATCTTGCCCTGGTTGGTCGGGTAGTACGGGTTGCCCTGGACCATCTTGGCCCGGCCTTCCATCACCCGGACGACGATCCCTTCGCAAGATGGGCAGATCCGGCACAGGCTGGCGTACCAGTTGTCGCTTCCCCGGACCAGGTCTTCCGGCAATCGAACGGGGCTCTGGATATTCAACTCTCCGCTGCGAATGCCAAAGCCTTCACAGGCAACGGCTCCCACCGCGCCCAGGCCGGCCCATGCTAGGAAATTTCGCCGGGTTAGCTTCATTTACCTATAGCCCTGTAGCGCATCTATTTTCATCACTTGTGGCAGACCGTGCAGTCGGTGGGTATGTTGTTGACCCGGTGACAATCCACGCAGGTCCCCATCTTCAGCGACTGGCCGGTCTTCGGTTGGACCACCGTCTTGTTGCCCACATCGCCGTGACAGATGGTGCACGTCTGAGCGACATCTGGCGATTCAATGATCTCTTCCCCGTTGATGCCATATTTAACGGGAATCGTTTCGTCGGTGAAATACCTGATATGGGCTTCATGGATGAAACGGACATGGTCCGGAAGCCGGTTGACACGCTCCCAGTCGATCGGCGTATCGGTCTCGAATGCGGTCCTGACTTTCTCGATCTCAGCCTGGGCGGTAACCGTCCTGCCGTCGATATCCTTGTGACAGAAGAGGCATGTTTCCACAGCCGGCACGGTGGCTGCCGCGCCCTTGGTCACATTCCGGTGACAGAACTCACACTGGATATTGTTCTCCGCCACGTGGACCGTGTGGGGGAACGCGATGGGTTGCTCCGGGGCGTTTCCGAGGCCGAACGGCGGGTTTGAGAACCAAGATATGAGCAGAACTACCACGATGAAGCCCATGATTACGGTCACAACCCCTCCGGCGACCATGAGGGGCAACATTTTCCGGCTTGGCATCATCTAGTAGGTTTGTCCGTCCATCGTTTTCTTAATTTCACGCACTTTAGATCAGGAACCGGTCCCAGACGTTGCGCACATCCAGGGTTGCGTTGACGCCCAAGACCAGAACCACAACCCCCGCGGCAAACAGAAGAACCGCGAACCCGGTTAAAGGAATCCGCAGCTTCTGAGTCGATTCAGGGAGATGGCCGGTCATCACCAACGAGGGTATCAACGCATGGGCTATCAGCAGGGTCATTCCAAACGTCACGACAATGGGGAAGTAGATCCAGAACCATTGCAGGAACATATGGATGTTGTTCCAGTCAACGCTCGTTAATGCTTTTGGGTCTTCCAATAGAGCTACCCATGGTTGGCCGGATTCCCGGCCAAGAATCAGCGATTATTAGGGCGTTTTTACGGGGATTTGTCCGTGAGTAGCCCGCGCGTAAAAAAGCCTCCGGTCAGAGGCCAGGTGAAAAATATCACAACTGCCTTTGAGTGTCAAGAGATTTCAGCTTTGGTTACGCTTGATTGGAAGCTCACCGCAGCGGCGTGCTCCGGCTTAGGTTTTGGCCATACTGCACTAGGCTGATCATCAAACCGGCGGGTTGCTCCGGAACCAGTCTATGATCTCCGAACCGGACGCGGCCCAGACTCCATCATGGCCCATGATATGGGCCAATGCCTCTTCCAGATAGCCGATGCGGAAGGGCTGGCCCACCAGCCACGGATGAAGATTGATCGTCATCAGACGACCGTTCTCCTCGCCGTCCCGATACATGGTGTCAAAGCCGTCCCTCATCGACTGGCAGTAGCGCTCGATCTCCACGCGCCGGTTGGACAGCGCGAACAAGTCGTCCATCTCCAGCATGGTCGGCAGGGCGGTCAGGCCGTTGGCCATTGGGTAGGGCTGCTCGTCGTTGACCCAGTCGCAGAGGTAATCGATGCCGGCTTGGCGCAACAGTCCGGGCGTCCGCTCCGATTCCCCGTAGTCAGTCCCGAACCAACCCCTGGGCGCCGAGCCAGTTGCCTTTTTCAAGGCATCTAAGGATGAACGAATGAAGTCGGCTTCTTCTTCGGTAGACATCTGGCCGGAAATCATCTGAGTGCCCGAGACGCCGTGGGCGATGATCTCGCAGCCCCGGTCCTGGCAATGCTTCACCAGGTAGGGATATCCTTCCGCGGTCTGGGTGTCCATGGCCACGGTGGCCTTGATGTTCAACCGCTGCAGCGTGTCCAGCACCCGGAAGATGCCCACCCGGTGGCCGTATTCCCGGTGGGAGAAACGTGGGTAGTCGGGGAAAGGACGCAGCCCCAGGCCGCCGGCTTGGTCGGCGCTGAAACTACCCTCCGGCGCCTCCCACTCGGTGTGCTCCAGAGTGATGATGACGCACAATGCGACTCTGGCATTGTTGGGCCAGCTCAGTTTGCCTCGGGTGGATATGGGGGACCACTCGTGATGTTCGTGGTCCATCCCTTCTCGTCTTTCAGCGGGCATGGGTCAGGTCTCCTAGGGCCGGGAATTTGGTTGACCGAGTCGGCTATACCTTGTACTGCTGGGCGTTTTCCACCGCCTGGTCGTAGTAGTTGTCGATGTAGTATTCGGCGATGTCGTCGGCAGTGGTCTGCCAGATGCCGTCGTGGGACATGATGTAGCTGAGTATCTCGTTCAGGTACTTGATGCGGTGCGGTTGGCCGATCAAGAAAGGATGGAGGGCGATGCACATCACCCGGCCGCTCTCGGCCCCTTCTTTATATAGTTGGTCGAACTGCCGCTTGCAGATCTCGGCGAAGTAATCGGCTTCGTAGTTCACCCGGAATAATGGCGAGTCGTTCAATTCGATGGAATAAGGCACCGACACCAATTTGCCCGACTCCACGTTGATGGGCACCGGCTGGTCGTCGTGCATCCAGTCGGTATGGTAGATCAGCCCGGCCTCGGCCATCAGGTCCGGGGTTCGGACCGTTCCTGATATCGCCGGGCCCAGCATCCCCTTCAACTGCTTGCCGGTCTGCCGTTTCAGGGTTTCGACGTTGTCCCGGTAGAACTCCCGCTCCTCTTCCTCCGTATAGGCATACAGATAGCGGGTGTTGTAGATGCCGTGGCTCATGAAATCCCAGTCGCGCTCCACCATGGCGTCGCGGATCTCCGGAAAGTGTTCCAGAACGGCCAAGTTCAGGGAGACGCAGGCTCTAATCTTGTACTGGTCCAGTACCTCCAGCATGCGCCAGAAACCAACCCGGTTGCCGTAGTCCCGGTAGGAGTACTGCTGCACGTCGGGATACGGCGTGCGCGGCCAGGGGTTGCGAGGCCCGTACTGTACCGGCATGTATTCGTAGTGCTCCACGTTGGGAGCGATCCACAACGCCACCCGTTCCCCGTTGGGCCATTTGATGGGAGGGCGTTCGATTATCGGGCTGTAGTCCACGCGATGTGGAGGAAGGGACATGATTTGAGACCTCCGAGCTTGATACCAGCTTAGTCCACAGGCAGGATCTTGTGCCCCAGACTAGGGGAAGCCACTGGCGCTGTCAAATGTATTTTTTATGATCCGCCGGACGAATCGTCCGTCTCTGGTAAAACGGAGCGAGATAACGCAAAATACCCGCGAACAATCTTGGAAAGATCGATGCCCGGCGTTGACCGCCAGGAGGGGACTGGATGCCAGCCAGAACTGGAAAGCAGTACATCGACGGACTAAGCGAACGGCCGCCCAACCTTTATATGTCTGGCAAGAAAGTAAAAGACGCAACGAAAGAGCCTGGGCTCATGGGCGGCATCAAAACCCTAGCCCGGCTCTACGACCTGCAACACGACCCCGAGTACGCCAAAAAGATGACCTATGAGTCTCCCACCACCGGCGACCAGGTGGGCATATCCTTTCTGACGCCCCGGACTCACGAAGACCTGGACCGGCGCCGCGAGATGATGCGCAACTGGGCCAAGATCACCTGCGGAATGATGGGCCGCACCCCAGACTTTCTTAATGTGAGCCTGATGTCCATGGCCGCGGCGGGAAAATACTTCGGCCAGAACCGCCCCGAGTTCGAGAAGAACATCCAAGACTACTACGAGCTGGTCCGCGAGAAAGACCTGGTGCTGACCCACACCTTGGTCAACATCCAGCGTAGCCGTTCCGGAGCGGCTACGCCCCTTGATGACTCTGTGGACTTGGCCCTGTCGGTGGTCAAAGAGACCGACGAGGGAATCATAGTGCACGGCGCAAGGGTACTCGCGACTCTGCCCATCGCGGACGAGATTGCCGTCTACCCAGCACGATCCCACCGGCTGCCCACAGGCGCCCCGGGCCGGACGTCCTTCGCCTTCGCCATACCCTGCGACACCCCAGGCCTGAAGTTCCAATGCCGAGAACCCTTTGACCTGGAGCGCTCCAGTTTCGACCATCCCCTGGGCTCGCGGTTCGAGGAGATGGACGCCTTGGCCTTCTTCGATAACGTCCTCGTCCCCTGGGAAAGGGTTTTTCTCTACGAAGACGTGGAGATGTGCAACGAGATGTCCCTGCGGACGCACCAGTTCCTTCATTCGGGCCACCAAGTGGTGACCAAGAACGTGGTGAAATGCGAGTTCATCCTGGGACTGGCCAACCTGATGGTTAAAACCTTGGGTTCTCAGGAGATGCCCGAGGTCCACAGCATGTTGGCGGAGATCATCGAAAACCTGGAGATAACCAAAGCCTTGTTGCGCGCGGCCGAGGTAGACGCGAAATTAGATGAATGGGGCGTCATGTGCCCCGTCGATATATCGCTGATGGTGGCTCGTCAGCAGTTCATAAAGATGTACCCGCGCATGGGCGAGATACTCCACCTGCTGGGCTCCAGCAGCCTGATGGCCCTGCCCACGGAAGATGATTTCGAGGGCCCCATCGCCGACGACATCACGAAGTATCTGGAGACCGACTTCTCATCGGCCAAAGACCGAGTGCGCCTCTTCCGGCTGGCGTGGGACACCTGCTGCAGCGCCTTTGGCTCCCGGCAGATACTCTACGAGCGCTTCTTCCAGGGCGACCGGAACCGGAACGTGGTCCTGATGAACAACCGCTACGACAAAGAACCCATGAGCCAGTTCGTCCTGGACTTCTTAAACCAGGATTAGGGGGAGAGCACTAGTACTTTTCCTCGAGGATTCCTTCGCCCAAAACTGTCATTCTGAGGAGCGCCGTAGGCCGACGAAGGGTCTGCCAATCACCACCTTGGCAGACCCTTCGGCTTCGCTCAGGGTGACATTCGGGCGGCGTCTCTCAATCCAGAACCAATGCGGGGTTGAAACACAAATATTCTTGAAGGGCGAGAGAACAAACCGTTTTCCCGGTCGGAGAAAACCCAACCCCTTCTCCCGTCGCAATGGGAGAAGGTTGGGATGGGGGCTACTCCAAACACCCAACCACGTACGCCGAATAAACCCTAGTCGTCATCTCCCGCGGCGCCGGCGGCCGGCCGGAGCTGGGCCTCCCCGGAACCAACAACTTCTGGCAAGTCGTCTTCCCAGTCTGGGATCAACACGTGGGATGTGTCGTCCAACAAAGCGATAACCAACACCCCGACGGCGCTGAAGCCAACGGATAGCACCATCACCATGTTGAATGATCCTGTCGCGTAGATGACCAACCCGGCCAGCCCGGTGGCCACCGCGTGTCCCATCAGAGCGCCGGTGGTCTGCCAACCGTAGATCGTGCCCATGGGGCCGTCGCCGTAATATTGCCGGTTGATGACCAGGTAGCCCGTCCATTCACCACCGAACCCGATCCCAAATACCGCCGCGAACAGGTAGAACGCCCAAACGTCTTGCGCCCAGAAGAGCATAAAGACGGTGACAGCCTGAATCGTCAGGCTGGCGGCCATCATCTTCCGGGTGCCGTACGTCTCCGCCATTATCGGGGTCACCACCCGGCTGATGACGCTGACCAAGGAGATAATGGTAAGGATGATTCCCGCCTGCGCCAGCGAAGAGAACACCCCTCGCTCGAATGCCATGGGAATCACGTAGATCAAGATAGTTCCGTGTCCAGCGCAGCCCAGACCGTGGACCAGCGGCAGGTTCCAAAAAGCCTTGGTGCGGCGGGTGTGCTGGTTGAAGACCTTCTGACGCAGCCGGTCCGCGGTCTTGTCTCTCAGAACTGTAGGTGGATCGGTAGGCCTGGCGCCGTAGGGCTGTATCCCCAGGTCGGCCGGTTTACTGCGCATGAAGGGGACCATGGCCAGCATGATGCCTCCACCAACGGCCCCGATGAGCATGAACGTGGTCTGCCAGCCCAGGGCCTCGATGAAGCCGCCCATGAGGGGAGCCATGATGCCGGTGCCGATTCCTCCGGCGCCCCAGAGGATACCCACGCCCAGCCCCAGGTGGCGGCGGAACCACCCGCTGACGGCCGACATCAGAGGGACCATGGCCAGGGACTGAGTCAGGGACAGCAACACGCCGAAGAATATGAAGAAGTGCCAGACTGCGGTCACTTGGCCCAGCAGAAACATGCTGATAATGTACATGACGGCGGCAGCGAACAGCATCCACCGGGAGCCGTAGCGGTCGCCCAGCCAACCGGACATAGGAGCATAGATCGCGCCGAACATGTAATAGCTGGCGATGACCACGCCGATGGTCCCCATACCCCATCCGAAGTCGCCTTCGGCGTCGTTCAGCGGCGGGACCATGATGCCCGCGGCCATGCTGATGGAGCTGGCGAATATCTGAACCGTGGCCAAGATCCCGATGATCACCCAGCTGTAGTGGATGCCAAAGGGCAACTTACCGGCCGAGGACCTAATGTTGGGCCTGGAGGTCAGAGGCAATTTCCCGTTCCCTAAACACGATCACGCCGAGTTACCGGCGTGAAGTTGATATTATTAACTAAACATTATAGCTATCTGCCATGTGAAATGCACTCCGGCGTGGTTTCCGCCGGCAGGGCCAACACACTTAGCCGATGACGTCAGTCGTCTCCGGCAGCGACTCCAGGCACAAAGTTGCTCCTGGCTTCGGCCGGCAGCGCTTTTTCCCAATCGGGAATCAGAACTTGGGAGGTGCTCTCCAACGTGGCGATGACCAGGAGTCCGGCTGCGCTAAAGACCGCCGAAAGCACAAACACCGGATAGAAAGAGCCTGTCACATAGATGACCAAGCCTGCCAGGAACGTGGTCACGGCGTGTCCGGCGAACGCGCCCGTCATCTGCCAGCCGTACACGCTCCCCATGGGGCCATCGCCGAAGTACCGCCGGTTGATCTCCAGATATCCGGTCCACTCGGCGCCGAACCCCAGTCCGAATGCGGCGGCGAATAGATAGAACATCCACGGGTCGTGGGCCCAGAACAGAATGAACACCGTAAGGGCCTGGATGCTCAGGCTGGCGGCCATAACCTTCCTGGGGCCCCAGGCCTCGGCCACGACCGGCGCTCCAAGCCTGCTGACGATGCTTACCAATGAGATGATCGTGATGGTAAACGCCGCTTCGGTAGTGCTGAGCCCCTGTTCCACCGCGAGGGGAATCACGTAGATGAGGACGATTCCCATCCCCGCGCAACCCAATGCATGGATGATGGGAAGGTTCCAAAATGCCTTGGTGCCCCGTATCTGCTGATTAAAGACCTTGAGGCGAAGGGCCTCCACGGCGCGGTCTTTGGGCGGGGCTTCAGGTGCATCGCTTGCCACCCCAAAGGGCCGGATCCCGATATCCGCCGGCTTGCTTCGTATTAGCGGGAAGACCAAGAGCATGATTCCGGTGCCCGCCAGGCCGACGAGGGTGAAGGTCTGCTGCCACCCCATGGTGTCCAGCATATAGGCGATCAACGGCGCCAATATCGCGGTCCCGATGCCACCGGTGGCCCACAGGATGCCAACACCCCAACCCAGGCTGCGGCGGAACCAGCCGCTGATGGAAGCCATCATCGGCACCATGGTGATGGAGGCGGTGAACGACATTAGGAAGCTGTAGAAGAGGAAGAAATGCCATAACTCAGTCACGAACCCCAGCGCGACCATACCCACGCCGTACATCACGGCGCCGACAAGCATCATGGGCCGGGCGCCAAACCTGTCTCCCAGGTGTCCAGTTATGGGAGCGAATATGGCGCTGAACACATAGTAGAGGCCGATGGCCATACTGAGTTCGCCGATGCCAAAGCCGAAGGCGCCATCAGCGTCGGTGAGGGGCGGCACCATAACACCGGCAATCATGAAAACGGAGCTGCCAAAGACCTGCACGATGGCCAGCACAACCACGATCACCCAACTGTAGTGGATGCCGAAGGGCATCTTGGAGGCCAGGGATCCCACCTTGGGTTTATCTAGAAGGGCCAATTACCTTAAACCGCCTGTTTGTTGTGTGAACTGCCCGAATACATAGGTAATTCGATAAAGCGATTGCTGGATTATATCGAATCGCTATCTTTAAATACAGCGTGATAACGCCCGAAGGCGTCAGATCATGATGTTCATCTGATTGACGATGTTATTTCCCAGCGCGGTATCGCGGGAAACGGTGATTTTTCCAGAGGAGAGGACTTCGGCGGGATCCCAGCGGCCGCAGCCCAGGCGGGCGAACGTCTCGACATCGGTTGTTATCGTGACCGTTGGCGAATCGGGCACTGCGTCTAACTCTTTTCCCCGGCCGCCCTCTACCGCCACAGAAACCACGCAGCCTGACGTGCCGGTGATGTTAAACACTACGGTTACGCCGTCCGGAGCTTGGGCTTTTCTGGCAGTCACGAACGGCAACGCGCGGGCGATGCGGCCCACCGAATGAGCGGCCACCGACCCTTCCAACTCGCCAGGTATGCCCAGTGCGCGGCGCATGTCTTGCTCGTGGACCCAGGCGTCGAAGATTCGGATGCGGACGAACTCGGTGATCGTTCCGGGGCCGATCGGAGTCTGGGTCTCGGCGGCGAATCCGTCGTCGCTTAGGCCTCTGAGGAACGTCAGCCGTTGGCCGGTCAACTCCCGGAACTCATCCAGTACTTTCTGTCCGGGCCAAGACCGGCGAAAGTCCACGACCACCTCATTGGACTGGCCGACATCGTTCTTAACGTGCGAGGTTTTTTTCGGTGTGTGGTCCGGCCGGGGATTGCCCAATATCCCGGACTCGGCGCCCACCAGGTGGGAGACTTGGTCTTGGACCGACCAGCCGGGGCAGTCGGTGGGCGTGTTCCATTGGGCTTCGGTAAGGGGGGAGCACAATGAGTCTATCGAACTCCAGACGTGTTCCATCAGGTCTACCACCTGCTGGTTGCTCATGGCTCTCCCCCCTGAATCGCTTGTTTGGGTTAGTGGGCCGCGCCCTCTTCTTCCTTCCTCATATTCTCTCGGCGGGTGATCAAGCGGATGGCCTCGTCGGCGCCCATGCGTCCCACCGGCCCCGAAGCGTACATGGCGCCCAGCACCGTGCCGCCCCGGCCCAACAGTAACTCGGTGGGCTGGATGTAACCGCCCCGCTCCTCAGACCACCATGATCCCAACAGGTCACCGTCGGCTTTGGTTGCGCCGTATCCCATTGGGAAGGTCAACTTATTGTTGTCGACGACTTCCTGGGCCAGTTCTTTGGTCTCAACGCTGACTGCGTAGGTGGTGACTCCCAGTTCTTCCAGCTCCGCTTTGTTCGCTTCCCATTCGGCTAACTGCCGATTGCAGTAGGGTCACCAATGGCCCCGGTAGAACAGCAGCGCTGTGTACCGAGTGGGTGCGTCATCGGGTAGGGTGAGCTTGCTCCCGTTCAGCATCTGGAGAGTAATCTTGGGGAGACGGTCTCCCTGTTGCAGCTTTTCGCCCATTGTTACTCCTTTTTTGGCCGCGCCGGGCCGAGAGGTGCGCGTTTAGTTTACGATGACTGACTCCCAAGATAGATGCGCATTGTTTGCGACATAAGAAATTTTTTAATGAGGCGCCAACAGAATCGGTGCCAGCATAGCTGTGGCCTCGCGCCCCGTCAACAATGAAATCACACCGTATGGAACTTCCGGTGCTGTGGTCGCGCTGTAGCTACCGCAATCGGTGCGCCGCATTACTGGTTCGTGTCATAATACCGGCAACTTTTTCGGCGGATATCGCATGAACGACCAGCAAAAGACTAAGAAGCAGCTATTGGAAGACTTGCAGCGTGAGCGGGAACGCTCCATCGCGCTTCAAGAGGTCTCCAACAAGGTGGTTGCGGCCCACGACACGGACGAAGTGTTGGACCTGATCGTCAACGAGGCTGTCCGCCTGATTGGCGCGTCTGCGGCCACGTTGCGATTGTTGGAAGGAAACAGGCTGGTCCCGCGGGCTGCCACGGACTCCGCAACCGCTCATTTGGCCGTGGCCGCCGAGATAAAAGAGACCTACATCGCCGAGGACAGTTCGAGCATCATGGGCCGTGTCCTGGCGACTAAAAAACCCTATCTGACTGAGGATGCCCAGAATGACCCTTTGTTGACGTCTGAAGCGGCCCGCCAAAACCTTCAGCGTTCTGGTTTCCACGCTGGAGTCAACATTCCCCTCTTGGTCAACGATCAAGCGATCGGAGTTTTGGTCGTATTTGACAAGAGAATACGCCAGTGGGCGGAAGACGAAGTCTCCCTCTTGTCCGCCTTTGCCGACCAAGCGTCGCTGGCCCTGGAGAAAGCCCGGCTCTTGAACAACGCGGAGCGGGAGAAGGAACGCTCCGAGGCCCTTTACCAGATCTCCAACAAGCTGGCAGGCGCCCACGACACCGACGAGGTGCTTGACCTGATCGTTAACGAGGCTGCCCGGCTAGTCGGCACAGACGCGTCGTTTCTCCGCTTGTTGGAGGGCGGCCGATTGGTGCCTAGCGCGGCAACTAAGGGCGCAGCGGCCTTTCTTGCCAGTGGCGCAAGAGAATTGCCTGTCATCCCGGTTGAGGAGGGGACGAGCTTGGTTGGGCACGTGATGGCCACCAAGAAACCTTTAACGATTCTTGACGGACAGATAGACGAGACAGTAACGCCAGCAGGACGTCTCAGTTACTTACAACATGGCTTGCACGGGACCGCCACGGTTCCGCTACTCGCCAACGACCAATCTATCGGCGTTCTTGTCGTGATGGACAGCCAGGTCCGCCGCTTCACCGACGATGAAATCTCCCTTCTAGCCGCCTTCGCTGACCAAGCAGCGCTGGCCCTGGAAAAAGCCCGGCTCCTGAACGAAGCAGAGCGGGAGAAGGAGCGCTCCGACGCCCTCTACCAAGCCTCCAACCGGCTGGCTGGCGTTCATGACACTGACGAGGTGCTGGACCTGATCGTTGACGAAGCCGCGCGGCTTCTCAGTGTGCCGATCGCCTATATCCGGCTAGCAGCAAGAAAGGACCTGGTCGCCAGCGCCGCCACGGCGGCAGCGGTTGGCCTTCTCGCTGACCTCGACTCATCTACCGTGATCGAAAAAGGGGGGAATCCCGCGGGCCACGTTATGGCCACAAGAGAAGCCTTTGTCGTCGAAGAGATATCGCAGGCTGAGTTTTTAACTCCAGAGCAGCGTTCCATAATGGAAAAACACGGTCTCCGCGGTGGTGCGATCGTACCCTTGGTGGCCAACGACCAATCCCTTGGGGTCTTAGTACTAGCTGATACGCGCCCTCGGCGACTGACCGATGACGAAGTTTCCTTGCTAACCGCCTTCTCCGACCAGGCAGCCTTGGCTTTGGATAAAGCCCGGCTCCTTAACGAGGCGGAGGCCCGGGAGCGGCAGGCCGCCCAACTCTACGAGGTAACCGCTCAACTGGCCTCAAACCACGACTTGGAGAGCGTGCTGGACCTTATAACCCAGCAGGCTGTGGAACTGATGGACGGAAACTCAGGGATGCTTTTTCAATTTGGCGAGTCCAGGGGCGGCTTGGTCGCGGTTAACAATTTCAAGATGCGCCCGGAGATTCTGGACTCGCTGGTTTTGCCCGGGGAAGGCATCGCCGGACGTGCGTACTTGGAGCGGCGTGTCGAGTGGACGTCAGATTACTCCATGACCATCGAAGACCCATCTTTTACATCTGGCGACCGCTCAACGGCCAGGAGCCAAATCTCCGATTTGGGTGCGATGTCTATCGTTGGCGCTCCCATCATGATAGAGGACAGCGTTTGGGGCGTCCTTGACGTGGTTTTTGACAAGACTAAAGAATTCACCGACGAAGAGATAAGTCTCATACAGAACCTGGCCAACAGCGCCGCCGTAGCCATTAACAACGCCCGGTTCATAGAGGAAACTAAGCAGGCACGGGATGAGGCCACACAGTTATACGAGATCACGGAGCAGCTTGCCTCCAGCCCAGACATGGATAGCGTGTTAGACCTCATCACCGCCAAGGCGGTGGAGCTTATAGGAAGCGAGGCATCAGCTCTTTGGAAATTCGACGAGTCTCGAGGGGGACTAGTCGTTGTCCGGGGGCACAACATTCCTTCCGGTGAATGGGCCGACCGACTAGTTGCCCCAGGCGACGCCACCACCGGCAGGGCTTTCGAGGAACGCCGTCCGATCTGGAGCAGGGATATTCTGTCTGACCCATCATGGACGATTGCGGACCCTGTTTCCGATGCGATCAACAGAGCGACATCCATGGGGGGCGCGCTGGCGGTCCCGATTATTATTCGTGATGAGGTCTACGGCGCCCTGAATACATTTTTCTATGAGCCCCATGATTTCACTGACGGCGAGATCCAACTGTTAGAGGCCCTCGCTGACAGCGCCGCTGTTGCCATCAACAACGCCCGGTTCATCGAGGAGACTGAGCAAGCACGGGACCTTGCTGAGGCACGGGAACGAGAGGCTGTCCAACTCCAGGAAGTTACAACTCAGTTAGCTTCAAACACGGATATGGACGATGTGTTGGGGTTGATTGCCCGAAAGGCTTCGGAGTTGATCGGGAGTCAAGCGACAGCGATCTGGAAGCTTGACCAGGCCAGCGGAGTTCTGACGGTTGCCAGAGGACACAACGTGCCACCGAATTGGACGGACGTCGTGATCATTAAACCCGGAGAAGGGACACCCGGCCGGGCTTTCGAGGAGCTTCGTCCCGTTTGGACATCGGAGTTTAGGTCAAATTATTCTGACCGAACGACGCAAGAAATCAGCGTGGCCGCGGAGATAGGCGGTTCTCTCTCGGTGCCGATCATTATTCGCAATCTACCTTACGGAGTATTGTGTACGTTCTACTATGAGCCTCACGACTTCACCGAGAGCGAAATCCAACTCCTACAAACCCTGGCCGACAGTGCCGCAGTTGCCATCGGCAAATCCGAGTTTATTGAGGAGACTCGGCTAGCAAGAGACGACGCCGAAGAAGCCAACCGGACCAAGAGCGAGTTCTTGGCCAACATGAGCCACGAACTCCGCACACCGCTCAACGCTATAATCGGCTACAGCGAGTTGCTGCAAGAAGAAGCGGCAGACTTGGAGAACGAGGAATTCGAGGAAGACCTGGAGCGGATCAACGGCGCGGGCAAACACCTGCTGGGCCTGATCAACGATGTCCTAGACATCTCAAAGATCGAGGCCGGCGCCATGGATATCTATCTGGAGACGTTCCCAATCACGCCCATGATTCACGACGTGGTTACGACCATGCAGCCTCTGGTGCAAAAGAATTCCAATTCGTTGGCGGTCGATTGCCCCGACTCTGTTGGCTCCATCCACGCGGACACCACCAAAGTCCGGCAAGGCCTGTTCAACCTCCTCAGCAACGCCAGCAAGTTCACCGAACAGGGCACGATCTCACTCACTATCAGCCGGGAGACCACCGACGGCCAGGACTGGATCAACTTGCGCTGTGGCCGACACCGGAATCGGCATGACCGAAGAACAGATGGGGAAACTATTCGAGGCGTTCACCCAGGCGGAAGCCTCAACCAACCGCCGCCATGGTGGCACGGGGTTGGGCTTGGCAATCACCCGCCATTTCTGCGAGATGATGGGCGGCACAGTACTGGTGGAAAGTGAATTCGGCAAAGGCTCAACGTTCACCATGAGGCTGCCGGCGGTAGTGGAAGAATCACTGGGAACGGGAGTGGCAAAAAAGGGAGACTCGGAATGAAACAGATAACCAGCAACGTTTGGGTTGAGACCGAAACCCGTGGTTGCAACTTTGGGTTCGTGACCACCACGGACGGCATCGTCATGATCGACAGCCCCCACAAGCCGACCACGGCGATGTGGCTGAAGACCGAGATCGAGAACCGGGGACTACTCCGATATATCATCAATACCGAGCCCCACGGGGACCATTGGACCGGGAACGCTTTCTTCGATGCACCGGTCATCGCCCACGAAGGGGTGCGCACCCGCATGCTGAACACCGACATGGCCGAGCATGCCGCCAGGGTCGGGACCTTCGGGCCCGAAGAGCCGGCGTTGCTGGAAGATTACACGGCCAACTTTCCGGTGATTACCTTCCGCGACACCATGACCATGCACGTGGGCGACCACACCTTCGAGATGATTCACATGCCCGGCCACACCCTCTATCAGGCGGCGGTGATCGTGAAAGAAGAGGGTGTGGTCTTCACCAGCGACAACATCTTCCACGGCGTGCATTCCTGGCTGCACGAGGCCGACCCGGACCTGTGGCTGGTTGCCTTGGAGTCGCTGCGGGGGCTGAACGAAGACATCTTCGTACCTGGCCACGGCGACATGTGCGGCAAAGGCTATCTGGACGAGCAGGGTGCGTTCATCTCCGAGTGGAAGGACTACGTCCAAGACGCCGTGGACCGCGGCATGACCAGAGAAGAATCGGTCTCAACGTTGACCGCCATGATCGACCGATACCCCATGGACGTGGAGCAAGCAGCCTTGGCCCCAATGGTCATGGGCATCAACGCTGGCAACCTCTACGACTACCTGACCGGCCCCTGGCCTCCGGCATCTATGGGGACGGTGGCTACGCGGCTGCCCAGCGACTATAGGTAGGGGCGAAAATTCCCCCAACCCCCATTTTAAGAAAGGGGGCCTTAGAGTCCGTCATTCCGGCGAACGCCGGAATCCACTGGTTTACCGTGGTTGGCCGTCCGAGCCATCTCCGCAGGAGAATGTTATCGCGCAGTGGGTCCCTGCTTTCGCAGGAACGATGGGTAAAGCCAAATAGAAAGATGCGGGGTGTTCCCGCGTCGTTTCTTTTCTAAATTCGGGCCAACCGACTATCTACTCGTCAAACGTCGCAATGGCTCGTTGGGCAGCTGAGAGGCTGGCGCCGAAGGCCACTTCGTAGCCCTCTTTGGCGAGGATGGATTCCAGGGCGGAGAGTACCGCGAAGACGTTCTTCTCCCGGCACGACTCGCCCATCAAGCCGATGCGCCAGGCCTTGCCAGCAAACTCTCCCAGTCCGCCGCCGATCTCAATGTCATAGTCGTTGAGCAGCGCCCGGCGGACCTTGGCGTCTTCTACGCCCTCTGGAATAGACAACGTGGTGAGCGGATTCAGGCGGTGGCCTTCCTCGGCCAGCAGGCTTAAACCGAGGGCTTCCACTCCGGCGCGAAGCCCGGCCGCCACCCTGGCGTGCCTCTGAATCCGATTTTCGAGGCCCTCTTCCATCATCATGCGCAGTGCCTCACGCAAGGCGTAGGTCATGTTGATGGGCGAGGTATGGTGATAAGCCCTGGTCTGGTTCCAGTAGGCTTCCAGGTCCTTGAGGTTGAAGTAGAAGCTCTGCACCTTGGTCGACCGCTTGCTGACCACGTCCATGGCCGCTGGGCTGAGGCTGATGGGGGCCAGTCCTGGAGGGGCTCCCAAACACTTCTGGGTTGCGCTGTAGCAGATGTCGATGCCCCAGTCGTCCATCCTGACTTCATGGCCGCCCAGAGACGTCACGGCGTCCACTATGGCCAGCGCACCGGCCTCGTGGATCACCTCCACCAGCTCTTTCATATCGCTCAGGACCCCGGTGGAAGTCTCAGCGTGGACCACCCCCACAGCCTTGAGGCCGGGATATTGTTTGATCTCGTCCCTCAGCATCTGAGCGTCTACCGCTTTGCCCCAAGGCGTGTCCATCACGTGCACGGTGGCCCCGCAGCGCTCCGCGATATCGGCCAGGCGGATGCCGAAGTAGCCGTTCCGGCAGATCAGCACCTCGTCGCCCGGTTCGATGATGTTGGCGCAGGCTGTTTCCATGGCGCCGGTGCCGGTGGACGAGATTGGCAAGGTCATCGAGTTGGTAGTGTGGAAAACCTCGCGCAGCATCTCGCACACGTCATCCATCACCTGGAAGAACGCCGGATCCAAGTGTCCCATCACGGGATTGGCCAAGGCCTGGAGCACCCGCGGATGCACCGTGCTTGGGCCGGGTCCAAGCAGGACCTTTTGCGGCGCATGCAGTTCGTTCATGTAGGAGCTAGTCAAGTATGTCCTTCGGTCGGATGGACCATTTCAATGTCTGAATATCAGAGCCGTTAACCGCAATGGCTAAAGGACTGCAGAAGCGCCGCCGTCTAGGTTCACCGCTATGCCTGTCAGGTAGCTGGCCCGCTCCGACGCCAGGAAGGCGATGACGTCACCGGCTTCCTCGGGTTCTGCCACACGGCCGATGGGCACCGACCGGGCCTGGGCCAACTCGTCGTAGAACGTGTCCAGGGACAGGTTGGGTTCCTTCTCAAGGCGGGCATCATACCGGCGCTGGTGCTGGCCGCTCTTGACCAGCCCGATGCAGACGGTGGTGACCAAGATGTTTTCCTTGGCCAGGTCCTTGGACAGGCCTTTCGTGATGGCGATGCCTGCGGCGCGGGAGATTGAAGTGGGCATGGAGGCGGGTCCAGGGGTCCGGCCACCCAGGTTGGTCACGTTGATGATCCGGCCGCCGCCGACCTTCCGCATCTCCGCGATGGACTCTTGCATCAGCCGGACCGCCGCCCAGACCTTCAACTCGAAGTCCGACTGCCAATCTTCGTGGCTAACGCTCTCGAAGGGTTTGGCCATCGAGGAGCCGGCGTTGTTGACGATGATATCCACGCGCCCGAAGTTATCCACGGCGGTCTTGATCATCTTCTGGGAAGCGCCCTCTGTGGTGATGTCCAAGGCCAGGGGGATTACAGAGCCCTCGGTTGCCGTTTTGATCTCTCGTACAGCCTGGTCCAAGACCTCTTGCCGCCGGGCCACGATAACTACGTTGGCCCCTTCCTTGGCCATGCTCAATGCGGCCGCTTTCCCGATCCCGTCACTCCCACCCGTGATGATTGCAACTTTGCCTTCGAGGCCCATGTCCATTGTGATCTCTCCTGTTTCTTAGCCGGTTATTCAACGGGAATCAAGTCTGAATCAGACCGGGGCACGCTCAGAAATGGCCCCAACGAATCGGCAGCCATTATAGCACAGGGGCTAAGGCTGGATTACGTCTGCCGCAGCTTCGGATTGCCCCTAAATCTCCAACCCAGATGCCTGGGCGACGATGTCGATATCTTTGTCGCCGCGGCCGCTGAGGCAGACCAGGACTATCTTGTCGGGTGGCAGCGTCTTCGCCAACTCCACGGCTGCGTGTACCGCATGTGACGACTCCAACGCCGGGATGATACCCTCGGTGCGGCACAGGAGATGGAACGCCTCCAGGGCCTGGGAGTCGTTTACCTCCCGGTACTCAGCCCTTCCCGAGTCCTTCAGGTAACTGTGCTCCGGGCCTACGCCGGGGTAGTCCAGCCCCGCTGAGATGCTGTGGGTCTCCTGCACCTGCCCGTGCTCATCCTGCAGCAGGTAGGACATCGCGCCGTGCAGCACCCCCGGACGCCCCGCGCTGAGGGTGGCCGAGTGCTTCCCGGTCGCCACGCCTTCGCCTCCGGCTTCCAGGCCCATCAGCCGCACGTCTTCATCAGGCACGAAGGGATGGAAGATGCCGATGGAGTTACTGCCGCCGCCGACGCAGGCCAGCACGTAGTCTGGAAGCCGTCCTTCAGCCTCGAGCAACTGGGCCTTGGCCTCCCGGCCGATGACCGTCTGGAAGTCGCGCACCATCACCGGGTACGGGTGCGGACCGACCACGCTGCCGATCAGATAATGGGTGGTCTCAACGTTGGTCACCCAGTCGCGGATGGCCTCGTTGATGGCGTCCTTCAGGGTGCGGGTACCGGAGTCAACCGGTACGACTTCCGCCTCCAGCAGCTTCATGCGGAAGACGTTCAGCGACTGGCGTTGGATGTCCTCGCTGCCCATGTAGACGATACATTCCAATCCGAGCATGGCGCAGGCGGTGGCAGCGGCCACGCCGTGCTGCCCGGCGCCGGTCTCGGCGATGATTCGCTTCTTGCCCATGTGCTGGGCCAACAACGCCTGGCCAAGGGCGTTGTTGATCTTGTGGGCGCCGGTGTGCGCCAGGTCCTCGCGTTTGAGGTAGATCTTCGCCCCGCCGCAGACGCGGGTCAGGTTCTCGGCGAAATACAGGGCAGTCGGCCGTCCGGCGTAGGTGTGCAGCAGATGACCCAAACGCTCCTGGAACGCCGGGTCCGCCTTGGCCGCCAGATAGGCATCCTCCAACTCCGCGACAGCGGCCATCAGAGTCTCGGGGATGAATTTCCCCCCGAAATCCCCAAATCGGCCCCGGTCATCGGGGAAACGGAGGCTCGCCTCGTTTTGTTGGGCCATGCATTGTTCCTTCTATCCGCTACGCTACGTTGCGTTGGCGGCGGCTTTTGCCTTTTGCAGGAATTCCAAAATCTTGGCGTGGTCTTTCTTGCCGTCGGTTTCCACGCCACTGGAGACATCTACGCCCCAGGGTTTCACCATGGTGATCGCCTCAGAGACGTTTTCGGGGGTGAGCCCTCCCGCCAGCAAAAAGGGATGTCCAGACCGGGAGAGTGATGCTGCCACCTCCCAGTCGAATCCCTTTCCAGTGCCACCTTGGATGCCCTCAACGTATCTATCTAGCGTTACCAGATGCCCGACGCCACTGAATTCTTTGACCAGTGCGCCGGTACCGGCGTCATCTGACGCGGTAGCCGATTCAGCCACGTGCACCACTTTGATCACGTCGCAGCCAACTTGGCCGGCAAATTCGACCGTTTCCTGCCCGCAGAGTTGGGCCAGGTCCAGGCCGCAGAATTCGACTACCCCGGCAACCTCTTCGATGGACTGGTCCGCAAAGAGACCCACGATCCGAGGAACAGGGCCGCCGGAGTTCCTGACACCATCAACGATGGCTTTGGCTTCTTTAGGAGTGATTCGCCGGCGCCGCTCGGGCACGAACACCATGCCGATGAGATCGGCTCCAGCTTCGGCGGCCGCCAGCGCGTCGTCCAAAGCGCGGATCCCGCAGATCTTGACCCTTATTTCTTGAGGATCCACTGTTACGCCGCCGGCGCTTTCTGGCCGGTCAACTCCCGGACCTTTTCGCCGATGTCGGGAGCGGTCACCAGGGCCTCGCCCACCAGCACCGCGTTAACCCTGGAACGATTCATCTGCGCGAGGTGCTCACGGGTGAAGATGCCGCTTTCGCTGACGATCTGCTTGCCTCTGGGCACCAGCGGCGCCAGGCGTTCGGTCACCGACAGGTCGGTGGTGAAGGTGCGCAGGTCCCGGTTGTTGATGCCGATGATCTCCGCTCCGGCGTCCACCGCGGTCTCCAGTTCAGCTTCGTCGTGGACTTCAACCAAGCATTGCATCCAATGTGACTGGGCAGCGGCCAGCAGTTCCTTCAATTGGGTTAGCTCAAGAATCGCCACGATGAGCAGCATGGCGTCGGCCCCTGCCGCCCGGGTCTCAACGACCTGGTAAGGGTCGAAGATAAAGTCTTTGCGCATGACCGGAGCGCGTCGTGATGCCCCAGTCTCCTTGATCTGCCGCAGGTGGTCCAGTTCACCCTGGAACCTGGCGTCAGTGAGGCACGAGATGGCGGCGGCCCCGTTGCCAGCATAAGTCTCGGCCAGCTTCAGGTGGTCGAAGTCGGGCATCAGCAGCCCCCTGGAGGGCGAGGCCTTCTTGACCTCGGCGATCAGCCGCACCCCACCGCCCAACAACGCCCCAGACAGGTTCAGGGGTCGTGGTTGGCCAGCAGCGACAATCTCCAAGTCGGCCAGCGATACCTGCGACTTGCTCTCGGCCAGTTCAATACGCTTGGCGGCGACTATTTCATCAAGGATGTTTGGCATTTTTCTTCTGTAATCAGCTCGAAATCCAGACTCGCATTATACGTCGCGATTCATATGGCAGATTAGCTGCCCGCCTGGCTGACTTCAATCATGGACTCCATGCGGTCTTTGGCCGAGCCGCTATCGATGGCTTGGGCGGCCATCTGCACTCCGTCGCGGATATTGGATACCAGGTCCCCCACCAGCAACACTCCGGCGCTGTTCAGCAAGACGTAATCCCGCACTGGGCCGCCGGCGCCGTCCAACAGCTCCCGCATGGTCTTGGCGTTGGCCGCCCGGTCGCCGCCCCGGACCGCCGCGATCGGTGTGACCGGCAGGCCGGTGTCGGCCACCGACAGCGTCCAATTGCTCACTTTGCCACCGTCAACCTCCCACACCGACGTGTCTCCGGAAAGGGTCATCTCGTCTAGGCCGCCTTCGCCGTGGACCATGATCGAGTGGTGGGTGTCCAGCAGGTTTAAGACTGCGGCCATCTGCTCGCTCAATTCAGGGAAGGCAACTCCCACCAGCATCGACTGCGCTCCAGCCGGGTTGGTCAACGGCCCCAGGATGTTGAACACGGTGCGGATGCCTATCTCCCGGCGCACCGGCCCGGCGTGGCGCATGGAGGGATGGAATGCCTGGGCGAACATGAACCCAATGCCGCTTTCATTGATGCAACGCTCCACGCCCTCGGGCGAAAGCTCGATCTTCACTCCCAGTTCTTCCAGCAGGTCTGCGCTGCCGCAGGTGCCCGACGCGGCCCGGTTGCCATGCTTGGCAACTTTTAGCCCGGCCCCCGCCGCAACGAATGCCGCCGCCGTCGAGATATTAAAAGTGTTCAAGCCGTCTCCGCCGGTGCCAACGGAGTCCACCAACATGCCGTCCACGTTAACCTTCAGCGCGAACTCACGCATGACTGTAGCCATGCCGGCGATCTCTTCGGTGCTCTCGCCCTTGAGCCGGAGCGCGGTCAAGAACGAGCCCAATTGCGCCTGGGTGGCCTCGCCCAACATGATCTGCCGCATCACCGACGCAGCGTCGTCCATAGACAGATCCTTGCCCGAGACGACTATGTCTATCGCTTCCCTGATTTCCAAATTCTAGATGCTCCCGCAAATCATCTTCAGGTCATTCCGCCGCTTGTACGCTACGATTGTCGGTAATCGCCGCCTAGTTATAAGAGCAGCCGTTGGAGTTAGCCGCTCACCCTGAGCCTGTCGAAGGGCGCCGAGCAGTGGTTCGACAAGCTCACCATGAGCGGAACTAGTAGCACCGATTATTGCGTGTCCTTGAAGAGTCTTTGATAGAAAATCTTCAAGTCGCGTCTAGATCATTCAGTGCTCGCTCGGTCCAGACTACTTCAGCCACTGTTCCATGCGGCGCTTTACTTCTTCTTGGGAGACAACTTGCCCGCGGTCAGCCTGTTCTATACCCTGCTCGATCTTGTAGAGAAGGTAAAGCCGTTCCATAGCTGACTCAACCGTAGCGTCGTCAGGCAAGTCTTGAATCGCCTTAAGAATTTGGTCCTTCACGCTTTGGGTGCTCATTAACCGGACCTCCGCTGGCAATTTCTCGCCGTTAATTCACAGCGGCCATTCTCCCAATCTTAACTCTAAACCCCGGCCGCCGCGCTCACGGAGTCCAGAAAATTCTGCAACAGGTGTTTTCCATCCGGCGTCAGGATGGACTCGGGATGGAACTGGACGCCCTCTACCGGATATTCTTTGTGCCGAAGTCCCATGACCAGCCCGTTGTCGGTCTGTGCCGTAACCTCCAGCGTGTCGGGGAGAGTCTCCGGAAAGACCACCAACGAGTGGTAACGAATGGCTTCGAAGGGGTTGGGCAGTCCGGCAAGCACCCCGGCGCCGTTGTGGCTCACCATGGAGGTCTTACCGTGGCGGATCTCTCCCGCCTGGTCCACCTTGGCGCCGTAGACGTAGCCGATGCACTGATGGCCCAGGCACACACCCAAAGTGGGCGTTTTGGGTCCGAACTGCCGTATCACGTCGTTGGAGATTCCCGCCTCCAGGGGCGTGGACGGCCCCGGAGATATGATTATTCCTTCCGGCGACATGTCCTCGATCTCTTCCAAGGAGATCTTATCGTTGCGGACCACCTCAACCTCAGCGCCCAACTCGCACAGGTATTGGTACAGGTTGTAGGTGAAGCTATCGTAATTGTCGATCATTAAAAGCATGGTATTTACCATATCGTCGATTGGCCGGAACTAGAACGTCTCCACGAACTCCAGCCAGTTGCCGTCGGGGTCTTGGGCGTAGGCCGCCTTGCGCGACAGCTTCCCATCATCATCGAACATCGACGCCGGCGGATTGTTGTACCTGATTCCCTTCTGGGAAGTCTCCTGGTAGAAAGTATCTAGGTCGTCAACGAAGAACGCCAGATGCGACGCTCCCAGGTCGTTGCGGTGTAGATTGTTCTCTCCGCTAGCTGGGGACAGGTATTGGATCAGCTCAAGTTGATGGCCCTCGCCCATGTCCACGAACCCGCCTTTGATATGGGCGCCGGGAAAGGCCAGCACCTGCTCGACGAACTCTCCCTCGCGTTCGGTGCGGCCCGCGATCCGCATGCCCAGCACTTCGGCATAGAACTTTATCGACGCTTCGATGTCCTTGACTACGAACCCTGTGTGAAAAAACGATTTCAACATATTCGATCTCCTATAGAGTAGTTATTCTGAGCCCTCGGCCAAGTCGATGGCCCGCATCAGGGCGCCGGCTTTGTGGCGGGTCTCCATGTACTCGTCTTCGCCAGTGCTGTCAGCGACGATACCGCCGCCGGCCTGAACATACATCACGCCGTCTTTGTAGACCCCGGTGCGGAGCACCAATGCCGTATCCATATCTCCCGAATAGCTGAAGTAGCCCACGGCGCCTCCGTATGGTCCCCGTTTCTCGCCCTCCAGTTCCGCGATTATCTCCATGGCCCGAATCTTTGGGGCCCCGGACACGGTCCCCGCCGGGAAGCAGGACCGCAGCGCGTCGTAGGAGGTCATCTCGGGCCGGAGGTCCCCCTCCACATGGGAGACCAGGTGCATCACGTGGGAGAACTTCTCAACGTCCATGAGCTGCGTGACCGTCACAGTGCCTGGCTTGCTGACCCGCCCGATGTCGTTCCGGCCCAGGTCCACCAGCATGATGTGTTCGGCCCTTTGCTTCTCGCTGCTCTTCAACTCAGCTTCGTTGGCGTCGTCCTCTCCGGGAGTCGCGCCTCTGGGCCGGGTGCCGGCGATCGGGTGAGTGGCGGCCCTGCCGTTGTGCACGGTAACCACCGTCTCGATAGCCGCCCCAACGATCTGAAAGTCGTCCAGGTTCAGGTAATACATATACGGCGATGGGTTGATGCTGCGAAGAGACCGGTAGATCTGGAACGGGTGCGCCTGGGTGCGGCGGGAAAACCGCTGGGAATAGGTTACTTGAATCATGTCGCCGGCGTAGATGTAATCGATACACCGGTCGATCATCTTGGCGTAATGGTCCGTTGTCTGGTTGGACTCGATCTCGCTGGGGACCAACTTCTGCTGTCCGTTGGACTGCAACTCCGGGGGCAGGTCCAGGGGCTGTGCCAGCCGGCGGACCATCTCGTCGATCTTGGCCGTGGCCTCAGCATAGGAGCGGTCGATATCGCCGTCCACACGGACGTGGCTGACCACCTTGATATCGTGGCGGACGTGGTCAAACAACAACAGGGTGTCGCAGAACATGAACACCGATTCTGGCACGCCCACCGGATCTTTCGGCATGTCGGGAACCCTTGGCTCGAAGTAGCGGATGGTGTCGTAGGCCAGGTAGCCCACCGCGCCACCGTGGAAACCGGGCAGCCCTTCAATAGGAACAAGCTGGAATTTGTCCATCTCTTCTTGGACGGGGAGCAGAGGGTCGATCTCGCCCAAATCTTCTTTGGCGCCGGTCTTCACCACCTTGTAGGGGTCGGTGCCGATGAAGCTGTAGCGGCCGATGCGTTCTCCGCCTTCCACGCTCTCCAGCAGGAAAGAATATGGCCCCTGCGCCACCTTCAAATATGCGGAAACAGGGGTTTCCAGATCGGCGTTAATGGAGCGGAAGACCGGCACCAGGTTTCCTTGACCGGTCATCTCTTTGACTTTTTCCAGTGTTGGTTGATACATGCCGATGCTCCCTTGGCCTAGGTGTCCGTGCCGCGCCGGCCAGAGAAGAATATGACCCCCTGTCGTACTTGGCCGGAATCGAGACCTTCGTTCTTTATGTCTGCGAGTATGTCCGAAAACAAAGAGAAGCGAACGCTTCCCTTGGCCGCGTTGGCCGCCGCCGTGCTGGGGCGAAATTCAATTTCAATTTCGCCGAAGCCGGGCATGCTAATCAGCAACTTTTCGAGTTCATCCGAGTAACGGAAATCCATAAGTCCCCGGGCTTGTGCCATCTGGCGAAACATGTCTGCGGCTGGGTTCTTGTCCGCCATGCATGGAATCACAGCCCGGAACACGCCGCCGGGCCGCAAAATCCGGTAGACCCCATCAAAGAGGGGCGTCACGGCGTCGGTTGGCAGCTCTTGGACCAAGTTAAGGCTCGTGACCACATCGAAACTCTTTTCCCTGAAGGGTAATCCCGTCGCGGCATTTCCCTCCACCAGGTTCACACGACCGCCAAGCTCCAGCCTGGCTAGTCTCAGCATATCTGGGGTCAGGTCCAGACCCACCAATACACCCTTTCCCTGGGTCCGGTCAGCCACCTGGCGAAGCAACTGCCCGCTGACGAACCGGTCCCGGTCTTCGTCGTAGGAACGGCTGTACTCCCGGTAGACCGAGCGCTTGAGTGCCGCGTAATTTTCTATCGATTTCTGTGTCATAGCTTTTGAGCTTTTTCCCAAATAAAAAAAGACCCGTCCATCAAGGGACGAGTCAGCTCGTGTTGCCACCCTATTTGCCGGCGGTTCCCCAATTTGTAGACGGGGCAGTTCCGGCTTCTCGATCGGCGGGAGGGCCCTGGTCTACTGTTGCCCTCGTGCCGTGGACCTTTAACGGCGTCCAACCGTCACAGCCTAGTTCCGTCCTCGATTCGATCGGGACATCGATCGGCCTGCAGCTCCGGGGTCCATTCGTTCTTCCGCTCTGAGCGCCGGCTCACACCTAACCCGGCTCGCTTTGCCCCGCTGGAAGACTACTACTCCCCTTCATAGCCCTTAAACATATTCGTTTGTGTAACTTCGAGTATAGGGTTGGAGAAAAATTATTGTCAAGTTCTCGTGAGTAAACCGCCAAAGTATGGCCTTAAACCGTCGCCTCTCCCAACCCGCCCTGCTCCACCGGCACAGCCTCGTCTTTCCCAGGCCAAGGCGGCGTGGTGTGGCACAGAAACCGTAGCGGGCCATCAGAGCCGGCGCTGAACTGGAAGCTCCAGCCGGTGGGGATGACCAGGGCATCTCCGGGCTTCACGTCAGCGGCTGAGATTCTCTCCGGGTCGGCATTGGGCGGGCATCGCCAGACAGCGCCAACACCCTCCATCACATACCAGGCCTCCTCCACCGTGCGGTGCCGGACCGGGCGGGTTACTTCGCCAGGCCCCAGAATAACTTCAACCAAACTGCTTTTCTCAGCACCTTGGCGCGCATCCACCAGTAGGCGAATCTCCGAGCCGTCGGTGGCGATTACGTCCGGGGTTGGGCTGCGATGTCCCAGGGGAGGAATAATGTCGCCGTTGGAATCACTCATGGCAGCCCCTCGTTGGTGAGTCGGTTGGACGCGCGGTCAGGGAGTCAGCCCCTCTCCCACCAGGCTCCAGTAAGGCAGGACGATGGTGAAGAGCACTCCGATGGCGACCACGGTCATCACCACGCCCATCCGTACTACCTCTGAGGACTTGATCTCAGCCCGCTGGTAGATGAAAACACTGCCGGTGGCGCTGGCCGGGTAGTAGACCACCGAGTCTCCGACGACAACAACCGCCAATCCGCAGACCACCGGATTCAGCCCCAACGCCGCGCCGGTGGACATAGCCACGGGAATGATGAACGCCAGATAGCCCGAGATGTTGGGCATGACTACCCGGACGGCCGCGGCCGCCCCGCACATCGCCAGCAATATCAGCGTGGGGTGGTCCCGCAGTCCTTCTACGCTTCCCACGAGCGTGTCCGCGAACCATGCGGCTGCCCCGCTGATGATCAGCGCATTGGCCAACGACAAAGACGATGCGATGACAAAGATGTTGGTCCACCCGATGTTCGTCTCAAATTCCCGCCACGTAAGGAGGCCCACACCCGGCAGCAAGATCACTGTCATGGCGATGATCGCCGGCACGGCGGGCGGCAGGCCGTGGGCAAAGTCCGTGAACCAAAGCAGGGCCGTGCCCAAAGCGATCAGACCCGCCTTTATCTCCTTCGTCTGGAGCGGGTCTGCCTTTAGCTCGACCGCGCTGACATCCTGAGGCAGGGTAAATCCTGACCGGTACATCAAGAACACGGCCAACCCGCCGAATATCAGGATGAGATAGAAGGGCACGGCCATCAAGATGAACCACCGGGTCCAAGAAAAATCATCGATCATCCCGAAGTCCGCGATCAAGGCCGCGGCGACCACCGGGGTGATGCCTCCGGCCAGCAAGGCTGTGGAACCCAACCGGTTCAGACCGCCCATGGCGATCATGACCGCCTTGTACAATGGCGAGCTCTTCTCCACGCCCCAATGCTCCAACACCTGCTCGTACACGTGGACCATGATGGCGCCGCGGGTGCTGGCGGAGGGGAGGGCAAAGGTCAACCCGGCAAAAGCGGCCAGCATCTGGACGTAGAGCATCTTGGGGCTGCCGCCGGCAAACCGGATGAGGTAGGCGGCCATCCGAGCTGCGAGGCCCGATTGTTGCACCGCCAAACCCAGAGTGAGAATGCCCAACAGAAAATAAGTGACGGGCTGCGAGAAGCCGTACAGCGCCACGTTGACGTCGTCCACGGCGTTGACCAGCACCAAGGCGACGATGCTGACCAAGCCGGTCACGGCGATGTGGAGGGATTCCGTGGCCCACAGCACCACGGCCATGGCCATCACCGCCAGGGCCCGCTGTCCCTGATCGGTGAGCCCTTCGGGGTTGGGCGCCAGGATCACTGCTAAAAAAACGGCAACCGGAAGACCGAAGCGGAATGCCAGGGAGCCCGGTCTCATATTTCTGATGGTGACTAGATCTATCAACTCAGGTATCCGGTCAGGTATCCGGCGGAACGGCCGGGAAAATCAGCCGTTTGTTCGGCGGCACCTACTCTACCGCAGTCAGATAGGCGGCACAAGATAAAGGCCACCGGCTTATGGCCGGAGGCCTTTATTTCATCAACCGCTCTTGGGACAACTAGGAAACGCGGGGTTTGCGGCCCTTCCGGTCCAGGAAGTCCTTGAAACCGTCTTCCACGCTGAGTCCCTTGAAACGGCCTCTCCGGCCTTCGATCTCCGTCTGGAACTGGGTTTCCAGGGCCTCACCGGTCTGCTCGATCAAGAGCGACTTGATGTTGGCCACACCCTCGGCCCGGTTCTTGGCGATCCCCGCCGCAACCTCAACGGTCCGGTCGATCAACTCGCCCGACGGCACCAGGTGGTTAAGCAGGCCGATGTGATAAGCCTCGTCGGCGAAGACTTCGCGGCCGCTGTACAGCAGTTCTTTGGCCTTGGGCCAACCCACCATGGTCGGCAGGCTCCAGGTGGCATTCAGTTGTCCGTAGTTGACTGCCAAGAACCGGAAGCTGCTTTTCTCGCTGCCCATGAGGAAGTCGAGGCTGGTTGCCATCACCGTGCCGCCGCCGTAGCAGAGACCGTTGATGGCGCCGATGACGGGCTTGCTGGATACGGCCAGATGCCAGGTGTATTCGGCCCTGGCCGCGGCTCCGGCGGCGCGCTGTTCGTCTGAGTTCTCGCGGTTCTCGTGGATGTCGGCGCCCGCCGAGAATGCCCGATCGCCTGCCCCGGTGAGGACGATAGCCCCGATGCCGTCGTCCTCTTCCGCCTCGGTTACGAACTCGTCCAGCTCCCGCACCAATTGCAAGCTAAGAGCATTCAAGACCTCGGGCCGGTTCAACGTCACGATGGCCACCCGGTCCACCTGGTCGATCTTAATCATTTCAAAACTCATGGTTCCAATTTCTCCCGGAAATTTACCAGATACCCACCTCAGACCGCCAATATTCCGCCGGCCCGGGGGGGTGATTACCAAATCCTATAAATCATACCAGGCCCTCAAAGAAAACTTCCCGACCTCCCTTAGCGTCGGCGTCGCCGTCGCCGCCGTGATCTGGGTCCGGCGATGTGACTAGGCTCACATGTCCCGTGTGCCAAACGTCATGGCTAGGGACTCCCCCTGAGAGTTTACTGGTTGTAACAACAACGGAGTCCCAAGACCAACGCTCCAGGGACAAAAAAGGGAAAGCAAGATGTTGTACTTGTTCAAGGGATGCGGAAAATGCGAAGGCGACCTTTTGATGGCCAGCGACGAATGGCGTTGCTTCCAGTGCGGCCGCGTGTACTACCCGACGCGGACTCCAGAAGAACAACAGCTAGGCCGCGTGGCCGTTCAAGAATCGATGCCTGTCGGCGCAGATTCGGACCGGCCCAAGGTACGCCGGTCAGCCCGCCATCTAAATCCCGTGGTGGCGGCCTCCAGATTCAACGAAGAGCAGTGGTGGCACAAGAACCGGCAGGTGATATCGCACTTGGACCAGGGCAAGAAAATGCGTGAGATCGCCGAGATCGTCGGCAAAGGTCCCCGGCAGATACGGGTGGTCCGGGAGCGCCTGCGAGACCTCCGCTCCGCCGTACCCGAGTTGGTGACGGCCGGATAAGTCCGGCAGGAAAAATTCTTCCATATCCCCCTTGGTTGTTCCGGGCCGTAAGATCGTTGGATCCCCTTCCCGCGATTTTGCGGCCCATAATGTTTCTCCTTCCCTAGCGCCATCCCGTGCTGTAACCTAGCCTCAATTCCCCAAAAGCGAGGCAGACATGAAGGCGATACGCGCGTACGAGATCGGCGGACCCGATGTCCTCAAACTGGAAGACGTACCTGATCCCACTCCCAGCCCCGGCCATGCCGTGGTCGACCTCAAGTCCATCGGCGTCAATTACACCGATGTTTCCAGCCGCAAGGGCACCAACCCGCCGGCCAGTTTTCCCTGGACACCGGGACGGGAAGGATGCGGGGTGGTCACGGCCATCGGAGAAGGTGTGAGCGAAGTGGTCGTTGGCGACCGCGTCGCCTACGCCATGCACACCGGCTCCTACGCCGAACGCCAGGCTGTGCCGTCTTGGCTGCTGGTCCGCATCCCCGACGCCATGGATTTCGCCACCGGATCAGCGTCGCTCCTCCAGGGCATGACCGCCCATTTCCTAGTCTTCGGCATCGCCCGGCTCAACCCCGGCGACCAGGTGCTGGTCCACGCCGGGGCCGGCGGGATGGGACTGCTCCTGATCCAGTTGCTCAAGCGCCTCGGCGTCCACGTCTTCACCACTGTCTCAACCGAGGCCAAGGCCGAGATGGCGAAGCAGGCCGGGGCCGACCAGACCATTCTCTACACCCAGCAGGAATTTGAGGAAGAGATACTGAATGCGACCGGCGGCCAGGGCGTGCGAATGGTGCTGGACGCCGTGGGGCAGACAACCTTTGAGAAGGGTTTCAAGTGCCTGGGAAGGCGCGGCTACATGGTGCTGTACGGACAGGCCGGTGGCGCGGTGACCGACACCAACACCCGCTCATTACAGAACGGTTCGCTGTATCTAACCCGGCCCAGCCTGGGAGACTACACCGCCACCCGCGACGAGCTGCTCGGGCGCGCCGAAGAGGTCCTTAGGTGGGTGCAGTCCGGCGAACTCAAGCTCCACATCGGCCTTACCCTGCCCCTAGCCGAAGCCGTGGAAGCCCACCGCCAACTGGAGGGTAGAGAGACCGTTGGCAAGATTCTGCTAATTCCTTGATACGCATCAAGCAAGATCAATTCGGTTTGCCGGATTGATCGGTAACCAGAAAGGTGGAGCGGCTTTCCACCACAAACATGGCCAATGCGCATCCTTCGACGGGGCTCAGGACGAACGGAATCCGCCCCTTCCTGCGCTCGTGGTGGGCCCGGTCGAACCACCGCCGAGGGTAGGCCGTCTATACCCCGCCCAGCCAGCCTCCACGCCCAACCCCCTAAATCTGCGTGTAGAATATCCCCCACTGACAAATCACCGGAGGTTTCCATGGCCGATAAGTTTTCTGGGGTCCACTGGATGCTGGCAACGCCCTTCCACGAAGATGAGAGCATCGATTCGGCGTCCATGGCCAACCTGGTGGACAAAGCGGTCTCATCAGGCTGTCAGGGCATGGTCTGCTTGGGCGTAACCGGCGAGGCCGCACGTCTGACCGACCGCGAGCGCCATCAGGTCGTGGAAACGGTCATCCAGCGCTCGGAAGGCCTAGCCGTAACCGTGGGGACCACCGCCGGCAGCACCGCCGCGGCCATCGACCGCAGCAAGGAAGCCCAAATATTGGGCGCCACGGCGGTCATGGTCTCGCCCCCGCCCATGGGCAAACCCAACCCGGACGCCGTTTTGACCCACTACTCCCGCTTGGCCGACGCCATCGACCTTCCCATCGTGGTCCAGGACTACCCCAGCACCTCCGGCGTCCACATGTCCCCTGAATTCATCGCCAGGCTTTCCAGCAGCGTCCCCGCCGCCCAGTACCTGAAGCTGGAAGACCCGCCGACGCCGCCCAAGATCTCGGCCATCCGCAAGCTGGTGGGCGACGAAATGCCGATCTTCGGCGGGCTGGGCGGTATGTACCTGCTGGAGGAGCTGGCCCGGGGTTCGGCCGGCGCCATGACCGGCTTCGCCTATCCAGAAGTCCTGGTGGATATCTGCCGGCAGATGGCCGAGGGCGACCGGGCCAAGGCTGAAGAACTGTTCAACCGCTGTTTGCCACTGATGCTATTTGAGTTCCAAGAGGGTATCGGCGTGGGCATCCGCAAATACGCCTTGCAAAGCCGTGGCCTGATCAAGAACTCCAACGTCCGCCACCCAGGCCCCAACCCCAACGATGAGACCAAAAGCGAATTCCACCGCCTGGTGGAGGCGGTGGGGTTGTCGTCGATGTAGCGACGTTTCCCAGCCATTTATGGTCCGCTTGGTAGACCAGGGACTTACTGATCATTTTCCTGGTGCTGGCAGCCGTAACTAAATATGCGTCCACGAATACTCAGACGGAGGGACATCAACCATGGGTTTCTTTGATTCGATTCTAGGGTTATTCAAAGGCGGACCTGGTACTGCGGGGGAGAAGGGGGACAAGGGCGACAAAGGGGATACGGGCGACCCAGGCATCGACGCCACGGGCACTCAGTTGATCAAACTGCCGGTGAACTTCGTGCTACTTACTTCGGAAGCCAACGTGAACTTTACTCTTCCCGTGAGATTGGCCATGGCGGATGTCAAAGCGTTCTAGGACCCGTTGGGCATCGACGTTCAGCCTCGGATCTCCGGCACGGTTGCTGATGAAAGCATCCTCACTTTCGATTTCACTAAGCCGGAACTCACCAACGGACATTTCTTCGGGCCATTCGGCGGTACGCTGACCATTTACATCGGTTCGACCTCAACGAGAGTCGCCGACGACGTATATGGGGAAGCGAGGAGTGACGGCATCGCCATCGTTGCGGGCACTCCCGACACTTCAGTCACGATGGCCGAGATCATCAACCATGAACTCGGACACCTCCTGGATTTAGGCCACGAAGAGGGTACGTTCATGCGGGAGATTCTTGATACCCACATCGATACTGTCACCCCCGCCCAACTAGAGACGCTTAAGACTACAGATTACGCCTTCGGCGGGTTTTAGCAGAACACCGCCTACTGCGCCGTCCAGCCGCCGTCTATGACCAACTCGCTGCCGGTTACGAATGACGATTCGTCAGAGGCCAGGTACAGGACTCCGTAGGCCACGTCCTCGGACTCGCCGTACCGGCCCAGGGGGATGCGGGAGATCATTACCTGCTGCACCGCCGCGTCGGACCGCCGTGTTTCGGTCATGGGCGTGACGATGGGCCCGGGATGGACCGAATTGACCCTGATCCCGTCGGCCGCGTATTGGATGGCCGCCGACTTGGTGAAGATCCGGACCGCTCCCTTGGACGCCTGGTACTGGGGACTGCTTTCACCCATGCCTACCAGACCCAACTGTGATGAGATGTTGATGATGGAGCCGCCGCCGGCCTTCCGCATCTCCGGGATGGCGGCGCGAGTGCCTAGAAACACGCCCTTGGCGTTGATGTCCATCACCCGGTCCCAGTCCGCAACCGATGTCTCCTCAATAGTTCCCCTGGCGCTGACGCCGGCATTGTTCACCAGCACGTCAAGCTTGCCGTAGCGGTCCACCGCCAACTTCACCGCAGCCGCCCAGTCCGCTTCGCTGGTCACATCCAGGCGCAAGAAGAAGGCATCTTCGCCGATCTTCTCGGCCAGGTTGCGTCCCTCATCTTCCAGCACATCCCCCACCACCACCTTGGCCCCTTCCCTGACAAACAGCTCCGCCTCATAGGCCCCCATACCCCGGCTGCCGCCGCTGATGATGGCCACTTTTCCTGCAAGACGCATGGTTGGGCTCCTTTGGTTGAAGATTGGCTGATGCTGAAGGGTTCGCCCTTACCCCAACCCTCTCCCGCTGGGAGAGGGGCGATCCCTTAATACCTCGTCTGTTGGTTCATGGGGGTGAAGGTGCCGGGGTGAACGGCGGTCAGGCCGGCGTCCACCGGCAGGCAGATGCCGGTGATCCAGCGGGCCTCGTCGCTGGCCAAGAACAACGCAGCGTAGCCGACATCCCAGCCGGTCCCTTCGGTCTTCAGCGGCGCCGCGTCGGTGCGGTACTGACGCAGATCGTCATTCATGCGCGGGGCCACCATAGGCGTGTAGACCAAGCCGGGGGCGATGCAATTTACCCGGATGCTGTCGGCGGCGTGGTCGGCGGCCATGGAGAAGGTCAACCCGATGACACCGGCCTTGGACGCGGTGTAAGGCGTGCTGCTGTGGGCCCTGAGACCGGCTATGGACGAGATGTTGATGATCGCCCCGCCACCGCCGCTGGCGATGATATGGGGGATGGTGGCCTTGCTGGCCAGAACGATGGTCTTCAGGTTGACCGTCATCACCTTGTCCCAGTCCTCTTCGCTGACCTCGACCACCGTGCCCCGCTGGGAGATGCCCACATTGTTGTCCAAGATGTCCACCCGGCCGTAGCGCTCCATGGCCGTCTCGGCCATGCGCTCACAGTCTTCCAGCTTGGTCATGTCGCCCTGCAGGGTCGAAGCAACGCCGCCCTCATCATGAATCATCTGCAGGGTCTCCCTCGCCCGATCCTCTTGGAAATCGACCAGAAGCACCTTGGCGCCCTCTCTGGCGAACAGGATGGATGCGGCTTTGCCGTTGCCCACACCTTCGCCGCTGGACCCGGCGCCGGTTACGATCGCTACTTTTCCTTCAAGCCTTAGTGGTCTTTCCGCCATAGGTTGCACCTCTGAGATTTCGCCTAACGCGCCGTTGATGGTTATTTAAACACGCCCGATTTACATTGGGGTACAATCTAGGAAAGCATTCCCATTGTCAAGATATTTCGCGCCCCCCCGGCGAAATTCGTCGGCCAACCCAAATGCCGCGCACGGTTTCTTGACTCCAATTGGGCAGCACTCTACACTGATAGAGACACAATTAGGTGAGCCTGAAATCGGCCACTGGGACGTATTACTGCATGCAGAGCAACCTGAACCACGGGGCGGATGTCGCCCTTTTCATCGACTGGGAAAACTTCAAGATCAGTCTGGCCGTAGGCCACCGCACCCCCAACGTTTCCGCACTGAAAGAAGAAGTCTCCAACTACGGGCGCGTAGTGATTGCCAAGGCCTACGCGGACTGGGTGACCAGGGCCCCGGAACTTAGGGGCGCCAGTCAGTTTCTAAACGACCCTCCTTCCCTCTACGCCGCCGGGATCGAACCGGTGTTTGTGCCCACCAGGGCCCCTTCTCCCAACGCCACCAACGCCAACGGGATGCGCACCGGACGCATCAAGAACAGCGTCGACGTCAAGATGACCGCCGACTGTATCGAGATCGCCCACTCCTACCCCAACATCGGCACCTACGTGCTGGTCTCCGGGGACTCAGATTTCATCCACGTGGTCAATGCCCTCCGGACCATGGGCAAGCACGTTGTCGTGATCGGCATCTCCTGGAGCACGTCGCGCCGTCTGGCCGATCAGGTGGACACGCTGGTGCTCTACGATGTGGATGTTGACCCTCCGGCTCCAACCGAGGCCGCGGCCCCCAGCACCGCTCCTGCCGCGGAACCCGTTCCGGACCGCACATCAGCCGATAACCTGGACGACATGGTCCGGGCTATCGAAGAGATCATCCGCGACGAGCGGAAAGCCGGCGGTAACCCCTTATTGACCTCCATCAAGCAGCGCTTGGTGCGCCGCTATCCCGAGTTCGACGAGAAGAAACTGGGCTACTCGGGCTTCAAACGCCTGATGGCCCGCGTTGCGCAGAACGGCAACGTCCGGCTGATCACCGCCGGGCTGGTCGACTGGGCCATCATGGCCGACGAAGACATTCCCGAGGGCGCAACCGAAGCCACATTCTCCACTCCGAATGCCCAGCCAGGACGCCGCCGGGGACGGCTTCCCCGCTCCAGACAGCAAGAGGAGATTCAGCAGCCCAAGCCTGTCAGCTCCGAGCATGACGACGATACTTCGCTGGTGGAAGACACCGAGACCGACCATGAACCGGTCCCCGCGATCGCAACGAACGGTCAGCATGACGACCATGACGACCATGACGACCATGACGACCAGTCAGAGTACTCGTCCAGACCAGACGACGGGGAGGCCACCGCTTCCAGTTCACCGTTTGGCGACAACGCAGAATTAGCTCAGGCCCTGGAGGAAGCCATCAGCGGGCTGAGTATGCCTACCGAACCGGACGACGGAATGCTGGCCGACCGCGTATCCGACCTGATTCTCATGGCCAATACCCTGGAAAACCAGGAGGGAATCAGTCACGTGGCATTCAACTTCTTGGTCACAGAGATCTGTGACGCCCTTGGCCAAGGGCTGGAGGCCGGCAACGCCGACATCGCCCAACGCTGGGGCCAGTCCAGTTCCCGCACCTATGTGAGCAAGATTCTTCGCGGTCTGAGCGACGGTGAGTTCTTCATCAAGGGCAACCATAGCTGGCGCGACGAGAACTCCGGCCAGAACCGCCGACGGCGCACCTTCAACCTGAACCACGACCACCCGCTGGTGCAGCAGGCGATCGCCGCCCGTTCGGGCGCCGACACCGCGACCTCGGCCGAAACCGCAACAACTACCACGACCACAACCGAAGAAAGCTATCCTTCCATCGACCAAGACGAGCCGCCGGAATCCCCTGAAACTGGGGAGGACACGGAAAACATCGTTGAATCGCCGGAATCATCCGGGTACGAAGACGAGGACGAAGACTACGAATCGGGCAAATCAGCCGCTGAAGCCCGCATCGAGACTGGTTTCATGTCCCGCCTCTTCAGACCTCGCCGAAACTAAGCCGGAATACCAATAAGCCGCGCAAGCAAAAAGCGCCCCGATCAGTCGGGGCGTTTTTCTTGTTCCTGCTGGGCGCCGGCCCTGCTACATGTCCAATATCAACGTGGACCAGCCAAAGTCACTGGCACCCAGCCCCTCGGCGGTAAAGGGGTGGTAGTACTCCCTGAACCCAGATATCTCGATGCACTCGTGACTCTTGGCGACGATGGTGTCGGCCAGTTCGGTGTAGCCGTGGCCTCGCAATGCGTGGGACAGGAACCAATTGGTGTTGATCCAGGAGGGACCCCGCCAGATGAACCCCCTGGGGTTGCCCGGCATGAACTTGGGGTCCGACGCCGGGACAGACGGCAGCGGATACGGCGTCCAGAAATGGTCGGGCGAAGACACCCAGTCGTTCACCAGCCGTTCCACAATGGGCCTGGGTAGGTCGTCCAATATCAGGGGCATCAACGAGCTGATGGTCACAACCCGCACCGGCTTCTCAGCGATCCCCGAGAGGTCGAAGAACGCCCCGGCCTCTTCGTCCCAGCACTTCTCCAGTAAGGCGTCCCGAGTCCGGTCAGCCTCGCGGTTGAACTCGTCTGCTTCAGGAGAATCACCCAACAGCCGCGCCAGAGAGCGCATCCCCATCGCGTAGATCGAGTTCACCAACACATCTTCAAAATGAAACAGGTCGGCAGCCAGTATCTTCTGGTCGTCGCCCCGCAGCGGCTCGTAAGCCTTATAGATCTCCTTCAGAGCAGCGATGAACCCCTGGTTGGAGAGCTCGGTCAGGCCCAGGGCTTCATCGTACTTGGGAGAGCAGTCGGTACCGGCTTCCTCCGGCTGGATCACGGCGATCAGGGCATCGTTGTCGGGGTCCCGGGTGTTCCGGAGCCAGCGGTAGAAATTGACCAGCACCGGCAAGGCTGCTTCTCGAAATTCTTCATCGCCGGTCGCCCGGTACACCCGTTCTACGGCGTAAGCGATGATTGGCGGCTGCATGGTGGAACTGTAGTGGGGGTCACCGGCCTGGCCGACGATATTCCGGCTCAGGAAATCGGGCTGTTTCTCCATCTCCCAGAAGATGATATGGGGCATGAAGCCGTTGGGCAGGGCACCGCTCATCAACGTCCGGAGTTCAGCCTTGGCTTGGTCTGGGTCTAAGTGCAGCAGGGCGATGGCGTGGAAGCACGAGTCCCAAAACCACTGGAATGGATAGCCGGTGATGGAGGGGCAGACGAAGCTGTACTCTTGACCATTCCAATCGGCCACGCCCTGGCGCAGATTGGTTAGGAGTATCTTTCTTGCGCCTTCTTCCAACTCCGTTCGGTCCAAAGCTACTCCCTGTAATCAGGCCGCAGTGCGGGTGTCTTGGTAAACTTCCAAGTATTTCTGGGCCACTACCGGCCAAGCAAACTCAGAGAGGGCGTAATGCTGGGCTTCACGCCCCAGCTCCCGGCGGGCTTTGTCGTCGTTCACCAGCCGAACCAATTCGTGGGCCGCGGCCGCGTCATTGAACCTGGGAACCACCACCGCGCCTTGCGACAACACTTCCCGGTTGGCGCCGACATCGTGGGTCAGCACCGGGGCCCCGTGGGCCATCGCCTCCAGGAACACCAGTCCGAACGCCTCGTACTGGGAGAACAGAGTAAACAGATCAGCTTCGGTGTACCATTTGGCCAATTCGCCATCAGAGACCTCTCCGGTGACAATAACCTCGCCCTGTAGACCGTTCTGGGCGATGAACTTCTCGATTCCGGCAGAGGCGCCTTCGTCCCGGCCCACCAGAACCAACCGGACCGGACGCTCGAACTGAGCCCGGGCCATCAGGTAGGTATTGAGCAGCCACCGTTGGCCCTTGTGGCTCCCCAAACGCCCGACGCAAAGAATGGTCAACGGACCCGAAGACCTGCTGTCATCGTCTGGAACAGGGCTGCACTTCTCGCCGCCCGTCCAGGCATCATGTGATGCGCCCCAACCGATCACGCCCAATTTATCCCTGCCTGTGCGGTAGGCCTTGTGGACGCTCTCCGCCTCGAGTTCAGTCAAGGCCACCACCCGGTCAGCTATGTGGCTCAGAAAAGCGTTGATAGGTTTCAACCACCATCTGCTGATCGGCAGTTTGTGGAACGATGGGGTGAACACGAACCGGGCCTTGCCCCGGTACCAGAACCACGCCCAGAGGTGCCCCCAGAACCAGCCGTCACCCACGAAATGGATCACGTCGGGCTTGAATTCGTCCAGGTATCTCTTCAGACGCCACGGCGAGAACCAGACCAGTGGGACCGAGTAGACCGGGAGGGACCGCCGGGGGAACCCGGACAGGCGGTAGATTGATATACCCTCAGGAGTGGTCTCATAGTCATCCCAGGTGGGTTCCGGATGCCGGGGGAAGGAATACTTGGTGGTGAGCACACCGACGGCTTCAATGGCGTCCGACCGCTGCATCTGGAACGATAGCTGCTCTATCGCCCGCTCTATACCCCCCAAGTAGGGCCGGAAATAGGGGGTCAGAAACATCACGCGCAGTGGTCTGCTATCCACTGGCTGCCTCCAGGCCGTTGTTCCACACGTCGGCAATCTCGGAGACGGTCAGATCGATCTGTCCGTTGAGCCGGAAACTGCCGCCGCCAGTATACCCCAGTTTCAAGAATGGCACTCCGGAGTCTGCGGCCAGGCCGGCCAAGACATCCCTCCGGTCCTCAGGCAGGCCGACGACGATGCGCGACTGCCGTTCTCCGAATAGAGTCACGTCCCAGCGGTCCGCCACGGAAAACTCGCCGGTGAAGCCGATGCCGCCCTGGATGGAACACTCGGCCAGGGCCACCGCCAGTCCACCCTCAGAGCAGTCGTGGGCCGACGTGATCAGACCCCGGTCGATGGCTTCGCGGCAGACCCGCTGGACCCGCTTCTCCAGGTCGATGTCGATCTTGGGGCTGCCTTCAACCCGCCGGTGGACGCGCTGCAGGTACTCGCTGCCCGCCAGGTCATTGACTTCGGTCCCGAGGGTATCCGCGCCCAACAGCCCAACTACTAGCCCATCCGCAGCGAAGGCCGATCTGGTAGCCTTGGCGGCGTCTTCCAGCAGACCCAGACCGCCGACAACGGGCGTGGGGAAGATCGCCTGCCCTCTGGACTCGTTGTAGAGACTCACGTTTCCGCTGACCACCGGCACTTCCAGCACGCGGCAGGCCTCGGCGATGCCCAGGATGCATTGTTCCAACTGATGATAAACATCCGGGCGCTCAGGGTTGCCGAAGTTCAGGCAGTCCGTCACCGCCAAGGGCAACGCTCCGGAGCAGCTCAGGTTGCGGCAGACCTCGGCGACCACGATCATGCCACCCTGGTAGGGGTCCAATCGGCAAAGGCGTCCGTTGCCGTCGATGGTCAACGCGATGGCCTTCTTGGTGCCCTTCACCCGCAGGACCGCGGCATCGCTCCCCGGCCCCACCACAGTGTTGGTCTGCACCTGATGGTCGTACTGCCGGTAGACACCCTCCTTGTTGGCGATATTGGGAGACGCCAGCAACCACAGCAGTGTTGCCTGCGGGCCGGCCTCAGGCAGCGGGACCGAGTCAAGGTCCAACTGGAGTCGTTTGATGTCCGCCTCAGACGGCTTGCCTTCCAGACGGTACTGGGGCGCCTCCGAAAGGGGTCCGATGGGCAAGTCGGCCACCAGTTCCGGTCCGACGGCCACCTGGGCGGTCTTCTCGGCGATGATCAGGCCGATCTCCCGGCAGACCACGTCCCATTTCTCAAAGACGGCCCGGATGGCCGGCACGTTTTCCGGGGCCACCACCAACAACATCCTCTCCTGGGACTCCGAGAGCATCACCTCGTAGGGGCTCATGCCCTGCTCACGCTGATGGACCTGGGATATATCAAGTCGAATACCCCGGCCTCCGCTGGCCGCAGACTCCACCGCCGCGCTGGTCAACCCCGCTGCTCCCAGGTCTTGGATAGCGTTCACCAGACCTGTGGCTAGGGCCTCCAGACACGCCTCGATCAGCACCTTTTCCAGGAACGGGTTGCCCACCTGGACCGTGGGACGCAACTCCACCTCTTCTTCAAACGTGCGGGACGCCAGTCCGGACGCCCCGTGGATGCCGTCGCGCCCGGTGCCGGCGCCCACCAGCAGCATCACGTTGCCGACCTCGGTGGCCGAAGACGTGGCGATGTTGTCGGTCCGGACCAGCCCCACGCACATGGCGTTCACCAAGGGGTTCTGGGAGTAGGACTCGTCGAAACAGATCTCGCCGGCCACGTCGGGCACGCCGATGCAGTTGCCGTACCAGGAGATGCCGCCCACAACGCCGTCGAACAGGTACCTGTTTTGCGGGTCGTCCAGAGGGCCGAACCGGAGGGAGTTGAGCAAGGCTATGGGGCGGGCGCCCATGGCCAGGATGTCCCGGACGATGCCGCCCACGCCCGTGGCTGCTCCTTGCAGCGGCTCCACGGCGGAAGGATGGTTATGGGACTCGACCTTGAAAACTACTGCCAAGCCGTCGCCGATATCCACCGCGCCGGCGTTCTCCGCCCCGGTTTGGGACAAGACCCGGTCGGACTTCTGGCTGAACAGTTGCAGCAACGGCCGGGAGTGCTTGTAGCCGCAGTGTTCGCTCCAGAGCGCCCCGAACATCCCCAATTCGACCGGGTTGGGCTCCCGGTCCAACCGTTCGATGATCAGGTCATACTCGGCCCGCGAAAGCGCGATCTCGTCCAGTGTTTCTTTGGTCACCGCCATCTACTATTCAACCCCTACCTTAGTCTCATTTAGTCCGGCCCATCTTTGCATGATGTATACACCGGTCACGCAGATTCGTCGATAGCCTTGCCCGTTTCTTGACCGGCGTGTTGATCGGATTCTTGGCCCGAAACAGGCTTGTCTCCCACGTTCCCGTCCTTGTCTGAGGGCCAAACTTCTCCGTTGGAGACATAGAGATAGTTTGCCCTTGCGCCGAAGAAATCGTTCACCTGGTCCAGGTCGGTGGTGGTGATCAGGACCTGCTCGTACCGCGTGGCCTTCTCCAGCAGCCGGTGCCTGCGGGAGCTGTCCATCTCCGACAAAGCATCATCGAACAACACCACCGGCCCCTCGCCGCGCACTGATGCCAGGAACTCCGCCTCGGCGAGCCGCAGCGCCAGCGCCAGGGTGCGTGCTTGGCCCCGGGACGCGAACACGCCCATGTCCGCCCCGTCGATGTGTAGGCTGAAGTCGTCCCGGTGGGGCCCCACGGCCGTGACCGGCATTGCCCGCTCCCGGTGGCCAGCCGCCGCCAATGCCTCTCGGAAGTTGTCCTCGACCTCGCCAACATCGCCCGCCAAGCGCACGCTGGGCCGGTACTCTACCTCCAGTACTTCCTCGGGGCCGCTCAGGTCCTCGTGGTGGCGCACGCAGGCCGCCGTGAGCTCCCGCATGGCTTCATATCTTCGCCAGGTGATCTGTGCGCCTTCCCGGACCAGTTCGTCATCCCAGTAGGCAAGCTCGTCGCCCTGGGCACGGCCGTCCCTGATCAGCCGCAGCAATTGGTTTCGCTGTTGTACCACCCGCTGATACCGCTGCAGGCCCTTGAGATAGACCGAGTCGGCCTGGGACAAGACGATATCCAGAAACCGCCTGCGGCCCGACGGCGGCCCCTGAATCAATTCGATGTCCGCGGCGCTGAACAGAACGGCGTTCACCTCGCCGATCAACTCCCCAGCGGTGCGCCTGAGCCGGTTGACCCGGATCTCCTTCCGGACGTTGTAGGCCAGGCCGTTGGTATCTTGGCTCGTGCGTTGTGTTGGCTGGTAGCCGACTATCACGCGGAGCCGCTGGCCGTCTTTTTCAATGGTCCCGTCCACCAGTGCCTGCTCACCGGCTTTCGCTGCGTCGAAGTTGACCACTTCACGCTCGTTATCGGCTCGGAAAGACCTGGCGATGCACAGCAGGTAGACAGCTTCCAGCAGCGTGGTTTTGCCCTGGGCGTTGGGGCCGTAGTAGACCGTCACACCGGGAGACAAGCCAACATCCAGGTGAACAAGGTTGCGAAAATTCGTCAGCCGCAATCGGGAGAGGTAAGCCAACCCGTCGTGTTCCTCCCGTTAGACTGGTCTGGAGACCCGGACTTGTTAGTCCTGATCCATCAACAACTGGATCTGGGCATCCAGTTCGGTGGCCGCCCCGGCGTCTCCGGCGGAAAGCCGGAAGCAACGGTCGATGTAGAGTTTGGCCAGTTGTGAACTCCGTTCCGAGTTATCCTTGGCCACGTTCAGCAAGTCGGTCACCTTGAAATTCTCTGGCAGGTGGCGGGCCAGCACCTTGATCTCCGCGCCGACCTCGTCCGCTTCCGGATGGTCCGCCCCGTCGACAGCGAACCTCAGCCGGCCCAGCAGCCGCGACAGCTCGCCCAGTTTGTCGCTCTCGCTCATGAAGCTGAAGAGGACTTCGTTGACGTTCAAAGAATCGTCAGGCTCCGGTTCCGGTTCCGGCTCAGGGGCTGCGGCTGCTTCCAGGGTTTCCCGGAGTTCTTCGCCGATGGCCTCGGCCGCGCCTTCGGCCGGGGTGCTGTTCATAGCCAGAGCGTCGGAACATAGGCTGGAGTAGATCTGGACAGCCTCGGTGGCTGTTTCCATCATGCGGGGGAGGTCGAAAGAGAACATGCTTCCGCCGTACACCAGATCATCTTCTCGTAACTGGCTTAGGCGTTCCAGTTCCGCGTAGGAGCCAACGGATTCAGGCACCGGTGGCATGGCGAAGGCCGACAGGTCGCTGAGGGGCAAGTTGCCCAGATGTGAGGCTAGGAATGGCGGAACGTACTTGGTGAGGTCCGACTTGACCGGCAACGTAACCACATAGGTGGCATAGACCGTGTCCGGCTCCGTGTCCACCCGGAAGTAGAGCAATGCATGCCCTCTGGGGTTCTGGGAGTCTCCCCTGTCGAAAATCAGGTCCATTTAGTCCGTCACGCCCCTAAGCAGATGTCCCGCCCCATTATAGGACAAACCAGGGCGACCGGCCACGCCCGCCATGGCGGAATTCGCGTTGACTACCCAATGCAAACTTTGTATTGTAGAAGCAGCGTGCCCAGCAGAGTCATCAAGGAGCCCCGGATGGCGGATTCGCAACTGAAGATATTCGACTACGACAAGGCCGAGATCGGGGAAGAGCTGGGGTCTTACGAATACATCCTCACCCAAGAGATGTTGGACGCTTTCCGGTCCTCGGTGGACGACCCGGAAGCCCAGTTTCCGACCTTGGGCGTCAAACACGACGCCACCGCCTTCGCCATGGTCTACGACGACCCCATCGGCACCGTGAACGCGGGCAATGAAGTTCAGTTTTTCAACCCACCCATCGTCGGCAAGAAGATCAGCGTCAAGGGCCGGATCGCCGACAAATACCTGCGCCGGGACAAGCCTTATATAGTCATCGAAGCGACCGCTATCGACGAGGACGGACGCCTTCTCGAAAAGCTCAGCACCTACCAATTGAAGAAGCCTGACGAATTGGGGAAAAAATGGCATCCAGAGCAGAAATAAAGTCCGGAGATACCATTCCCTCGGTAACCAAATCGATCACCGAAGAATCCATCCTGGAGTTCGAGTCCACTGGGATCTTGGACCGGGAGAACATCCACAACAACCCGGAACTAGCCGCGAAAAGGCTGGGAACGACCTATACCCTCGCCTCGGGCCGGATGTCCATCACCTTCGCCAGCGAGAGTCTGCGCAGATTCTTCGGGCCCGAAGTGTTCAACCACACCGGCACCGTCAACCTGAAATTCCTTCGGCCTGTCAAGGCGGGAGACACCATCATCGTCACCGGCGCAGTCAGCGGGTCGGAACAGACCGACGGCGGCACCAAAGTATCGGTTGACCTCTTCTGTGACAACCAGGACGGAAACCGCACCGCCGTGGGAATCGGCACCGCAGTTATCAAGTAACTCCCCATTTTCCGGGGCCGGGCACCAACATCTTAGGAGGACCAAATGGCAGGAGAACACGGCAAAGTAGAAGCTGAGATCATTTATTGCGTAAGTTGAGGGTACTTCCCTGTCGCCACGTGGTTGGCGAACGAGTTCTTTCGCTCCGACGCTCCCGGCGACATCGCCATCAAGATGACGCCTTCGGACAAAGGACGCCTGGAAGTGTACCTGGATGGAGATAAAATCTTCGACCGCAAAGAGGCCGGCGCGTTCCCTGACCTGGGTAAAGTGAATGAACTGAAGATGGCCATCGCCGAGAAACTCTTCGAACTGGAAGAAGCCTAAGATTTTTGGCCAACACCTGCCACCGGCAGAATCCATCAGAATGGACCACGCAGCCTGGGACTTGTTCCTGGGCTGTATTTTTGTGGACCGACAAATTACTGGAGAACGAATTGGCTAACCAAGAACACGTAAATCTGGCCTCCAGCGGCCCTGACGCCCTGGACAACTGGCGCGAGAACAACCCGGATGTGCAACTGGACCTCGAAGGGGCCGACCTCAGCGGCGTTAACCTGGCCGGGACCAAGATCCGCGCCGCCAACCTCAAGGGCGCCAATCTTTCCGGGGCCAGACTCAGCCGGGCCAATCTGGCCGGCGCCGACCTATCGGGCGCAAATCTGTCGGAAGCGGACTTGGGCCAGGCCGGTATGGCCGGCGTAAACCTGACCTCAGCCACCGTGGTCAATGTGAACCTCTTCTGGACCGACATGAAGGGCGCTATCTTGAAGGACGCCGTACTTACGAGCTGCCGCATGAACCGGGTTAGCCTGATCGGCGCTGACCTTTCTGGGGCCAATTTCAGTCATTCCAACATGATTGAGGCCGACCTGAGAAACGCCGATATGACTAACGCCCGCTTCCAGTCTTCCAACATGAATGGCGCCGACCTGAGCCGGGCCATCATGCCGGGGGCCAACTTCCACCTGGCCATGATCCGCGACTCCATGTGGATCGCCACTGACGTACGGGGCGCCAGCTTCAAAGAGGCGAGCCTTCACCGATCGGATTTCACTCTGGCCAAGTGGGACGACACCACCAACTTCCCCGACAAGTTCGATCCCGAAAACACCGGACCCAAGGACGTGAACGACTAGCTTGGACCCGTGCTAAAATTACCCCGCAGACAGACCTTCAGGAGTCTCCGTGGCCGTCCTTTTTATAGTTGGAAATTTCGCCGGACTTCAGCCCGCCTCTGGCAAGACCAGCGTGGCGGCGGCCCTGGTGGCAACTGCCAACTCCGCCGGGAAGCAGGCTGCCTACTACAAGCCGTTCGCCGCTGAGCCGGACGCCGACCCAGACGTCGCCTTTATCGCAGGTCTGCTCCAGGCGAATTCCGGTGGGCCTGACGTTCCCGCCCCAAGGCCTCTAGCCAACCTGAGCGAAGAAACAGCGATGGGAGAGGTCCGGGCAGAGGTCTCCAGATTGGAGTCGGAAGCCGGTATCGTCATCATCGAAGCGCCCGCCATCGCTGGGCATGTTGGCAGACCATACGCTCAGAACCAAAAGACCATCTTGGTGCTCCGGACCTCTCCTGAACCAGGCAACCGATCAATCGTGGATGACGTCAACGCTGCCTCAGGTTTTTCCGCCATCATCGTCAACGCAGTCCCAATCCACCGTCGCGACGAGGTCGCCCGTGAACTGGCCGGTCAGTCGGTGCCAGTGGCGGTCATTCCCGAAAGCAGGGGGATGCTAACGGTGACCGTGGAACAACTGGCGGAGCATCTGGGCGGACAATGGGTGCTGGACCCGGTCAACATCGACGCTCCCGTCGAGCGCTTCATGATCGGCGGCAACATCCTGGATGGAGGCCCCACCTACTTCGACCGCTACCCGAACCAAGCCGTCATCACCCGGGTGGAACGCCCCGACATTCAGATGGCCAGCATGGGCGAAAAGACCTGTTGTCTGGTGCTCACGGGGCCGGGCGAGCCCACCGAGTACATCAAATCCGAGGCCCTGAAGCGGGAAGTTCCACTGATTCAGGTACGCACCAACACCCACGACACCGCCGAAGCCCTGGCCGGTCTGCTGGACAAAGCCGACGCCCGCACCGCCGCAAAAGCCAATCACTTCGCCGGATTGCTGGAGCAGTACCTCGGCGCTGAAGCCCTGGAGCAACTGCTTAGATAGTTTCCGCTGGTAGCCTCAGATTCTTGACTGAGCCTGACATCAAGCTCTACAATAGAACTGTCCGCTCCTTATGGGGGCGTGTAACTGATTACAATCCCAGACAGCGCCGCTAAACGCCGGGAGAGAATGATATGCCCGTAACCCAAAATGGCGTGCAACTTACGGTGGCCATCTCCGAGAAAGCCGCCGAGAAGATTAAATACTTCGCCGAGAAAGACGGCATCGAAGAGAACGTGGGGGTTCGCGTGGCCGTCAAGGGCGGCGGTTGTTCCGGACTGACCTACGACCTCAAGATCACCGGCGACTTGGCCGACAGTGACACCGAAAAGGTCGTCGAGCAGTACGGCGTCAAAGTAATTGTCGAAAAGAAGAGCTACATCTATCTGGTCGGCACAGAGCTGGATTTCTCCGACGGCCTGAACGGCAAAGGGTTCGTCTTTGAGAACCCCAACGCCAAGAAGGCCTGCGGCTGCGGAACTTCCTTCAGCATTTAATCAGGGCAGCGTCTAGCCGTCCCAACCAGCAGAACCAAAAGCGCCGCCTTGTCGTGACAAGAGCGGCGCTTTTATGATTAAACCCCAAGTCTCCACTAAGTTTCAAATCGGAGCGTTCCATGGCCCTGCAAGAGTCCCCACTCCAGACCGGCGCAGAGATCTTCGTCGAGCGTCACGGATTTCAACTGCCGGCCGTTTACTCCGATTTCGCCTCCGAATATGCGGCTGCCACCACGGGGGTAGGCGTCCACGACGCGTCGTATATGGGCCGCTTGAAGGCTACCGGCGAAGACGGCTTGGACCTGCTGAACCGAATGTCCACCAACAAAGTTGTGGACCTGGCCTCCGGCGAGGGCGCAGTCACCGTTCTTACCACCGATCGCGGCCGGATCATCGACGTGCTTGGCGTCGTGAACCAGGGCGATCATGTGATCTTGCTGACCAGCCCCGGCCGCCAACAGGCGGTGATCGATTGGCTGGATAAATACACCATCATGGAAGACCTCGTCATCGAGGACGTCACCGCTGAAACCACCATGCTGGCCCTGATCGGCCCGGACGCGGGAGATCTTCTGGGGCGAGGCCCCAGCCAGCTTCCCCAAGACTCACTCACATCCCGGTCCCTTTCCTTGGCTGGGACAGACGTCTTGGCAGTGGAACAACCCCTGGGCTCCCTTTCCAGATACTGGCTGATCTGCGCTCCGGATGCGGCCGCTGGCCTGTGGCAGCACCTCACGGACAATGGGGCGATTCCTATCGGCGCAACCGCCATGGACGCCGTAAGGGTGAACTTCGGAGTGCCTGAATACGGCCCAGAGCTCGGTGAGCCCTACAACCCCCTGGAAGCCGGCCTGATCGGGTCAGTGGACTTCACCAAGGGTTGCTACATAGGCCAGGAGGTCATCGCGCGGCTGGACAGCTACAAAAAGGTACAGAAGTACCTGGTTTCTTTGAGCTTCGACACCGAATCCATCGTTTCTCCGGGCCTCGAGTTGCTCGAAGAAGGAAAGCCGGTTGGATCCATCACGTCCGTGGCCCCAGAGGCCACTAGTGGCCTCTTAAAGGGTTTGGGTTACGTCAAAGCAGCCAATGCCACCCCAGGCGCCCGGTTGGACATTGCCGGTCTGGAGAACGCATCAGCGGAGATCTTGGCCTTCGCCCAACCCTACGGTCCGGCCAAGGACTAAAACCTTAGTCAGCAGCCGCCTCTATCTTGCCATCGGGTGTCGCCGTCAAAAGCGCCGAGAAATCATAGCCGCGCTTCCGCATCTCTTCGGACCCGCCCTCGTTCCGGTCTAAGATCGAGACCACCTTCACCACTTTGCAGCCCGCCTCTTCCGCCGCTTTGATGGCGTGGAAAAGCGACCCTCCCGTGGTGCAAACATCGTCCACGATCGCGACATCGCTCCCCGGTATCAAAGGCCCTTCGATGTTCTGCTTGGTGCCATGGCCCTTACTTTCTTTCCGGACGATGAATGCCGGGATGGGGCCCCCTCCCAGGTGGCTGGCCAGCGCTACGGCCGCGACCATCGGGTCGGCTCCCAGGGTGGTGCCGCCCACGGCTTTGGCCCCGGCCTGCTGCAGCAAGGGGATCAGGGCCTGCGCGATCAGGTGGGAGCCTTCCGGGTCCAGGCTGAGCAGCCTTCCGTCGAAGTAATAACTGCTTTTCTTGCCTGATGTTAGAGTGAAATCGCCGTATTTGATGGCGCCACGCTCCAACGCCAATTCCAAGAGCCGGTCCACTGTCTCGCTCAAGTCGCCGTCCTCCCTTCCCGTGCTGTCAGATATAGTCCCCGCTCTCTGATATACGCGGCCACCGCGTCCGGGACCTGCCCAGCCAAAGATTCGCCACCGGAGGCCCGCCGCCGTGATTCGGTGCCGCTCACGTCGACCAACGGGGCGGTAACCATCTCTACTCTTCCCTTGGCTTCAGGAATTCGGCCGTAGAACCCGGCCCAATCAAAATCCTGTTCCCCGGGCCGGTCTAATACCAACATCCGGCAGAGTCCCACCACCCTGACCGGGTCCTTCCACTGGTCCAACTGGCCCAGAACGTCGAGGCCCAAGATGAAGAACAGGTCCGCCGATGGGCCCAGCATAGCCGACAGTTCCACCAGGGTGTCAACGCTGTAAGTGGGGCCTGGCCGGTGGGCTTCGATGTCACATACTTGGAACTTTGGGCGATCTTCGATAGCCAAACGCACCATCTCCAGACGGTGGTCAACCGACGCCAAAGGCTCCACTTGTTTAAGCCTGGGGTGTCCGGCGGGAATAAAAAGCACCCGGTCCAGTCCCGCCTGGTCCATAGCGGCCTCCGCGATACTCAGGTGGCCCAGATGCACCGGGTCGAAGGTCCCGCCCAGAATGCCGACGTTCAAGGCTAACCGCCGCTCAGAACCATGCGATCTCTACTTTCCCGAACCTGATGGTGTCCCCTGCCTCTATTCCGGCATCGATCAGACGATCAGCCAGGCCGGTTTTCCTCATTTCGCGCCATAATTGCAGCAGGACTCGTTGGTCACGTGTGTCGGCCATGGCTGTGAGCCGTTCCATCATCTCGGATTCCACGATGTAGACGCCGTCGGGGCCACGCCGGACCGATTCTTTACCCGCGGATCGCTGCGGACGGAAACGCATGGGCTCCGGCTCTGGGCCCTCTTCGACTACTTCCTTGGGCATCTCATCCAAGGCTCCGATGATATTCCCCAGCAGTTTATCGACACCCTCGCCAGTCGCCGCCGAGATGAACTGGACGCTAGACCCTTTTTCGCCGATGGCCTCAACCAGTCGTGTGGTCAGTTCCTCTTGCGCTTCCCTTACCTCAGTAACGTCCAGTTTGTTAACCACAACCAGTTGGCGCTTTTCAGCCATTTCCCGGTTGAATTGCTCCAGTTCTTCATTGATCATTCGATAATCATTCACCGGGTCTTCGGAGAGCCCGTCCAGCATATGCACATAAAGCCGGGCTCTTTCCGCATGCCGCAGGAACTCGTGACCCAGTCCAATCCCTTCGTGGGCGCCTTCAAGCAGCCCTGGGACTTCCATCATCACGAAATCATTCTCGCCAACCCGGACCACGCCAAGGACCGGCTCGACTGTCGTGAACGGATAGTCCGCCACCTTGGCTTTGGCGGCGGAGCACATAGAGATCAAAGTCGATTTACCGGCATTGGGTTTCGCCAGCAAGCCAACGTCCGCCAGCAGCTTTAGCTCCAAGAAGAGGATAGCCTTCTCTCCCTTTTCCCCCCGTTGCGCTAAGACCGGCTGCTGGTTGGTCGGAGTGGCGAACCTGCTATTTCCCCATCCACCGCGGCCGCCCACGGCAACCAACCTCGGCTTTTCACTCGTGATATCGTCTACGTATTCTCTCTCGCCGTCCTCATTCAGACGATAAACCACGGTGCCCATCGGTACAGCAACATATTTGTGGTCGCCATTGGCGCCCCGGCGGTTCTTGCCTTTCCCATGTCCACCATGCACCACGTAGATCGTACTGTTGAACTTGATATGAAGCAGGGTATTGATAGAAGAATCACCAACCAGATAGGCGCTTCCTCCGTCACCGCCGTCTCCTCCGTTTGGGCCGCCCTTGGGACGGTATTTCTCGCGAAGGAAACTGCTGCACCCGTTTCCGCCGGACCCGGCGTTGATATTTAGTCTAACGGTATCAATCATCGATTTTGTTCTAACAGAAAATAATAGAAGTAATAAGAGCGTGGACGACGGGGATAACGCCTAGTGGGGATGCCTAGCATTAAGTTGATTACAACTAGTTTAACATGGAGGGGCTCAGTATTTGGGTGGATACTCTGGTATGCGGGAGCGAACAGAAATACCGGGTTAGTGATTAGATCTGAGCTCGGATTTTGGGTTGGAATAATTGTCCCAGGCTAAAGCCGAAAAGTCCTGAAGTTATCCACCGGTAGCAAAACCTTACCCACGCATGGTAGTGGTATCCTGACTGCACCATGTAACCAAGGCGCGATGGACCTGAATGCTGTTTGCGAACAAGACATTGCTGGGGTTGGCCGGGTCATTGGGAATCGTGGCTGCAGCCTGTTCCAACGCACCAGGCACGGCCGTTTTAGACCCCAGTCAGCAGCCAGATACTGAAATCGACAGAGAGGTTGGGCAGGTGGACCGAATAGCTTACGTCAGCCCCAACGGCAGCCTATTAACCGTAAACCCTGACGGGGGTGATCTTGCCCAGCTCACCGGGGGACTCCAGGCTGAAGACGCTATGCCCGGTTTTGGCTCTCAGGGCAGTGTCCAGGCCCAGCCGGCGAGAGTGAACGAATACTATACCTGGCCCACCTGGTCAGCCGACGGCACAAAACTCGCCGCGTCCCGGGTGGTGATTCAAGAAGAACGGACCGAGATAACCGTCCAGGTCATGGACTCCCGCACCGGCCGCAGTGAGACAGTCTTCGAGAACGAACAGCCCGGACTGGTCGCCGATGGGGCTCCCCACTATATCTATTGGGCGCCGACAGGCAACGCGCTATCCTTTCTGTCGTCTACGCCAGAGGGGTTGTCCTTGTTCGTTTGGGGCGGAGCTCCCGGCGATGCCGCCGCCGCGGTCGCTTCGGGCGGACCTCTGTACTATCAATGGGCGAACGACGGCGGGGCGATGGCCCTCCACATTGGGACTGAGATCATCTGGGCCAAACCTCCCGCTGAAGACGCTTCCCGGCAATCTTTCCAGTCCAGTGGCAACTTTCGCGTACCAACCATCTCGCCGGACGGGGCCAGCCTGGCCTATGTGGACCAAGCAGACGGAGGCATGGGCCTGTATATCGCTCCCACGAGCGACCTATCACAGGCGCGGAGGATCCTGGATGTGGGCTCGCCTTCGGCATTCATGTGGTCGCCAGACGGAACACAGATCGCGGTGGCGGACCAGTCCGTTTCGGGGGCCCCGATCTATGACCGGCTGATGTTGGTGCCCGTGGACGGTTCGCCGGTGACAACGCTTTCTTCCGGGCGCTCATCTGAAGACGTGTGGGCATTCTTTTGGTCGCCTGCCGGTGACAAGCTGGCTTGGGTTGCGGTAAATACCGCCGAACGGGAGTTGGAATGGGTCGTGGCGCCCAGTGACGGCTCAGATGCCAAAAGGCTGTTCAGTTTTCAGCCGTCCTCCGAAGTTTTCATCATGTTGAGTTTCTTTGACCAATACGCGTATTCCCACTCACCCTGGTCGCCCGACGGCAAGTCGTTGGTCGTGGCTGGGTCCAAGGGACAGGCGGCGCGAAGGAGTAATGGCCGGACCCCCGCCGGCGACCGGGTCTACGTACTTGACGTTGATGGGGCCTCCGAACCCCGAGACCTGGGAGCCGGCGTCCTGGCCATTTGGTCGTGGAACTGAGGCCCAAGTTCTTGGCAGCCGTCATCATGGCCGCGGGCCTGATGGCCGCGTGTGGGACCAACACTTCCACCCAGGCGCCGAACGGGGCGTCTTCGATAGACCCGGGGCCGGCCATGCGCCAAGCCGTGGTCCAATTACTGGGCTTGAGATCGGCGGCATTCAGCCTGGACCACCTGGAAGGCAGCACCGTCTTGGTGCCAGGGGTGCTGATGACCAAGGTGTCGGGCGAAGTCTCCATCCCAGACCGGTTCCGGGTCACCGTCGAAGCCGAGTCCGAGTTCCCGAAGTCCTACATCGAGATCAGCATCATTACTATCGACGATACGGCGTACATGACCGACATATTCACCGGACGCTGGAACCAGATCTCGGTGGACTCGCTGCCGTTCAATCTTTCGGGCTTGGGAAAAACCCTGGCTGATATCGTAGAGGCCGTGGAGTCGCCACAGGTCGTTGGAGAAGAGCGGCTGAGGGGTGTCGACACCCTTCACATTCGGGGTGAGATCGCCTCCGAGGACCTTTCCGAACTCGTTCCCGGCTCAGGGGAAGGGTTTCCTGTGCGGCTGGAGTTGTGGTTGGACCGTACCCAAGGCCTGTTGCAGCAGGTCCACATCATCGGGCGCGCGGTCCCCACCGATGCGCCGAACACCGTCCGCCAACTAACCCTTGAAGATATCAACCAGCCGGTGAACATCGAACCACCCGGCAACACTTCCGGATAACGTTCTAGCCCATGCTGGGAACAAACCGCACACTGCCCACGCCATTCGTGCTGACGATCATCGGCCTCGGGACATTCATCACGGCCTTGGACCAGACGGTTGTTGTGACCGCGCTGCCCAGCGTGATGCTAGACCTGCAAGTCCCCATCGCGGATCTGGACCGGGCCGCCTGGGTTATAACCGCCTACTTGCTGGGCTATACGGTGGCCATGCCGCTGATCGGCCGGCTGGGCGACGTTTACGGCTATCCCAGGGTCTATCAGGCCTCGCTGATAATTTTTTGCATCGGGACCAGTCTGGTCGCTGTTTCATCCAGCCTGGAGTGGATGGTGGGGGCCAGGGTCATCCAGGCCATCGGCGGCGGCGCAACCGTCCCCATCGGCATGGCATTGGCAACTACTTTGGTCCCCAGAGGTCAGCGGGGACTGGCTCTGGGCATCGTTGGGGCTTCAGCGGAGGCGGGGTCGATGTTGGGCCCAGTCTATGGCGGAGCGATTGTCGAGCTCCTGAGTTGGCGGTGGATCTTCTGGTTGAACGTACCCCAGGGCGCGGTCATCTTCATGGCGCTTTTCTGGTTGCCCAACCGCCGGGACACGGGGGCGCGAGTGGATTACATGGGTGGCGTGATCTTGGTTGGCGCTCTTTTGTTACTCTCTCTCGCCTTGTCCCGCACCGGGTTATTTACCTTCGATTCGCCTTATCCGTTCTTATTGGCGGCGGGCGCAGTGGGACTGATCGCCCTTCTGGTCTTGGTTGAAACCAAGGCGTACCAGCCGTTGCTTGCACCGGCATTGTTCCGGTCGTGGGCGTTTCTGACATCCAATCTGACCCAGATCTTGGTGGGAGTAGCGCTGATCATCGCCATGATTACCGTGCCGCTTATGGCCAACACCGTGATGGGCAAGTCTCCCTTCACCGGGGCGCTTTGGCTACTGCGGCTTACAGGTGTCATACCTTTGGGCGCAGTGTGCGGAGGGTTGCTTGTATCCCGGCTGGGACCGAGCCCCCTGACAGTTGTTGGGCTTGTTTTGGTGGCTTTGGGTATGTTCTTGGCCAGCGGCTGGGAGTTGGGCGTGGCCGACCCCGAATTGACGGTCCACCTGCTGATCGCTGGGTTTGGGTTCGGCTTGGTCATCGCGCCAATCACCGTGCATGCTTTGGATGCAGCGAGCGAGGATTACCGGGGCACGGCTGCGTCGCTGGTCGTGGTGTCACGAATGATGGGGATGACTTTGGGGCTGGCGGCCCTCTCCGCTTGGGGCGTACAGCATTTCCAGGTGCTCACCACGGGGCTGGAATTTCCGTTGCCACTGGCAGGAGAGGCGGCTGGGATATTTGAGACCCGGGCCGCGGAATATTCGGCTAACGTCAACGCCGCGGGTCTGGCGCTTTTCCAGAGGTTCTTCTTGACCGCTTCGATAATCTCATTGATCGCCATCGTGCCTGCGTTGGGCATGCGGCGCGGGAACTAACTGATCGAGCGTCTATTGGAGATCGCGGAATTTGACTCGGTAACCGATGTACGATACTGTTGGGGCGGAATTTTCAAGGGTCGCGCCAGATATCAGGCGCCAGGAAAACACGGCGATTACCCGGATATCCAGCGATTGAAAGAGACCCGTAAGGAGATACGAATCAAGTGATATTACCTAAGAAGTACATGAAGGCAAGTTTATTGGTGATGCTGGTCCTGATGTTCTCGGTCATCGCCGCTGCCTGCGGTGATACGAAGATCGAGACCGTTGATGTGATTAGAGAAATCACCAAGGAAGTTCCGGTCGAAGTGATCAAGGAAGTCGAAAAGATCGTCGAAGTCGAAAAGATCGTCGAAGTGGAAAAAATTGTCGAGACGGTCAGGGAAGTCGAAAAGATAGTCGAGGTCGAGAAGATCGTCGAAGTCATGGCCCAGAGAGACAAGCGGGAATTGGTCTTTGCCGGTCTAAACTGGGACAGCGCGCTGGTACAGAACGGCGTGGCCCGCTACATCGTTGAACATGGCTACGGCTATCCCACAACCCAGATCGAAGGCGGGACCATTCCTCTGTTCCAGGGTCTGCGGAAAGGTGATATCGACATCACCATGGAGATTTGGTTGCCCAACCAAAACGCAGCTTGGAATGAAGCGACAAAAGACGGCCAAGTTTTCTCGGTGGGCCGAAGCCTGGAAGACAACTGGCAGAGCACATTCATCATCCCCGGATACATTGCCGATGCCAATCCTGGTCTGGTCTCGGTACAAGACCTGAAGAAAGACGAGTACAAGAGCCTGTTCACTGAGCCTGACAGCGGCGGAAAGGCCGTGTTGATCGGTTGTATCGCCTCCTGGTCGTGCCGGGCAGTTAATGAGGGACAGATCGTGGCTTATGGCCTGTCTGACCACATTGAACTGAGAGACCCCGGTACCGCCGGTTCCTTGGCGGCGGCCATCGAAGGCGCTTTTAAGAAGGAAGAGGCCCTGCTGTTCTACTACTGGGGCCCGACCAAACTGGCCTTTGACCACGATTTCCGGCGCTTGGAGCAGCCGGACCCATCGACGTGCGCCAACAACGACCCGGTCAATGGATGCGAATTTCCAGCAGCTAATATCTTGATCGCCATGAATACTGACCTCTACGCTGATGCTCCGGAGTTGATCGCGTTCTTCAAGAATTGGGACTGGTCGGCCGGCAACCAATTGGCCGCCGACGGTTGGTACGGAGACAACAAGGACGACTACGATTCCTCCGAGGAAGCGTATTCAGCTACGGGAGTTTGGTATCTCAAGAATAATGACGCCTGGAAGACTTGGGTCCCCGCCGATATCTTGGCGAACGTGGAAGCAGCACTAGCCAACGAGAGTTAGCCAACTTCCAGATCTAGCGACTTAACACAACCAAAGAGAGGCCCGGTCCTTTCAAAGTAGGGCGGGGCCTCTTTGTTATTTGTGAGTGTTGACCGGTGGCCGAAACCGCCCCTATCGTCATTCCTGCGAAAGCAAGAACCCACTGCACCATGCAATTTGTCATCCGTTCGCGGTGAGTCCGTCGAACCTCCTAGTCCGCATCGAACATATACTACCGTCTAACCTTCGACACACCCCCTGGTGCACCTGGGAGATTCCCGACTCCGGTCGGAGTTCAGGTCGATCGGGCGCGGCACGGCTTGATACATTGCGCAGTGGGATCCGGCTTCCGCCGGAAAGACGGAGAGGTGTATCTAGCCATCCTCTCGTGGTGAGGCTGCGACGTTTGGGGGCGCCCACGCTCCGCCGTCCGCCTACCGCTGGCTATCCTGGGAAAGGATGTATCCCTGGGAGATGCGGTCGATGATGATCGCCATCACGACGATCGCAGTCCCGGCCACGAAGGCCCGCCCTTCTTCAAGTTGCCCCATGGACCGAAGCACTTCGATGCCCAGTCCGCCCGCTCCAACCATCGCTGCGATGGTTGCCATGGCCAATGCCATCATCACCGTTTGGTTGACTCCGGCCATGATAGTCGGAATGGCCATCGGGATTTGTACTTTGACTAACAACTGCAAAGGACTAGAGCCGAAAGAACGGCCCGCCTCCACCACCGATGGGTCGACCTGCCTGATGCCCAGGTTGGTCAACCGGATACACGGAGGGATGGCGTAAAGCACCGTGGCCAAGATGGCAGCCACGTTGCCCAGTCCAAACAGCATTATCCCGGGAACTAAGTAAACGAAACTGGGCATGGTCTGCATGGCGTCCAAGATGGGCCGGGTGATCGTATCTACGAAGTTGCTGCGGGCGCTGAGGACCCCAACGGGGATGCCGACGAGCACCGCGATCGTGACCGACACCATCAAGATGGCAACCGTAACCATGGCGGGTTCCCACAGATTGACCAATCCGATGGCGGCCATGCCCGCTGCTGAAGCCACGCCGACGCGAAAACCGGCGGCCCGCCAACCGGTTATGAAGACCAGCGCCAAAACTACGGGCCACGGTATCCAAACAAGGAAGTCCCGAAGATGCCCCAATGCGATCTTCAGGTAGTCGCTGATGGTATCGAAGAACCAGTCCATATTAATGATCACCCAGTCGATACCATCATCGATGGCATGGGTGATGTCGGGGCTGAAATTCTTCTGGAAGTCCATGGCCGATTCGGCTTCCATGCCGTGAATGATGAACGAAGCCAGCAAGGCGGCGCAAAGCACTAACGCGATCAGGCCGAATTTCCTGGCTCTTTGAGCGCCCTCGCTGGGGGATTCATCACCGTTGCCGGAGATCAGCTTGGTCAGGTCCTTTATACGTGTATTCACGGTGCCCTCACTGTGAGTTATTGGCTGAAAGGTCCGGGGCCAGAGCGAAGGGAGCCCGGTTACAAGCCGGAGGTAACGATCTTTAACAGGTCCTGTTGGGTGGCGACACCGATGAAATTGTTGCTTTCGTCGACCACCGGCAGAGGGATATTGCCGTCCGCTAACAACGGGAAAGCCTGTTCCAGGGCAACGTTCGGCAGGACCGGCTTGATGGAGTGGTCGATACATCCATCGATACCATCGACTTGCGGCGCGGCGGTGCGGTTCATGAGTTCGCGGCTGATCACGCCTAGGAAATTCCTTTCTTGGTTTAGTCCGATGGCGTAATCACATTGTGCCTGGTCCATCTTCGCCAGGAGCGTCTCCCATGTTTCTGTGTCGAAACAGACTACATCGGGGTCGCGGACGATATGGCCGACATCCAGGACTTTGGTTTTAGAGATGCCCTGTGTGAATTCGCGGACGAAATCGTCGGCAGGCTCAGTGATTATGTCTTTGGGCGTGCCCAGTTGGATGATCTCCCCGTCCCGCATGATGGCGATGCGGTCGCCAACTGAGATTGCCTCGTCCAAGTCGTGGGTTATGAAGATGATGGTCTTTTGGATCTCTTGCTGCAGGGCGGCCAATTCTTCCCGCATCTGACGCCGGATAAGGGGGTCGAGGCCGCTGAAGGGCTCGTCCATGAGCAGGATCGAGGGGTCCACAGCCAATGCTCGCGCCAGCCCCACCCGTTGTTGCATGCCGCCGCTGAGTTCCCGCTGGTTGGCGTTCTCCCATCCGGTGAGGCCCACCTTTTCCAGCATCTCCTGGGCGATGGCGTACCGCTCTCTCTTGTCTAGGCCCTTGACCTCCAGCCCGTAGGCGGCGTTGTCCAGAACATTCTTATGGGGCAGCAGGCCGAAGTTCTGGAAGACCATGGCCATCTTGGAGCGCCGGAAATCCCGGAGCCGTCTGTCGTCGAATTTAGTTACGTCTTCCCCTTCCACCAGGATCTCGCCGGCTGTGGCCTCGATAAGGCTGATCAGGCAACGGACCAGGGTGGACTTGCCGCTTCCGGAGAGCCCCATCACAACAAAGGTTTCACCCGGCGATACCTGGAAAGAAACGTTGCGAATGGCGACCACCAGATCCAATTGCTGCTGGACCTCGGCGCGGCTCTGACTTCGGAATGGTTCTTCCAGGGCCCGTTCGGGTTTCTTGCCGAAGACCTTCCACAAGGAATTCACGGAGATGATGGGCGCGACCCCATTACCGGACGGCCCGTAGGATGGGCTTGTTGAATTTCCTGCCATGAATATTCCTCCGTGTGTGTCCTGTAGCGAGATGACCGGCCAGGCCGTCTCCGCAGCAACGGGTGTTTGCGAAGTTTACCACTGCCGGGGACCGCCGACCGAACAGGCGAACTAGATTGGAAAAGCCTCATCAAGCATCGCCACCTGGTCCGCACTGAGCGACCAGCCTGAGGCCTCGCAGTTCTCGATCGTCCGCTCCACGCTGTTGGTTTTGGGAATAACTATCATATTGGGTCGAGACAGGCACCAATTCAATGCCACTTGGGCCGGGGTCTTGCCAACTTCTTGGGACACTTGTTCCAGCACAGCGCCACGCTTGTCCGGCAGGAGCCTGGAGCGCCCCGCTAGGGACCCGTCGGCCAACGGGGTGTAGGCGATAACCGTGATGCCGTTGTCCGCGCAATAGGGAATCAGGTCTCGCTCTATCTCGCGTCTTTTCAGGTTATAGAGCACCTGGTTGGAGACCAACGGGTTCTTGGTCATGGCTCGTTGGGCTTCTTTCATCTCAGCCACCGAGAAATTGCTGACGCCGATGTAGCGCACCATTCCCCGGTCCACCAGTTCTTCCATGGCGCCCATGGTCTCGGAGATGGGGACTGACCGGTTGGACCAGTGGATCTGGTAGAGGTCGATCACATCGTCTTCGAGGAGGCGAAGGCTGTTCTCGGCGGCTTGCAGCACGGCGTCGCGGCGCAGGTTGCTGCCCAGGACCTTGGTGGCCAGGAAAACCTTGTCGCGCCGGTTTTTTATCGCCGCGCCCACTGCGTCTTCGGTCCGGTACATCTCGGCCGTGTCGATTAGGTTGGCGCCGAGGTCGATGCCTTTCCGCAGCGGCTCCGGTCCGCCCTTGTATTTCCAAGTGCCCAGGCCGATCTCAGGCACCATGACCCCAGTGCCGCCAAGCTCGCGATATTCCAAGTTGCCGTCCCCCGTATGTCGAATCGGCGGATGCGCCACCTTCGCCTGCTATGGTATACCAGAAGCCATAACCAATAGCCGAGAGGTGCAGCCATGGAGTTCGAGGACGTACGGGCCCATTTCGAGAATAACCACCGGGGCGTGATAACCACATTCCAGGCCAACGGCGCCGGACATTCCAGCATCGTAGTCTGCGGGGCCTACCAGGGGAACGCGGCTTTCGTGATCGTTTATGGGAGCTCAGCCAAAGCCCGGAACCTGAGGAAAGACGCCCGGTGCACAGTGATGTCGGTATCCGACAATTGGCGCACCTGTGCCATCGTGGAAGGCCAGGCCACGCTAATGGATTATGGGAACACTGACAAAGAGAAGATGCGGGTGGAACTACGTGAGGTATTTAGGGCCTGCGGCGACAAAGACCACTCCGACTGGGAAGAATACGACCAAGCCATGGTCAAACAAGACGCGGTGATAGTGCTGGTCAAGCCGGATCGGGTTTATGGGAAGATGTCGTAGAAGTGGTAGAATTTTGATATTGCCGGAACGAATTAAAGCAGGAGTCAATGGCCGTGTTTAGCTTTGCCGAAGGTTAGAGACGCTATTCGTTTAGTCGAGCGCGATGGATGGTTTCTCGCCAGAACAAAAGGCAGCCACCGTCAGTACAAACATCCAATCAAATCCGGGTCGGGCACATGGAACAGCATCTTAAAACAGGCCGGATTGGCAAGAGAGGCAAGGGAATGACATACGTTGTGGTATACGAACAAACGGGTAACGGTTGGTCGGCGTACGTGCCGGATCTGCCTGGGTGTGTAGCTGCTGGCAAAACGCGAGAAGAAACAGAAAGTCTTATCCGCGAGGCCATCTTGTTTCACCTCGAAGGTTTGCGCGAGTCGAATGAGGCCATTCCTGAGCCGGGAACCTGGATCGAGATGGTGGAAGTTCCAGCTTAGGTCCCGTACCTCATAGCGCCAACACCGCATCCGACAAGCACACCAACTCACCCCGCTGGTTGATTCCCTTCACCCGGCACTCCAACATCTTCATCCCGCCCTCTTCGCCCTTGCCGGTTACTTCGCCCTGAAAGGTGACGGTGTCGCCACCCCGAAAGGGCGTGATGGCCCGCATCAGGAGGCTGCCACCAGAGTAGAAACTGCTGGCTGGAAATGAAAGCTCCAACATCTGGTGCACGTACGACATGGTGGCCGGGCCGGAGTTGGTGGTGCCGGCGAAGATGTTCTGTTTGGCGAATTCCTCATCGGTGTGAATATTACTGTCGTTACGGCGGCCGGCCAGCCGGAAATCGTTCTTCCGGTTCATGATCTCCTGACTCTCGGTGATGGCCAACTCGCCCAACGCGTCGCCGACCGATGCCGCGGCAAAGTCCACCAATCCGTGTGACACAGCTTCCGGAACCGCTGTCTGGGAATCAGCCTCCTTCGCCGGGACTTCCCGCTGCCCTTTGGCGTACTCAAAGATGCAGGTGTAGTCGTATTCAGCGGCCAACTCGCCCCGTTGGTTGATAGCTTCCACCCGGAAGGTGACGAATTTGCTGCCCCGGCGGTCGTACTTCTCCAGCACCCGCCGCCGTCCGGTGATGGTGTCGCCGGCAACCACCGGCAGGAACCAGCGGATTTCACATTTGGCGAACGGGGTCTGGCTTCGGGCAGTCTTCGATACCTCAACGGCGACGAACCCGTTGGCTTCCGCAATCTCCTCGCGAAGCAACGGCGCATAGCTCAGGACCATGGTGGGCATGGCCACGAGACCGCTGGCGTCCGACTGGTACGCGGGAGATTCATTCAAAGCCAACCGCGCGTACTCCGCGATGTTCTCCGCACTGATATCAACCACCGTTTCGTTGCCAACCTGGCCCGCTTCTACCGAGTCGAAGGTCCACAGTTTTTCCTGCTGGTCCACCATGCTTTATAGCGCTCCTATCAAATGCGAGGTTTCTGGCGTCATTCTATCGCACCATGTAGTCAGCGAATCAGGCGCATCCGCTACTCGCCAAAGCGTGCTAGCCTTCCTCAATACCTGAATCGCTTCTTCAGTGATCTCCCGGACGATATCGGCGGCCGGTTGGACCCGTTTTATCAGGCCGACGCCCTGTCCGGCCCAGTTGGATAGCCCTTCCAAGTCGCCCGCCACACCCGAATATGAAGCGATGGACGAGTACCGTTCCACCGGCCCGCCATCTGCTGCTTTCGCGATGACCTCGCCTTCGCCAGGCCTTTCCCCAACTTCTGGGCTGCCCGCGGCTTCCCAATTCTCGATGGTGCTGTTGCGTAAGGCTCTGCCTCCAGCGGCCCAACCCCCGTTGAAAACCTTGGAGGACAGGAGCGTGCCGGTTTCAGAAGCGTTGATGATGCGCTCTTTATAAGAAGGGTCGACGTCCGCTTCCTCGCTGGTCACGAACCGAGTCCCGATCCATACGCCGTCCGCTCCCAGCATCAGTGCGGCCGCCATGCCTCGGCCATCGGCGATGCTGCCGGCGGAGATCACGGGGACCGGGGCCACCGCGTCCACGACCACCGGCAACAACGCCATCGTTGCAACGTCGCCCCGGACGTGGCCGCCCGCCTCCCAGCCTTGCGCCACGATGATATCGACACCCGCCGCCACGGCCCTCCTGGCCGCTTCGGCGTCGCCAACGGTGTACATCAACAAGGCGCCGGCCGCGTGGACGCGCTCAACATAATCGTACGGCTCGTCCCAATGGAATGAGACAACATCGACCCCGGACTCGAGGCAGGCGTCTAGCCGATCGTCGGTCCCCTCTAAGCCACGTAGGATGAAGTTCCCGCCGAATGGCCGGTCCGTCAGCTCGTGGGTCTCGCTGATCAGCCTATGGACATCGTCGGCATCCCGACGGAGGAAGGCCAACATCCCCAGACCGCCGGCGTTGGAAACGGCGGCCGTCATCGTGGGAGTTGTCGCCGGCCCGATGGGCGTGTCAATCTTCAAAAGGTCGCATAGGGGGGGACGTAGCGAAGCCATGGGTCATCTCCAAATATCTGGCATATGTAACTTCCCATAATCATACGTAAGCCTAGATAAGTGTGTCTATATTGTGGAAAAAATCACGATTATTCTGTCCGAAATTTGTTGTTGTCTTGCGCTCGAATCCCAAGTCGCGCCAGCCTGCCCAGCCATGCTATCGTAGGCTCCGCCAACCAGGAACAAACAAGCGCGGGATCACCCCGCTGCGGAGGACAATATGAAGGTAGGATTTATCGGACTGGGCACCATGGGCGGAAGTATGGCCTACAACGCCCTGGACGGCGGCAACGAGATGGTGGTCCACGACATCAACCCTGTGTCGGCCACCCGGCACCTGGAAGCCGGCGCGAAGTGGGCGGATACTCCCAGAGAGGTGGCTGAGCAGTCGGAGATCGTGTTCACCTCGCTGCCTGGACCAACCGAAGTCGAGGCCGTGGCGTTGGGCGAAGCGGGGATTATGGAGGGCATGAGCGCCGGCAAGGTCTACTTCGACCTGAGCACCAGCACTCCGGGCATGATACGCAAGATCCATGCTGAGGCCGCGGCCCGGGGCATCGACGTCCTGGATGCGCCTGTGAGCGGAGGCCCCAGGGGCGCGGCCAGCCGCAACCTGGCCATCTGGGTCGGGGGCGACAAGGACGTGTTCGACCGCTGCAAGCCGGTGCTGGATGCCATCGGCGATAAAGCCTACTACGTTGGCCCCATCGGCAGTGGCGCGGTGGCCAAGTTGGTGCACAACTGCGCCGGATATATCATCCAGGCGGCCTTGGCAGAGGTGTTCACCATGGGCGTCAAAGCAGGCGTGGAGCCTTTGGCGCTATGGGAGGCGGTCCGCAAGGGCGCCACGGGACGGCGCGGGCCCTTTGAGGGAATGGCCGAGCATCTGCTGCCCGGCAAATTCGACCCGCCGGACTTCGCCCTGAAGTTGGCGCGAAAAGACGTGGACTTGGCGGTTTCGGTGGGCCGCGAATTCGACGTTCCCATGCGCCTGGCTAACCTGACGCTGATGGAGATGACCGAAGCCATCAACCGGGGCTGGGGCGACCGCGACTCCCGTGTGGCCATGCTGCTACAGGAAGAACGCGCCGGGGTGGAAGTGCGGGTAGACGAGGATGCGCTGAACGCGCTACTGGAGGAGGAGAAGAACGGCTAGGCCGATAACTAGCGCGGTTCGACGGGCGTGATAGCAGGGCCACACGGTTCTCCTCGGCGACCCTTGATCGCTAGTCCGCCGCCTCTGGCTGCCAGCGTAGGTCGGGTTGGCGGGCCGCTTTGGCCTCATCCAGCCTGGCCACCGGGGTGGTGTGGGGGGCGTTGTTCACCAGCTCGGTGTTCTCCGTGACCTCGCGGTCGATGTCGATGAGTGCCTGAACGAACGAATCGATGGTCTCCTTGGTCTCTGACTCTGTTGGTTCGATCATCAACGCCTCGTGGACGATCAGCGGGAAGTACATGGTCGGAGCGTGGAAGCCGTAGTCCAGCAACCGTTTGGCGATTTCCAGGCCGCTGGAACCCCGTTCTTTCTGCCAATCGGCGGAGAATACTGCTTCGTGCATGCAGGTGCGGTCGTAGGGCAGGTGATAGACGCCGCGCAGGGCGTTCATCATGTAGTTGGCGTTCAGGACCGCGTTGCCACTGATGGACTTGATCCCCGCGCCGCCCAAGGTCCGGATGTAGGTATAGGCACGCACCAGCACCCCGAAGTTGCCGTGAAAACCGCTAAGCTTCCCGATGCTCTTTTCCGGCGTGGAAAACTCGTACGCCCAGCCGTTTTGCGTGACGATGGGCGCCGCCAGGTAGGGGGCCAGTTGACTGGTGGTGCACACCGGTCCGGCCCCGGGCCCGCCGCCGCCGTGAGGTGTGCTGAATGTCTTGTGCAGGTTCAGGTGGGCCACGTCAAAGCCCAGGTCGCCCAGCTTCACCCGGCCCAGGAGGGCGTTCATGTTGGCGCCGTCACCGTAGACCAGGCCGCCGGCTTCGTGGACGATCCGGCAGACCTCAACGATATTAGTGTCGAATAGGCCCAAGGTGCTGGGCAGCGTGATCATTACTCCGGCCAGATCGGGACCGGCTATCTCGTGCAGCGCCGCTAGGTCAACGTTGCCGTCTTTGTCCGATGCCAGCTCCACGACCTCGAAGCCGGCCATGGCGGCCGAGGCGGGGTTAGTGCCGTGGGCGCTGTCTGGAATGCCCACCTTGATGCGTCCGGTATCGCCGTTTGCCAGGTGGTGGGCCCGGATCATCAGCATGCCGGCCAGTTCCCCGTGGGCTCCGGCCAGCGTTGAGAGCCCCACGGCGGACAGTCCGGTGATCTCTCCCAAGAATCCTTGAAGCTTGTACAGCAACTCGAGAGCCCCTTGGGACTGCTCGACGGGCTGCATGGGGTGGATACCTGCGAATCCCGGCGCGAAAGCGACTTCGTCGTTGATCTTGGGGTTGTACTTCATGGTGCAACTGCCCAAGGGATAGAAATGGGTGTCGATGGAGAAGTTCAACTGGCTCAGCCCGGTGAAGTACTGGACAACTTCAGGCTCCGACACCTCCGGCAAGGGCAGTTCGTCCCGCAACAGAGAGGTGTCTGGCAGGGGCTGGGCAGGGACATCCAAGCCCGGCATAACCACGCCCACGCGGCCGGGCACACTTCTTTCGAGCAGCAATTTTTCGGTCTGCCGGTTTCCGCCTTGTTGCATTACTTGAACTCCCTTAACGCCGCAACCAGCGCATCGATATCCTCTTGGGAGTTCATCTCGGTGACGCAGAGCAACATGCCGTTCGTGACCTGATCACTAACGTCCAGGCCGCCCAGGATGTTCTGCTCCATCAGCTTCCGGTTGATCTCGGCGGGAGAGGAGGGGCACTGGACGACAAACTCTTGGAAGAAAGGGCCGTCTATGGGCAGCGAATAGCCCGGCAGTTCGCTGATCTTGGCGGCTGCGTAGTGGGCCTTGTGGTAGCACAACTCGGCCACCTGGCGGAGCCCCTGCTTGCCCATTGCGGCCAGATAGATGGTGGCGGCCAGCGCGTACAGCGCTTCATTGGTGCAGATGTTGGATGTGGCCCGCTCCCGGCGGATGTGCTGCTCCCGGGTTTGCAGGGTCAGCACGTAGCCCGTCTTGCCGTTCTTGTCCAGCGTTCGGCCCGAAAGCCGGCTGGGCATCTGGCGGATGTATTCCTGTTTGGTGGCGAAAAGTCCAACGTAGGGGCCGCCGTAGCTTGAAGGAATCCCGAGTGGCTGACCGTCGCCGGTGACGATGTCGGCGCCGTAGTGGCCCGGAGTTTGGAACATGCCCATGGCTGTCGGGTCGGTGGAAACCACCGCCAGCGCGCCCTGGGCGTGGGCGGCGTCGACCAGATTTTGCAGGTCTTCGATGTATCCGAAATAATTGGGGTATTGCAGCACGATACAAGCCGTCTCTTCGCCTAGCTCTGGGCTGGATGGGTCCACGGTTTCCACCGCGATGTCTTGAGACTGGCAGTAGGTGCGGATCACGGCGGAATAGGCAGGAGAGATACTGTCGGCCAACGCCACTTTCTCCCGTTTGGTCACCCGGCAGGCCATCAAAGCGGCCTCGGCCAGGCTGGTGGCGCCGTCATACATGCCGGCGTTGGCCACCTCCATGCCGTAAAGGTTGCAGATCAGCGTCTGAAACTCGTAGATCACCTGGAGGGTCCCCTGGCTGGCCTCGGCTTGGTAGGGGGTGTAGGCGGTGAGGAACTCGCCCCGGATTATCAACGGTTTGATTATCGCGGGGATAAAGTGGTCGTAGGAGCCTGCGCCCAAGAAAGAAGGGCCGCTGCCCAATGGGCGGTTCTTGGCGGCCATGCCAGCCAGCTCTTTCTGGATCTCCAGTTCCGATAGAGGCGCGGGCAGGTCCAATGCTGGATTGCGAAATTGTTCGGGGATATCGGCGAAAAGGCGGTCGATGGAATCGATGCCCAGAGCGGCCAGCATCTCTGCCTGTTCGTCAGTGGTGTTGGGGATGTAGTGTGACTGAAAGTGCCCCTCGTTCAGTCCGGGCGTGTTGGGGTGGGTAGCAGTCATTACGGCGCGGCGGTGAATGCGTCATATTCCGCGGCGGTCATCAAACCGTCGAGCTGCGCGGTGTCTGAAATGGTGGCCTTGATCAGCCAGCCCTCGCCGAAGGGGTCTGCGTTGACCAACTCGGGATGGTCTAGCAGCTTCTCGTTGATCTCCGTCACCACGCCGTCGATGGGAGAAAATAGGTCTGAGACCGCCTTCACCGATTCGACCTCACCCATCTTGTCCAGATGGGTCAGGCTGTCGCCAACCTTGGGCAGTTCGAAAAATACGATGTCTCCCAGTTGGTCCTGGGCAAAGTCGGTGATGCCGGCGACGGCGATATTGGCTGCCGCGCCGTCGAGCATGACCCACTCGTGCTCTTTGGTGTATCTGCGGTCGTCGGGGCTCACTTTGATCAGGTCCTCCTGGGGCGGGTGTAGAAAGGGAGCTCTGTCACAGTAACCTGAACAGTGCGGCCCCGAATGTCCAGATCCAGCGTCGTACCGGACTCGACATAACGCTCCAAAACGTAGCCCATGCCAATGCTGGTGTCAAGGGTAGGTGAATAGCTGCCGCTGGTCACACTGCCGATGGTTTCTCCCTGGTCTAGCAGGCTGTACCCGGCGCGGGGGGCGCTGCGGCCCGGCAGGGTGAACCCCACCAATTTTCGTTGGACTCCGTTCTCATGCTGGTCTTTCAGCACGGTGGAACCGATGTATTCTTTATCGAAGCGCACGAACCGGTCTAATCCAGCCTGGATGGGCGTGGTCTCTTCGTCGATTTCATGGCCGTGGAGTGGCAGGCCTGCTTCCAAGCGCAACACGTCCCGGGCGCCTAGTCCGCAGGGAACCGCACCGGAGCCGGTGAGGGCGGTCCAGACTTTGACCACATCGGGGCCTGGGACCAGCATCTCGAACCCGTCCTCTCCCGTGTAACCGGTCCGGCCCACGAATACCGGCGCCCCCTGGACGTTGCGCTCGGCCCAAGAGAACGGCCGCATGCCGGAAAGAGGTGTGTCGGCCAATCGGTCAATCACTTCCGCCGTACCGGGGCCCTGGAAGGCGATCAGGCCGGTCGATGCGGTGACATCTTCCATGGTGCAGCCCGGAGAGAACTTTTCGTCGATCCAGCGTTGGAACCAGGCAACTACCGCAGGGCGGTTGCCGGCGTTGGGGATCAGCAGGTACCGGTCTTCGGCGAGGCGGTAAAAGATCGTGTCGTCAATCACGCCGCCCTTCTCGTTACAGATCATGCAGTAACGGGCCCGGCCGACTGCGAGGGACGCTGCGGAACCCGTGAGCACCCAGTCGAGAAATTCGGTAGCTTTGGGGCCGGACAGATAGAGGCGGCCCATGTGGGACACGTCAAATAAGCCTGTAGCAGTGCGTACGGCCTTCACCTCGGCCAGGATGCCGGACGGGTACTGCACCGGCATGTCCCAACCCCCAAATTCAACCATGCGTCCGCCCAAGGAAACATGGGTGTCGTAGAGCGCGGTTTTGAGGTTTTCCGAGGTCACTTTGAAAGACGTTCCAAGCTGCGAATAATCACGTGTGCGTAGGCACGAAGAGAATCATAACTGGTGGTGGGGGTTGAGGCAAGGGGAATGGACAGGCCGAACCTCACTGGGTAACTGCGCCACGCATAGCGCAGCAGGGCTTGCTCTGGCGCCTATTCGGTATAATTGCCTCCGCCAGACAGTAGCAACTCCATCGCCAAGGTCAGGTTTTAATGATGAACGAACACATAGCTAGAGTGCAATCAGAGATCGATTCGATAACAGCGACGGCGGAGAGCAGCCACGATCTTCCGGTCATGATGCTTAACCTCAACCGCTACACTGATGCTGCCTCTTATCCGGACGGCTATGAGTACCGGACCTATATGGCCGCAATCGACACGTCGGTTGGTCGGGTTGGCGGGAAGGTGATCTGGCGTACCCCGGTGTCGGGCCAACCGGTCGGCTGCGAGCATGATGGAGTTGATGAGATTCTGGCCGTTTGGTACCCGAGCCATGCAGCGTTTCTGAGTCTCCGTACGGTGGCCGGGTCTGAAGAGATGTACCGGCTGCGGAAGTTGTGCGTGGCCAACGCTGTGATACACCGCTGCCCAGGCGACCGATTTCCTCTTCAGCCTTAGTCTGCGCCGTTCGTGTCTAGACGTGTGCTACAATCTGCGCCTATCCACAAAACTGCCTCAGGAGCACCAATTTGACCGGCAGGCTAGAAAACAAGGTCGCCATCGTCACCGGCGGGGCCTCGGGTATCGGCCGGGCTATCTGCCAAAGGTTTGGCCGTGAAGGTGCCAGGGTGGTGGTCGCCGACCGGAACATCGCTGGGGCTGAGGAGACGCTGTCTCTGATGGAAGCCACGCCTGAAACGGCCGCCACGGTGGACGTGAACATCTCCGACGCGTTTCAAGTTGAGCGGATGGTCAACGAGGCGGTCACCCGGTTCGGCCGGTTGGACATCTTGGTCAACGGCGCAGCGATCCTGATTCGCACCCCGCCCCTGGTGGAAGTGGATGAAGTGCTCTGGGACCTGACCATGGAGACCAACTTGAAGGGCGTGTTCCTCAGTTGCAAGTACGCCATCCCCGCCATGACCGCCAACGGCGGAGGGTCCATCGTCAACATCTCGTCGATGTCGGGCGTTCGCGGCGTCGGTTACTCCGTGCCATATGCCGTGAGCAAGGCTGGAGTTATCCACTTGACTACGGTTGCCGCCAGCCAGTACACCTCCCAAGGCGTGCGCATCAACTGCATCGCGCCCGGTGGCGTGGACACCCCTCAGATGCGGGGCAGCACCGCCAGCGCCGAGGCGTTCTCCGGCCGGAACGATGGCCATCCCATGGGCCGGGTGGGCACCGCAGACGAGATCGCCAATATCGTGTTGTGGCTGGCCTCGGACGAAGCTTCTTACGTAAGCGGAAGCACCTACATCATCGACGGCGGCGCCTGGGCCTCGGCAACCTAGGTTAGAGAGATGGAAAAACTCATCGACATAGCCAACCGCGCCGTGGCCGACTATGGCTTTCGTCAGGCCGTGCTCTACGGGGCCGCGGACATCGCCCGCAGATGGGAGCTGACCGAAGAAGAAGCAGTGCTTTTGTCCGGCCCCGTGCTGGCCGAGCTCAGCGCCCTGCCCATCCCCGTGCAGCCGGCGGATATCCCGGCAGAGCAGGCCAGGGTTTCGGAGATCATCAAGGGGCTGATTACTTCCTAGAGACGCCTGGGAATACTGCGCTCGATCAAGGGACCGGGGTTGGCTCCAATTGGCTAGGGTCATAGCCCACCAGTTCCACAAACCCCCTGCCGGTCACGTTGCGCCCTTGGCTCGTCCCCGCCACCCTTACCTCCCCCTCCCAATAGGCTGCCGGGGTGAACCGGCTGCCGGCGAACTCCGAGTCAACCAACACGGGCTCCAGTTCCAAGCTGAGGTCCAGTGAATCGACAGTCAGAGTCCAGCCGCTAGGATACTCGATGCCGGTGACCGGGCTGGTCCAGGTCTCCGCAGAGGTGATCGAAACGTCATCTTCTTCCAGCGTTAACACAGAGCCTTCCGGAGAAACAAGGGTACCGTATCGTGCAAATGGAGCCCTGTTCGAAGGGTCCCAGACCAATACCGCCATCAGGTCGCTGCCGTCGTTCAACTGCACACTAACCCAATCCCAACCGACCCTCTGTCCGATGACGTCGCCCCACTGGTGGTCCATCCAGGCTACGCCGGTTACGGGACGCGATTCGCCGCCGATGGTGATGCTTCCGGTCACATCCAGGCGGGGGCGTGTGTAGTAGAAGGTGTCGCCGGCGGGGCCCAGGTTGACCAGCCCGATCCCCTGATGCAGCACGGGAGGCCTGATGGAGACCGCCTCAAGATCTAGGGTGTATTCCCCCAGAGTGAATCCCAGACTGTAGGACTCCCCGTCTCCCCGCATCTTCCACCCGTTCACGGCAACGTCGACTCCGGTTGCGTCCCGGTCTAGCGTGTCCAACAGCACCTGCTCTCCGGTCAGGTGCTCGCCGGCCGTGTGGTCGCCTAGGCTAGCCTGCAGCAGATGGGGAACGGCGGTCCCGGTGGCCTCGCTTTGGAAAGTGACATAGTGGTAGCTGTATTCCCGGTCCCGGTCGTCGATCAGCAGCCCATTGAAGTACCACCACTCGATGGCGGAATCATGGGGGCCCTCGTCTTCAGGGAAGCTGATTAAAGCCTCAAGCGCGGTCGGGACGGCGGATGGGGTCGTTTGAGGTCCCGGAGCGGCGCTGGTGGAAGATTGGGTCGCCGCCTGACTTGGGGCGGTGATGGCGGCCTCCGGCGTGGCGCCGCCGCCGCAAGCGACCGCCAGGAGTGCCGCGGCGCCGAGAACCAAGGCCCGAAGTTTCATTTGTTTGACCCCATCGGCCGACCCCGTTACTGAAATGATTTCCTGGTGCGAACTGTCTAATCTGATATATTAGGCCAAACCCTCACTTGAGACTATACGGAGCATAGCTATGGCCAGACTCAGCAAAGAAGAACAGGAACTATTGCTAACCCAACCGATGATCGCCCATCTGGTGACGCTGCGGCCGGCGGGTACGCCCCACGTTGCGCCGGTCTGGTTCCTCTGGGACGGCGAACACGGGGCCAAAGGCCGGGCTTGGGTCATGGCTGACGGCGGCGCGGTCAAGGTCCGGAATATCCGGCGCAATCCGTCGGTAGCGCTGTCCATCGCGGCGCCGGAGCGGCCCTTGTCCTATGTGGTGCTGGAGGGACAGGCGGAGATAACGTCAGATGACTTGGATCAGGTGGTGGAGCGGATGTGCGTGCTCTACGATGGACCTGGGCGCGGCAGCGAGTACGCCAAGGAGTTGCTGGGAGAGGAACGCATGGTCCTTTTGCAGATCACCGTCGACCGGGTTATGTCCTGGAAAGGTGACGACAGCTAACGGCTTATTCTTTGGGAGGCAGCACCTTGGTCATCCAGGGAACAAGGTCGGCGAGCTCTTCGCCACTGATCTCGTGGGCCATGTCGTAGATGTGGAACTCCGGACTGTAGCCGTTGCTTTCTAAAAACGACTTTGCCGATTGCGCCGAGTCGTCCGAGACCATCTGGTCGAATCTGCCGTGCCCGATGAAGATGGACTGGCCGCGTCCCTCAGGCAACCGGGCCGCAAGCTCGTCTTGGTCTGGGAGCGTGGCGCTCAAAGCTGCCAACCCGGCGAAGTGGTCCGCCCTTCCGAGCCCGCAGCGGTAGGTCATCCCGCCGCCTTGCGAGAAACCCAGTAACACTGCCTGGCCAGGTCCAACGTTGAACTGTTTAAATACGGCGTCGAAGAAATCGCTGAGGAGCTTTTCTGAATTGGAGGTTTCCTCGGCGGTGCCGCCGCCTCTGGGTGTCATCCAGCCGAACCCTATTTGGCCCGGACCGAGCTCGAATGAGATCGGAGCGTTGGGGCAGGCGTAGACGTAGCCGTCGGCGTTGATGGCGGGGGCCAAGCCGGCGAGGTCTTGCATGTTGGCGCCGAAGCCGTGCAGCATGACCACTAAGGGATAGGATGAGTCGGCCGAGTATTCGTCTGGCACCACCGTGATGTACTGAAGCCCGTTCCCCTCGTGTCTTTCGGAGCGCATTCTGGAAGTCCTCCCCGTTTGTTGCGGGTTTCATCCTATCACCCGCCGCCTTGGGGTACAATTTGCGGCGACGGGACGTTCGCGGCGATTTTGCAGGGCCGCTCCGGTCGATATCCTTTCGGAGACCAAATCATGGCATTGATATTTCATTTGACCTATAAAGACGCCTGGGAAGCCGCCCGCCCGGCCGGCGAATACGCGGCGCCCAGTCTGGCGGAGGAAGGCTTCATCCACTGTTCCAAGGACATACCGCAGCTACTCAAGGTAGCGGGGCGTCTCTACCCCGGCGAGACCGGTCTCTTGGTGCTGGATGTTGACCTAGAGAGGCTCACTTCGCCCCTGAAGAACGAGCCAAGCCGCTCAGGGGAGATCTATCCTCACATCTACGGCATCTTGAACGCCGATGCCGTGGTCCGGGAACGTGTCTTGGAGGTAGATGCCGATGGCGGACACTTCGTGGAAGGCTGATGGGCTTAGTATTATTTAGCGGAATAAAAAAGTCCCCTTGGGCTGACCCGAGGGGATTTTTATGATTCACACGAAAGTGGGGCTAGTTGACTACGAAGTCTCCGAACATGGTGAAATTGTGTCCGGGGAAAGTGCACACGAACTGATAAGTTCCCGAGGCCGGAGCCGTGAACGTTACCTCGCCCGAATCTCCGGGACCGATCAATACCGAGTTGGCGATCACCCTTGAGTCTCCTGGTTTCACCCAGTTGTTATCTTGCCCGGCGACAGTTCCGTCGGTGGCCACCGCGTCTTTGGTGCCGTCTTCCACTATGACAATGTTGTGGGTGTTTGCGGTTGAGGGGTTGATGAAAGTGATGGTAACTTCATCCCCGGGCGAAGCCGTGATGTCAGAGGTATCGAATGCCAAGGAATCGCCTACCGCGCTGATGGTGAGCGTAATTGGACCCGGCGCAGCGGTTTCGGTAGTTCCGCCTGCAGCCGGAGTGGTCGTCTCTTCTGCTTTTTCAGTCTCAGCGTGTTCAACGTACGGAATGGCCCGGTCTAAGGCGTAAGACCTCTGATCGCCGTTCAGGCCCGTGAAAAGCCCTAGCAGTGCCACACCCACCAAGAACGCTAGAGCCAATCCCGCGATGAAGATTCGGGTAAAGATCTTGTCGTCGAATCGCAAGTGCATGTAGAACATGATTACGATGTAGAACTTGACCACCGACAGGCCGACCAACAATGGTATCTTGGCGGAGCCTAGGTCGTCTTGGATGCCAACCCTGTCCCAGATCAACAAGAATTCGACGATCGTGATCGCGAACAGGATTATCGCGATCAGCACATATTGCTTGGTCGAGGGGTGGTGAATGTCTTGTTGGGTTTCGTGGGCCATATTTATTCCGAGGTACTCCTGAAGGAGATAGGCATGAGATCGATGTTATCCGCCCGGCGGAACGAGAGGGCCTGCATCAAAACCGCCGATCAGATATAACAGTGTAAAGATCACGATCCAAACGATGTCAACGAAGTGCCAGTACAAACCGAGAAGTTCGACGTCCAAAGCAGTTTTGGGGCCCACGCGCCCCTTGGCCGCCATTATGGCCATGGCCAGGAGCCAGATGATTCCCAATGTTACGTGAGCGCCGTGGAACCCGGTGAGCGTGAAGAAGGAGGCGCCAAATAAGTTGCCTCCCAAAGTCAGCCCTTCGTTCTTGAACGAGTTGAATTCGAAGACCTGGAACCCGATAAAAATAGCGCCGAGGAAGGCCGTGGCCAACAGCCAGCCGACTATGCCCCGTTTATTGTCTGCGTTCGTCGCCGCCAGCGCCTGCACCATGGCGAAACTGCTCATCAGCAAGACAAATGTGCTGATGGTTGTGACCGGAACGCTGATGATGTCGATGGGATAGGGCCCGACCAAGCTTTGGCCGCGGTAGACCATGTAAGTGGCGATCAGGGCGCCGAAGAAAAGGCAGTCCGACCCCAAGAACACCCACATGAGCATTTTCCGGTGGCTTAGACCGGTGGTTGTGTATTCAGGTTCTACAGCGTGGGCCAAGATTTCAGTCTCCTAATGATGCTCGCTGGGCGCGGCCGCGGGCTCGTTGCCCCAGCCGATGACGCCTATCATTGCTATTGCGCCGCCCAAGAAGCTGATGGCGTAATGGGAAAGCAGTCCGCCGCCGATCAGGGCCACGCCCACAGCAGTGAAGATTGGCCAGTACGACGGGCTGGGCATATGAATCGAACTTGGGTCCACTAAAGCCTCGGGTTCGGTGAGGGGAGTTCCGGCGGCCCGGGCCCTCTCTTTCATGATCCAATACTGGTCTAGTCCCTCGACTTGGGGAATCTCCGCGAAGTTGTACGCTGGAGGCGGGGAAGCGATGCTCCACTCCAGTCCGAGGGCGTCCCAGGGGTCGTGGCTAACCCGCCGTGAATTGCGGGTCTGCCAGAGGTTATATATGAAGACCAGAAACGCGAAGAACAGTACGATGTAGCCCAAGCTTGCTAATCGGTTTAGATTCTCCCAGCCGAATTCTGCGGTGTAGGTGTAGATTCTGCGGGGCATGCCGTTCAAACCAAGGAAGTGCATCGGGAAGAACGTCAGGTTCATGCCGATGAACATCAGCCAGAAATTCAGCTTTCCCAAGGTCTCATCTAGCATCTTGCCGGTAAGTTTGGGATACCAATAGTAGAGGCCGGCGAATGCGCCGAAGATCGATCCGCCGAAAAGAACGTAGTGGATATGGGCGACGATGTAGTAAGTGTCCTGCTGTTGGAAGTCCGACGGGGAAATGGCATGCGATATGCCGCTTAGACCGCCAATGATGAACAACGCGATGAACCCTAGGGCGAACATCATCGCTGTGGTGAACTCGATGGCCCCCCGCCACAGCGTACCGATCCAGTTGAAGATTTTCACGCCGGTCGGGACCGCGATCAGCATGGTAGTTATGGTGAATACCGAGTTCGCCACCGGACCAAGGCCCACGGTGAACATGTGGTGGCTCCAAACCGCCCAGCCCATGATGCCGATCACTATTCCGGAGAACACGATGAATGGATAGCCGAACAAAGGTTTGCCGGAAAACACCGGGAAAATCTCTGACACTATACCCATGGCAGGCAGGATCAGGATGTAGACTTCAGGATGGCCGAAGACCCAGAACAGGTGCTGCCAAAGGATCGGGTCGCCACCTTCGGCCGGGATGAAGAAATGGGTCCCGAAATTCCGGTCCATGGTCAACTCGATCAGTCCCACGGTGATCACGGGGAAGGCTAGGACCAAGAGGATGGACGTTATGAGGGTCATCCACACGAATACCGGCATACGCATCATGGACATGCCAGGGGCACGCATGTTGATTATCGTGACTACGAAGTTCAGCGCGCCCGCCACGGAAGCCGCTCCCATGACCAGAAGGCCGATCGCCCAATAGTCCAGACCCCGGTCGATGCTGAAGGGCTTCTCGGTGAGGTTGGCGTAAGAGAACCAGCCGGCGTCTGGCACTTGGCCTACGAGGAAGCTCATGTGCATTATGAGCGCGCCGAACAAGAAGATCCAATAACTCAGAGCGTTGAGCCTGGGGAATGCAACATCCCGCGCGCCGATCGCCAGCGGCACCACGAAGTTGAAGAAGCTGACCGACAGCGGCATGATGACCATGAATATCATGGTTGTTGCATGCATCGTGAACAACTGGTTGAATCTTGCGGGGCCCATGAAGTCGTTATCCGCTGATGCCAACTGCATGCGGAGGAAGCCTGCTTCTACGCCCCCGATAAGCAGGAAAATCACAGCGGTTACGCCGTAAAGTACGGCGATGCGTTTGTGGTCGACTGTAGTCATCCAACCCCAAATGCCCGCGTAGCTCGTTGGCCGTGCTAATACGCCTGTTATCGCTGCCATCGTATGCTTTCTCCGGGTCTCCCACCGGTTAGTCCGGTGGTAACTCCGCAGTCTTTGCTCCTATCGGTCGAATCTACCGCAGGTCCAACAGATACCCGATCAGGGCATCTATCTCTTCTTCGTCCAGGCTAACGGAACCGCTTTGGTACAGGACCGCGCGTGCTGACATATAGTTGCCAGGTTTGATGTCTTCCGGATCGTGCAGCCAGTTGCTGAGAGTGGTCTCTGACAGTTCCATCAGGCCTGCCGCCAGAGTCTGCCGGGTCCGGAGGTCGGTCAGATTGGGCGCCGGTACGGGAGTGATATCTCCGCCGGTCAAGAATCCAGCCAATCGGCTGGCAGAAAGCGCCGGGTCATCTGGCCCATCGATAGTATGGCACAGAGTGCAGTTTGCCGCGAACACTTGCGCCCCTTTCTTGGCTTTGTCGGTGATCGTGGGAGGCGGTCCGTAGCCGGCAACCCAAGAATCGAAATCAGCTTGTTCCATCACAATGACGCGGAAACGCATCAGAGCGTGGGCTATACCGCACAATTCGGCGCACTGCCCGAATAATGTGACCGGCAGATCTTCGTCAATCTTGTCTGAGTCCGCCTGGAACCACATCTTGTTGTTGTGGGTAGGCACCATGTCCAGCTTTCCGGCAAGCTTGGGCACCCAGAAGCTGTGAATCACATCGTCCGAGAAGAGATTCAGCTGGATGGGCCGGTCTACCGGGATGCGCAACTCGTTGGCGGTGATAATCTTCTTGCCGTTGCCTGCGTCGGGATATTCGAACTCGAACCACCATTGGTGGCCGGTGACGTTTACCTCCAATGGCGTGGGGCCGTCGGAGGGAGGCTTGTCAATCTCAAATAGTACGAAAACAGACCAGATGCCCAACCCCATCACCAAGATCGTGGGGATGATCGTTAGCACGATCTCTAATGTAGTGTTGCCGTGGGTCTGTGGCGGCCTTGGCTGCCCTGGGCGCTTGCGGTAGCGGATGATGGCGTAGAGCAGCACGCCTTCAACCAGAAAGAATACCACCACCATCAGCCACATTGTGACGTTGAACAAGTCTAGCTGCGATTGGGCAACGGGACCGAAAGCTTCCCAAGTTGACATGTCGTCTTTGAAACATCCGGTAGCGAACAAGAAAAGGGCCGCTATTAGACCAAAGAGGACCGTTCGGTTCTTCAGACTACTGCGGCGTCCCGTGGGTGCGCTGGAGATCGAGGCGGAAGGTTTCGCTAGATATCCTTCCCGCCGGAAGGGCAACAGCCCCATTTCATGACTCCCAGGGTTTTTAGCTTGGAATCTGGGCCCGAAGCAGGCCGTTTGGGAGGGACTTTTTCGACCCAGAATCACGGTTGCTTGAGCGTGTATGTGCCAAATTTCACTAACCATTGGGGAACTTAACACAGGCCTAACTTGCCTGTCAACGTATCTGGGCATGCGGCGGCCCCTTGCCGGTTGGCTTGGAGGAACACTGGAATGGGAGCAGGCCGGGCTTAGAACCGGTAAACGCCGTCCGCCAGCATGACCGCGAAAAGGAGGGCCAGATAAAGAAGTGAGAATAGATATAGGTGCTTGGCACGGCGGATGGAATAGTCGGTCTTGAGCTTCCAGGCGAAGGCGACGAATATCGCTCCCAGGACCGCCGCCGATCCCAGATACACCAGACCCACAGCATCGGAAGCGGCGAAGAGCAGGGTCAACGCCACCAGAGCCAGGCTGTATACGAAGATATTTTGGGCGGTGCGTTCTTCCCCCACCACCACCGGCAACATCGGCACGCCTGCCCGTTGGTAGTCTTTCTGAATCATCAAAGCCAGGGCCCAAAAATGGGGTGGAGTCCAGAAAAATACGATGGTGAATAGATAAAGGGCCGGCAGTTCTAGGCTGCCTGTGACAGCGGTCCAGCCGACTACAGGGGGAATCGCTCCAGCGGCTCCGCCGATGACGATGTTCTGGGGAGTGGTGCGCTTGAGCCAGCCGGTGTAAACCAGAACATAGAAAAGCGTGGCCGCCAGCGTGAGAGAAGCCGAGAGCAGGTTCACCCAGTAGGTCAGAACCAAGAAGGCCCCAATGTTGAGGGCGATTCCAAAGGCCAGGGCGCTGATCGGCTGGACCCGGTGTGAGGCCACGGGCCGCTTCACCGTGCGAGACATCATGGCGTCGATGTCCTGGTCCAAGAAATGGTTGATGGCGTTGGCGCCGCCGGCCCCCAATGCTCCTCCCAGGCACACGAAGGCCAGGGTCTTGAGCGACGGTATACCCTCCGCCGCCAGGAACATACCGCCGATGGCTGTGATCACCAAAAGGACGATGATCGGCGGTTTCATCAGCGTCACGTAGTCGTTAGCCAGCGCTATGACGCCGCCGGGCTTTTCAACCGCTGTCTGACCGGAGTCCACTCCCTCAGCCATCAGTCACACCGCCCCAACGGGTGTCCGGGCTGGAGAAGGTCATCACAGCCAGTGCGGATACGGCGATCCACACAGATGTGGCCATGGCCAGATGCAGGGCGCGCATGTCCTGGCTGAAGTCTCCAAAGACAACAACTGCACCGACCAAGACCTGTGCCACGAATAGGGCCACCGCCGCCATGGAGAAGATCCTGATCTCTTTCGGCTGCGTCCTGCCTCGGAAACCCAGATGCAGACTATATAGGACGAACAGGCCCACGCCCGCAGCAACGTAGCGGTGGAACATGTTAATGACCTGCAGGCGCTCTCCGGGGAATGCGTTATCCGACAAGCACGTCGGCCATTCCGAGCAGGCGCCAAATGCCCCGGTGATGGTCACGTAGGACCCGGAAAGCAGCAATAAGAATACCGCTACCCCGGCGATGACTACCAATATCGGAAACCGCCGGGTCTTTCCAAGCCCCCAGCCGGGCATCTCCAGCAACAGGGGTCCCCGGTATGCCACTACTGCCAGCAGCACCAGGACTGCAACCAGGGATTCACCGACTGCTAGGTGGGCCATCACCGTTGCGCCAGGGAGTTCACTCAAAACGGTGGCGCCGCCAAGTCCGGCTTGGGCTATAACCAGTCCGAAGGCCAGCGTCGCAGGAATCACGACCCAGCGCTCCCGCCGATACCGTACCCAAGCGGCGATGCACAAGAACAGTATCAGCGGGCCAACAACGAACGACGCCGTGATCCGGTGGGAGTATTCTATGAGGGCTTTGGTTTCCAGGGGCGGGAAGATGCCGCCGTCGCAGCCAGGCCAGTCCGGGCAGCCGAGGCCCGATTCCGTGACACGCACCACTCCGCCCAAAATGACCAAGGCGAAGGTTGCGAGTACCGTAAATGCGGCGATTCCGCGGAACCAATCATGGAATCCCCCCCGTTGGCTTAGTTCCATGACGGTGGCCGATTAGCTGTAACTGAAGGGACTGGGCCTACGTTGGGGCTGTCCCAGTTTGGCGCGCGGAGCGGAGGCGGCGGTTGGTGACTGCGTGTCATTGGTTCCTGGTTGGTGGTCCCGCGGACCGGGACCGGACTTCTGGAGTCGGGGTTCCTATGTTATCACCGCGGCGTTTTCGGCCGGGCCAAGATCATTGTCCGGAATCGCTCACGGCTCGGTCGTACAATGTGCCGCCGCAGCGCATCGAACGTTATCATAGGGCCCAATTGATGTCAATAAATTTCGTGCCTGGCCACGCACGGTCCACCGGCCCGGTTTTAGTCTGGACTGTGGTATCATTTTCTGCGCTATTATGGAGCCTGCAGTCCAAGTTGAAAATCTAGTTAAACGATTCGGTTCGTTCACCGCGGTTGACGGGGTGACATTTGCCGTTGAACGGGGTGAGGTCTTTGGGATATTAGGCCCGAATGGGGCCGGTAAGACCACCACTCTCGAGATTATCGAGAGTCTCCAGAAACCAACGGAAGGCCGGGTCAGTGTTTTGGGGCTGGATGTACAGTCCGACGCAGCCAAGGTGAAGACCCGGATCGGTGTGCAACTCCAGGCCTCCGCCTACTACGACTATCTGAACCTCAAAGAGATTCTGGCCCTATTCGGAAGTTTCTACCCTTCCAAGGTTTCGCCCGAGTCTCTGCTTGATCAGGTCGGACTCGCCGACAAGGCCGCCAGCCGTATGTCGGAACTCTCGGGCGGCCAGCGGCAACGGTTCGCCGTGGCGGCAAGCCTGGTCAACAACCCCGAACTGGTGATATTGGACGAACCCACCGCCGGACTGGACCCCCAGGCACGACGCAATCTTTGGGGCCTCATTCGTGAGGTTAACGGGCGCGGCGTTACCGTGGTGATGACCACCCACTACATGGAAGAAGCGGAGACGCTCTGCAACCGTCTGGCTATCATGGACCATGGGCAGATCTTGGCGTTGGACACGCCCCGGAGCCTGATCAATCAATTGAAAGCCAGCTATGCGGTGAAACTGACTTTGGATAAGCCCATGACCGTGGCCCAATTGGAGTCCCTGAACGGCGGGGTGGAGTTGGTTCATTCTGAAGAGCAGTCCGAAGAAACGGCTGATGAAGACGCCAAAGCGGAGAACACCTACCTGCTAAGACTCGCCAACAGTCCCACGGCATTGAGATCGATGCTGGATGAGATCGACAAGGCCGGCCTGGGACTGGAAAATCTACAGATCACCCCGGTCACCTTGGAAGACGTTTTCCTCGAAATGACCGGCAGCGAGCTCCGAGACTAACGTTGATCGCTCTTGTCCTAGCAAATATGAAGATGATGGCGCGAAACCGCCAGGCCATCTTCTGGGCTTTGTTCTTCCCTTTGATGTTGGTGGTGGTATTCGGCCTGTTCGATTTCAACGGCGTAGGCGCGGCCGACGTGTCCGTGATCGACCAGTCCGGCGGTCCCAGGGCCGAACTTTTCCGCGAACGACTCAGCGAGATCGAATTTTTGGACCTGGAGTTCGAAGACCTCGACATCGCGGCAGCGCGGGACAAGGTGGCTGACGGCGACCTGGGCTACCTGATAATCATCCCAGAGCTTTTCGACGACCCGGCAGGGCAGGCCCAAGCTGAGGGACCGGCGCCGGTGATGCTGGTTTACAGCACCCGCAACCCTGACCGGAACCAACTGGTCGACGGCGCGGTCCGTAATCTGGTCTCTCATATCCAGTCGGGCGGCGCCCCGGTGATCCCGTCCCAACTTCTCACTGCAGATGTCATTCAGGTATCTGAAGTCGACTATTTCGACAACGTGCTGCTGGGGCTGTTGGGGCTGGGCATCATGACCAACTCGATCATCTCCATCGCCGTCCGCATCAGCACCTTCCGGAACCAGTCGATACTGAAGCGTCTTTTGGTGACGCCTCTTCCCATCTGGAAATTCTTTGCCGCCGAGATCGTGGCCCACGTGATTCTGGCGTTGGTGCAGGCGGGAATCATCCTGTCTTTGGGCGTTTTCGCCTTCGGCGGGCACGTCAACGGAAACATAGTCTGGGTCTTGGCGATCACGGCGTTGGGCAGCATCGTTTTCTTGAATATCGGGTTCATCCTGTCCGCCTGGGCCAAGTCACCGGCTGCTGCATCCGG